>Ga0137430_1000038_pt1 | contig 44325 bp, 60 predicted proteins | sample EasRivERMZT754_2_FD_104651 | JGI IMG/M metagenome (GOLD analysis project Ga0137430, IMG submission 104651) | Soil microbial communities from meander-bound floodplain in the East River, Colorado, USA - East River MetaG ERMZT754_2 | ecosystem: Environmental > Terrestrial > Soil > Floodplain ...
CCAAACTATCGCGACGCCGAGTTATAAAAACTTAGGGTGAACACCCGCTTACCTGATGCGCCGAGGACCCAACAATAAGCCGGAGCGGCTGAAGATTGCCGCAGGCACGGCTCGCCCTGATCGACCGCCGGCGCCGAGGGTGGAGCTACCTGTTTTGTCGGAACTGCCTCCTCCACCCGGCTGGCTTCGTAATGAGCACGCTATCGAGGAGTGGCATAGGTTGGGGCCGGTTCTGGTGGCAAACAGACTACTGACTAGAGCCAGTCTATCAACGTTCGGTATGCTGTGCGCCCTACATGGGAAGCTGGTTGAAGCGTGGATCGCAGACGTACTACCGAGTGGTCACACGCTGGCGCAGTATCGTTCGATGGTGAACGATTTCGGTATAACACCGGGTGCGCAGAGTAAGGTGGGACCTTTTGGTAAAGAATCCGAAGACAGCAACCCGTTCGCGAAAAACGGCAAGCCTCAAATGGTCGCGTGACTACGTCGCTATCGCCGACGAGTTTGCTCGGTGCGCAGCGGACGAGGAAAACCGTGCGAGGTTTGGAAAGTGGACGCGCCTAGCAGCGCGTCGCTATCTTTCTGATCGTGAGCGGGCCGGACCAAAGGGTCCGTTTCTGTGGTCTGAGTGGCACGCCTCGGACCCCTGCGACTTCATCGAAAAGTTGCCGCACGTAGAAGGTAAGTGGGAAACGCCTCAGATAGTTCTGCACGAGTCGGACGTTTTCTTCGTCTGCAACTTGTTCGGGTTTCGGCAGGTGAACGGCGCGCGTCGGTTCAGTACTGCGCTGAAAGCCATCGCTCGCAAGAACGCCAAGAGCACCATTGCAGCCGCCATCGGCCTGTACTGCGAAACGTGCGAGGGGGAGGAGGGGCCGCAGGTCATAACCGGAGCGACTACCGGGGATCAGGCGCGCATCGTTTTCAACATTGCCAAGCGGATGGTGGAAAAAACCTCCGCCTTGCGCGAGCACTTCATGCTCGAGGCTTTTGCCAACTCGATTGTCAGTTCGTCGAATGGCGGAACGTTCAAGCCGATCAACGCGAAAGCCAGTACACAGGATGGGCTAAATCCCTCTACGGCCATCCTCGATGAAATTCACGCCCACAAAGACCACGGCTTCCTGAACGTAATCCGTTCTGCTGCTGGTGCAAGGGCGAATCCGCTATTCCTGTTCTGCACGACGGAGGGATACGAGAGCCCCGGTCCGTGGGGTGAGCTGCGTCACTTCGCGAGGCAGGTGCTTGAAGGTGTAATTGAGGCAGACCACTTTCTGGTCGTGTACTATGCGGTAGACGAGGAAGACAAGGAAGCTGGTATACCCGCCGACGATGACTTCGACGAATCGGCGTGGATCAAGGCGAACCCGTTGATGGACGTGAACCCGCACTTGCTGCGGGAGATTCGCAAAGAGGCGATCGAGGCAAAGCAGATGCCCGGTCGCCTCGCCGAGTTTAAGATCAAGCGGCTGAATCGTCCGGCGTCGGCGGCGGGTGCGTGGATCAACTTGGTCAAGTGGAAGGCGTGCGGTGGTCCTGTTGATCTAGAGTGGCTGCGCCCCCACTGGTGCTATGGGGGGCTTGACCTCGCTAGCACCAGTGACTTGACAGTGTTTCGTCTGCTGTGGAAAGTTGATGGCACCTACTACACGCACGGTTGGAGGTTCGTCCCGCGAGCAGCGATAAGGATGCGCACCGAGCGAGGGCTGGTGCCGTATAAGAACTGGATAGACTCGGGAAAGTTGATCGAGGCCGGGGACGAGGTTACCGACTACGACGTGGTTGAAGAATACATCATGCAGGCGAAGCGTACGTTTGCCCTAAAGATGGTCGGGTACGATCAGTGGAACGCTACGCAGCTTGTATCAAAACTCACGCGGGCAGAAGTCCCGATGCAGCAATTCATCCAGGGTCCGAAGAGCTACCATCCTGCAATGAAGGAATTGGAACGATCGTACACCAGCGGGAAGTTGCAACATGGGGCTGATCCGGTGCTCGCGTGGTGCGCGTCAAACATCATTGCTCGGACTGATGCGAATATGAACATGGCGCCTGACAAGAAACGGTCGCCGGACAAGATAGACGACATGAGCGCACTGCTGATGGCGATGGGTCTTTGCGTGGGCGCTCCAGCGCCGGTGACTGTTGACGTATTTTTCTAACGTTCGGGGCTGCCAATGAACCGTGCCTATTCGCTGATAACAATCAAGTCGGTCGACGAAGAGCATCGAATCATCGAAGGCATCGCATCGACGCCGACGACGGATCGCATGGGCGACATCGTCGAGCCGAAGGGTGCGGTGTTCAAGGTTCCGCTGCCGCTGCTGTGGCAGCACAGGTCGGTAGAGCCGATCGGGCAGGTTGTCGCCGCGAAGGTGACGGACAAGGGGATCGAGATCCGCGCTCGGATCGCGAAAGATCTTCTGCCGCGCATCGACGAGGCGTGGGCGTTGATAAAGTCGGGGCTTGTGCGCGGACTATCCATCGGGTTCAATCCGCTGGAGACGGCTGACATCGACGGTACGTGGGGCAAGCGCTTCCTCAAGTGGGAGTGGCTGGAACTCAGCGCCGTGACGGTTGCGGCGAACCAAGACGCATCGATTCAAACGATCAAGTCGATCGACGCAAGGCAAAGGCGGGCCGCGCTAGGCCACGACGCTGGAACTTCGCGCGATGACTCCACCCCTTCCCGCGCTCGGGAGCAACGTCCGGAAGGGACGAGTACCATGAAAAGCCTCAACGAACTGCGGACCCGTCGCGACGAAGTCGCCGGCCGCATGAAGGAACTGTGGGAAGCCTGTGAGCGTGACCGTTCGAAGCTCGAAGCTGAGGAAGCCAAGGAGTTCGACTCGCTGAAAAAGGAACTCGGCGAGCTCGATGGTTCAATCGAGGACGAAGCCGCAGTCGAGCGCGCTGTCAAGGGTGCGGTCCCCGTCGTACCGAGCGCCATCACGAGCCAGCGGTCTGGTTCGAGTGCACGGCAGGGTCGGCAAGAAGATCGGCCGAAGCTGGACCCGGCACAGAAGGGTGTTGCTTTTGCGCAGGTCGCGAAGGTGAAGTGGCTGGCGAAGAAGCACAACGTCGATCCTCGAAACATCGCAGATCAGATGGGATCGCGGATCGATCCGCGAGTTGCGCCCTTCCTGAAGGCGGCGGTCGCCGGTGGTTCGGTGACTGGCTCGACGTGGGGCTCGCAGCTCGTCGGTGACGAGACGGGGGTCGTGGCGGACTTCTACGAGTTCTTGCGTCCGCAGACGATCCTCGGCAAGTTCGGCACGGGCGGTATCCCGAACATGACTCGCGTGCCGTTCCGCGTTCCGTTGGCAGGTGTGACGGATGGCGGCGACGGTTACTGGGTCGGTGAGGGTGCGGCCAAGCCGCTGACGGCGTTCGCGTTCGCGCGCACGACGCTCGAACCGCTGAAGGTCGCTTCGCTGTGCGTGGTCACGAAGGAGTTGCTCGAAGACTCCTCGCCGGCTGCCGACGCGCTGTTGCGTGACTTGCTGGCGGGCGCCCTGCGCGAGCGTAAGGATCGCGACTTCATCGATCCGACAAACGCGGGCACGGCGAGCATCAAGCCTGCGTCGATCACGAATGCTGCAACGCCGATTGCCGCAAGCGGCACGGGCGATGCAGACGACGTGCGGACCGATGTACGCGCGGCCATGCAGGGGTTCATCGACGCGAACAACCCGCCGACGACGGGCGTGTGGATCATGTCTGCATCGACGGCGTTGGCGCTGTCGCTGATGCAGAACGCACTCGGTCAGTCGGAGTTCGCTGGGGTGTCGATGAACGGCGGCATGTTCGCCGGTCTGCCGGTGATCACGTCGCAGTACGTGCCGGGCGGCACTGCCGGTTACTACGTCGTACTGGCGAATGCCGCGGACATCTACTACGGAGACACCGGCGACATCACGGTCGACACTTCGGAGCACGCAACGATCGAGATGTCGGACAATCCCGACGGCGAAGTCGGAACCAACGTGGGCATGTTCCAGACGAACCGCGTCGCGTTCCGTGCTGAGCAGCGTCTCGATTGGGCGCTGCGGCGTGCGACTGCTGTGCAGGTCATCAGCGGCGCGAACTGGGGCGAAGCGTAACCCTCTCCCTCCTGTCCAGGGTGGAGTGTGCTGTTCGCCGGGGCGGTCCAAAGCTGCTCCGGCGTTTTTTCTGAAGGGACAATACATGCCGACCATGGTAGCGAAGCAGGCGTTTCGCTTTCGTCCGTTGAAGCGCCGCATGGCGCAAGGCGAGACGTTCGAAGCAAAGGACCGCGACGCGCGGCTGCTGATAGCGGCACGTCTTGCCGAGTTCGCGAAGGTACAGCCCGCGAAGGAAGTGAAGTCACGGGGCCGTCCGCCGAAGGTTGAGAAAGTTGTCGAGCCGTTGTCTGCGACCGTCGCTACCGTTTTTGGCGATACGACACCGCCATCGCCGGTGTTGGCATCGACCACTACGGACGATGAACTGACGTCGCGCTTCTACAAACGGCGCGACCTGGAAGTAGAATGAAGCTGCTCGGCTTCAGTATTGAGCGCGCCAAGGAGCTGCGTCCGGTAGGACCGCGTCCGCCGAACTACGGCGTGAATGCGGAGTTCATAACGGGCGGCTGGCAGCACAACCTCGTGCCGCCGATGACGGACTCGGTGCTCGCGTTCTCCGCCGTCTACGCGTGCATTTCCTTGATCAGCAGTGACATCGCTAAGTTGCGGCTGAAGCTTTCGCGCCGACAGAGTAGTGGTGCGTGGGAAGAGGTTGAGAGTTCATCTCCGTATCTTTCGGTACTGCGCAAGCCGAACCACTTCGAAACGCGATCGCAGTTTGTGCGCAGTTGGATTGTTCAGAAGTTGATACACGGTAATTCGTACGCGTTGAAGCGCAGGCAGGATTTGCGCGGCATGGTGACAAGCCTATACATGCTGGACTCGACGACGACAACGCCGCTCGTCGCCGATAATGGAGATGTGTTTTACCGCATCGGCCGGGACAGGCTGGCTGCGGTGCGCGAGGATGACCGAATCGTTCCGGCGTCTGAAATAATTCATGACCGTATGCTTGCGTTCTGGCATCCGTTGATTGGCGTGTCCCCCATCTTTGCTTGTGGTTCATCGGCAGCGCAAGGCTCGGCAATTCAATCGAACGCAGAATCCTTTTTCGAGAATCGTTCGATGCCGTCTGGGCTGTTGATTTTCCCGCAGGCGATTAGTCAGGAACAGGCAGCGGCTATCAAGGCGAAGTTCGATACCGGCTACAGCGGATCGAACATGGGTAAGTTCGCTGTCGTTTCTGGCGACGTGAAGTGGCAGCCGATGACTGTTACTGCTTCCGATGCGCAGTTGATTGAACAACTAAGTTGGACGGTGAGTGACGTTGCGCGGTGCTTCCACGTTCCGCCGTACAAGCTGGGTCTTCAGGCTAACGTGACGTTCTCTAACGCGAGCCAGCTCAACCAAGACTACTACTCGCAGTGTTTGCAAACACTGATCGAGGACTTTGAATCGCTCCTCGACGAGGGGCTTGAATTGGGTACGGATTTGCGCACAGAGTTCGACCTCGACGGACTATTGCGAATGGACCCTGGAACGCAAGCCGATATCGACCAGAAGGATCTTGGGTCCGGCGTGCTGGCGCCGAACGAGGCGCGAGTGCGACGCAATTTGGCACCGGTCAAGGGTGGCGAAGCGCCGTTCATGCAGCAGCAGATGTGGCAGATCGGGCAACTCGCGGAGCGTACACCGCCAACCGACGCTCCAGCCCCCGCTCCAACAGAACCGACCCCTGCGCCGCCCCCGGCAGAAGATGTGGACGAGGCGGAACGCGAGGAAGCGAAGCAGGCGTTGAAGCAGCTCGCGAATCAACAGCTTGCTGAAGACGAATCGCGTGCCCTGATTGATCGCTTGAATAGGAGCGCCGCCGGTGCCTGATAATAGCGAAAACATCTACGCGGCGATTGAAGGGTATGTTCTGCGTTCGGTCGCGCCACTAGAGAAGATCATCGAAGCGCAGGCAACGCGCATCGCCAACCTTGAAGCTCGTGCGCCGGTTATCGTTCGCGGGATTGATGGCAAGGACGGTAAGGACGGTAAGGACGGCGAGCGTGGATCCGCCGGGCTCACCGGTCCCACTGGACCTCAAGGAAAAGATGGTATCACGGGGGAACGTGGTGAAAAGGGCGAACGCGGAGAGCGCGGTGAAAAGGGAGACGCGGGATTGCCCGGCGAACGAGGAGAGCGCGGCGAGAAGGGCGATGTTGGTCCGCAGGGCGAGCAGGGACTGATAGGATTGCGCGGCGAGAAAGGTGATGTCGGTCAGCAGGGTGAGTTGGGACCTATCGGCTTGCGTGGCGAGAAAGGTGATGTCGGTCAACAGGGCGAGCTGGGGCCGATCGGCTTGCGAGGCGAGAAGGGGGATGCTGGTCCGCAGGGCGAGCAGGGTCCGCAGGGCGAGCAGGGGTTGCTAGGTGCGCGCGGTGAAAAAGGAGATCCTGGTCCACAGGGGGTTTCCGGTGAACGCGGAGAGCGGGGCGAGAAGGGAGACGTCGGCGCGCAGGGCGAGATGGGGTTGCTCGGACCGCGCGGTGAAGAGGGCGAGCGCGGGGAAAAGGGCGAGTCGGGTTTGCAGGGCGAGCGTGGGGAAAAGGGCGAGTCGGGTTTGCAAGGTGCGCGCGGTGAAAAGGGAGAGCCCGGTTTGCAAGGTGCGCGCGGAGAGAAAGGTGAACTCGGTTTGCAGGGCGAGCGTGGTGAAAAGGGTGAGTCTGGCTTGCAGGGTGTGCGCGGAGAAAAGGGTGAGTCTGGTTTGCAGGGCGAGCGCGGAGAAAAAGGGTTACAGGGCGAGCGCGGAGAGAAAGGTATCGACGGCGGTGATGGTTCTGATGGGGTATCGATTCTTTCTGCTGTCGTAGATGGTGATGGTGAACTCATACTAACCATGAGCGACGGCGCTACGCGCAAGGCGGGCGTCGTGCGGGGCAAGGATGGGCGCAATGGCGTTGACGGTCGAGCGGGTGAGCAGGGTGCGTCGGGGCGTGATGCTGTCGCAATTCGTCCATTGCTGTTGATAGAGGACAGCAAGGCTTATTCGGCTGGAGTCTGGGCGGTGCATGCGGGGGGTTCGTGGTACTCCGAGAAAAACACCGAACCATTGAAGGGCCGCAATCCTGTCGACGCTGGCTGGACACCCATTGCGGTCGGCGAGCAGAAGTTCGATATATCATTCGAGGATGATGGTCGAGTGATTGTCGTAACTCGTACGACATCAACGGGATTGACAGTGACGAAGCGGTATACGTCCCCCGTTGTCCTTGATCGCGGGGTCTTTGTCGCGTCGAAGACTTATGCGCGTGGCGACGGTGTCACGCGCAGCGGATCATTCTTCATTGCCCGCGTCGATAGCCCGAAGGGTTTGCCGGGGGCGTCTGATGATTGGCGGCTCGCCGTGAAAGCCGGGAAGGACGGGAAAGACGGATGAACTTCGTCAAGCTCATAACGCCGCGCGACGGCGGCGTACTTCGTGATCCGGAGACTGGCGATACGTATCCCTTGGATGGCCGTGAGGTATCTGTAGCTGAGACGCGAGTTGCCGCTCTGCTCCGTGAAGGGTTCGCTATCTCTAAAGGACCGGACCTCCTTCTCGTTCCTGGGCCGCCCGGACCGCAAGGACCACAGGGTCCTCAAGGCGATACGGGGCCGCCCGGACCGCGTGGTCCCGTTGGCCCATCCGGACGCGACGGTCGCGACGCTACTGGCGGCGGCAGCGTAGTTCCGGTGGGATGGAAGTTTGATATTCAGCGTAACGTTGATGGCTTTATGGCGAGCGTCATTGCCACTCCGATCGATCTGTAACCACTCCGAAGGAAGACCATGTCCAAGGGCCGTACGTTCGCCAATGATTTTCTGAAGCTCATCTACAACGCCACAGCCATCGCGAACATCGCGGACAACGCTGCCGCGTCGCCCTTCACAAGTGTCCATTGGGCGCTTCACTCTGCGATCCCCGGCGAGACGGATACGCAGGACGCGAACGAGATTACCTATACGGGATACGGGCGCGTCGCGGTTGCGCGCTCGGGGGCTGGGCACACGGTCACTAACGATCAAGTCTCTCCCGCAGCAACGGTCACGTTCGGGCAGTGCACGGTCGGCAGCACGACGGCGTATTTCTTCTCGACCGGGCAGGTGATCAGTGGCGCGACCAAGCTGTTCCACAAGGGCGTCCTCGGTTCGCGTCTCGGTCCGTTCACGGCGAAGGCCGACGACAACATCACGATCCCCGGCCTGACCGGAGTCGCGGTCGACGACCGCATCACCTTCTTCACCACGTCGGGCTCGTCTCTGCCGACCGGCATGACCGAGGGCACGGTCTATTGGGTTCTCACAGTTTCGACGGATGACATCACGATTTCGACAACGCAAGGTGGTAGCGCGGTGAACCTCACGACTGCGGGCGACGGCATCGCATACCGCGTTACGCCGTTGGCGATTTCCCCCGGTGTCACGCCACAGCTCACGACTAGCACCACGATTTACGAGGAGTAGGTCGTGGCTGATGACCCCTTCTACGACGACTTCCACCGCGAGCAATTCGACTGCGGTGGGATCGTCGTGTGGGGAGTCGTGGGTTTGACCCTCGTGCTGTTCGCCGTTGAATTGTGGAGAAGGTTCGCATGAGCACGAAAGCGAGCGTTATCGCAGCGATCGAGGCGTCGCTGCGCGAGGCGCAAGGCTTACCGGGATGGCCCGCGCCGACCATTGATAACGCCAAGGTCACACCTGACGCGCTACCGCACGGCGGCGGTGTGGTGATGATTAGCGCCGACGTCACCAACGCCGAAACCATCACGCTAACGGATTTCACCGGAACCGAAATTGTTGTGTTGCCGGTGCAGCGTTCGATAGTCACTGACGTGCAATGGACGCTGGTCGCCTCGGGACCGGGCGGGTCGGTGAGTGCCGACCTCGCGGCGACCGTGGCCGATGCGCCGCCCGCGCCCAGCATCAGCAACGCCACGATCACGCCGAACGTTCTGCCGTTCGGGGGCGGCACGGTAACGATCGACGCGCAGGTCGAGAACGCGACTGAGCTCAAACTCAACAATGCTCCGGTCACGTTGCCGTATCAGGAGGTCGTCGAGTTCGACAAACGCTGGACGCTGCTAGCGGAAGGTCCGGGCGGCACTGCGAGTGTGGACTTTGAAGTTGATGTACAGGACGCGCCTGCGCCGACGCAGCCGGTCATCACGATCAAGCCGGTTGGCACGACGCAGGTCATCATCGCGCCGGGCTTCTACTCGGGCGACCGTTACGACCGCTTCCAGATCCCGTACATTGTCGTCAATGCTGCGGGGCTTCTTGCCCGCATGACCGCATCGACGCGCAACATCAGCGCAGGCGGGACGCGCCCGCCTTGGGGGTTCGCCTTACCCCTCACACTCACCTTCGACGGCGTACCAGTCGCCACGACGACGACGGTGGCGACGGCGAATACGGTAGTCTTCGACGTGCCGGTCACGGGGAGGCGCGGCTGGTATCGCACGTCGATTACCGGGGCGCCCGCAAGCTGGTCCGTGTACGATTATGCGGCATTCTTCGACGATGGCAGCGGCGCCGTGCCGACAGAGATGCCGGTCGTCATTGGCTCCTACGGTCTGGTGCATCCGTACAAGGGATCGAGCAGCGAGAACCCGACGCCGATCCACGTAAGCGCGATGGTGCCGTCCAAGTTCGAAGCGGTGACGCAGCCGATCAGTCTGCGTGAGTGCCCATCGTTCAGCACCGATCCGCGTCGCGATCAACTGGCGCAGGTTCAACTCGCCATCTGTCGGCAGGACGACAAGTATCGCGCGGTGCTTGAGCAGGGGCGCATCCTCAACACCTGCAATCAGCAGGACTACTTCTATTCGGACATGTCCGAGATCCGCCCGCGCTTCCAGATGCTCGACGGGGCGCGAGGGCTCGGCACGGTGATCTGCCCGACGCATTTTGAAGTCGGCACCGCAACACCGCCGGGCATGGGCTTCGTCGGCAATGTCTACTTCTGCGAGCCGCAGCGGTTCGGTAAGATCAAGCAAGACGGCACGGTCATCACGCTCGCGGGCTATCGGCACAAGAAGCCGACGACGCACTGGGACGACACGGTGCAGAACGTCGATCTCATCGGCGACTGGTCACAGATCCCCGCCGGGCGTCCGCGCTACTTCCGCAAGCTCTGGGGGCTGGCGTGGAATTCGTTCACGTTCCGCACCGACGAGAGTGCGCCGCCGAATCCGGCTGAAATGGGCCTGAAGCCGCACCTGACCGGCGTCGAAGCGTTCCTCAGCGATTCGCTAAATGACCGCATCATCAAGCTGAAGTTCGACAAGGACTCGCACCTTGTACCTGCGATCGTGACCGAGTTCTTCCTCGGGAAAGAAACGTGGGACGTTGTCGAACTCGGCTTCGAATCGCTGCACCTTGCGATCTCCGTGCGGCAGGAGAATCGCGTTGTCGTGGTCGATATGAACGGCGCGGTCGTCTCGCAGTTCAACACACCGAACCCGGAGGGGCTGTACTACCTGCCCTCTTCGACGACACGGTTCGACGGTTGGCTCTACTACGGCAGCCGCACGACGAAGGCGATCCGCAAGCGGCACATGACGACGGGCGAGGATCTGCTCGCGGCGGACCTGACGCGCGCCATCGACGACAACGCGCGCTTCGTCAAGTTTGCGGTGAGCGACGGTACGTTCGGCCCGCGCGGCATGATCGCGGTCGCGACTTGGTCGAACAATCGCTACGGCTATCCGGCGCTCTACAGGCCGAACGGGACCGAGATCGACGGCTGGTTGTGGGCGGGTACTGCGCGTCCCGGTCGGCAGTGGGTCGGGGCGGGCGATCCTGCGCCGGGCTATCCGGCGTCGGTGGGCATCGGCTTCGGGCGTCTTGTGTACGGCACCGCACAGGAGGGCGCGATCCAGATCAGCAAGGCGCTGCCGACCGACACGCCCATGAGCGCCATGTACTTCCAAGGACAGCGTGAGTGGTACGACCGAGGCTTGCAGTTGACGCATGGGCACAGGGGCTTCGGTCTGCACGGCTGCCCGCAGGCGTGGGGCATCAGCAATCCGATCGATGCCTTCCTTGAAGGCAACGGACACGTGAGGGCGGCCTGATGGCACTGACGCCGGAGCAGCAGGTCACCCTGAAGGCCGACATCAACGCCAACCCGGAACTCGCGGCGCAGCCGATGACGAGCGCGGGGGCGCTGTATATCATCGACTACTACAACGTCTCGGCGTCCCCGGCATTCACGGCGTGGAAGACGAATGTGGGCGTGAGCCAGATCGGCGACAAGTTCAACGGCGCAGAACTCGCCGGGCTCACGACCGGCAATCAGACACGGTTGCAGGTCATTGCGCTGTACTCGCCCGGCGGTGTCAACCCGTCGCTGCCCGATCGTCGCGCATTCTTCGACGATATCTTCAGCGGCGCGGGCGGTGCGGTCACGCGCGCCAATCTGCTCGCGCTGTGGAAGCGCACGACGACGCGGGCGGAGAAACTGTTTTCAACGGGCACTGGCAGTGACGCAGTGCCCGCGACGTTGACCTTCGAAGGGCTGCTGACGACCGGCGAAGTACAGCAGGCGCGGGAGTCATAATGGCCGGTGACCTGAAGGGCAAATATGTAGCGTCCGTCACCATGACGGTGACGAACCTGCACAGCCTCGCGTCATCGCAGGACTGGTCGGCGGGTTGGTCGAGTGCGTCAGTGTCGAACCTGTCGAACCTCTATGTCGACTACCTGATCTCGGGCACGTTCACCACGCACGCGAGCAACCGGCAGGCGGGGACGATCAACGTCTTCGGCATTGCGTCGCTGAACGACACGCCGACATGGCCTGCGACCGCGACGGGAACGATGGGCACCGAGGGCGCGTTGTCGTTCACCGATCTCGAGGAGCGCGACTGTTGGGTGCGCCCGATTGCGTCGATCATCGTGGACAACTCTGCGTCGGCCATCGTCGGCTTCCCGCCGACGTCGCTCATCGGCGCATTCGGTTTGTGGTTGCCGCCGACGCATTGGGCGATCTACGTTGCGCAGAACGCGGGTACGACGACGACGGCGGGGCTCGCTGCTGCGGGCAGCGCGATCTACTACACGCCGATCCTCGGGCAGTACACCTAAGCCATGCTGTTCCTACCGCTGCGCCCTACGATCGCGCGGTCGGGGCTTCGTCTCAAGCCGAACTATCGCGGTAAGCCGATTGCCGGGGCGCTCGTCGGCGGGCAGGGCATGTCTGCGGGCGGCGCCGACGTCGTGCGCGTGGGCACGGCCAGCGTGGCTTACGGTCGTTTCGGTACTGCGTGGCGCGGGGCGTCGGGCACTAACCTTTCGCGGGCGCTGCTACGCGCGCCGTTCGTGTTTGACACGAACAATCGCCGGTTGACCATGATCACGGTCTTCCGTGAATACACCGCGATTGCTTCGGCGCAGAACGCTTCGGGCTTGGGATCGAATAGCGGCGCTTCTGGCAACACACTTTGCATTATCGGCACCGCTGTCACGACGCAGGCCAAGGCGCGCGCGCTGTTGCAGGACAGCAGCGGCGCGGCGTTCTTCAATAACGTCGAGTCTGGCGGTGCTGTTGCGGTCAACGATGGGCGCTGGCATACGGTAGTCTGGACCTGCCAGATTGAACCAAGTGGAACGAGTCCGTCGACCTTCTACATTGATGGCGTGAGAGACGGCGCACCGACGGGAGGCGTGGGCACGCCTGCGTCTACTACGTTCCAGTGGATGTGTGTGAACGGCGTCCGCCGTACAACTGATCTCGCGGGCGGCAACTTTGAGGTCGCGCTGTTCGCTGTGATGTACGCCCGATTGGGCGACGCCGAAGGCATGGCGATCAGTCGCGATCCGTTCGGCGAACTGTTCGAACCGATCCGCCTGCCCTACGTGCTCGTGCCGGGCATTGGGGTCGGCCCGACGATCGTACGCCCCGAAGCGAACGGGAGCGCCGAGTGGACGCCTAGCGCCGGGACCAACTACGAATGCGTTGACGAAGCGGTCGCGAGTGACGCCGACTATGTGTACGCGCTCGAGGCGGGCCTGCTCGACAGTTACGACGTGCCGTCGTTCACCGATCCCGGCACGAACACCGGCTTCATCATGCGCTATCGCGTGAAGCTCGCGGAAGGTAGCGCGGGCGTCGAGGCGCGGCTGTACGAAGGAACGACGCTTATCTCGGCTGATCCCGTGCAACGTTTCGCCGCCGGTGACTACGAATGGGAAGTCGATCCCGACGACATGGCTACGGTCGTCGATCAGGACAATCTGCGGCCCGCTCTTTTCTCCGTGTGAAAGGAACCACCATGCGCATCCTCGCTCTTGCTCTCGCGCTGTTCGCGCTGCCTGCCTATGCGGTCGAAGTTGTCGGCGATCTCGTCGACCAGACCACGACGCACTGCACGTTTCGTCTCGACGGCGGCGCGTGGACGGCTGACCTGCCGGTGGTCGGTACGCCAAAGCGTTGTGAGTGGAGCGTCGATACCGTTACCGTTGGCGCGCACAACGTCACCGCGCGCGCTGTGAAGGTCGATCCGGTATGGGGGCGGTTGGAGTCCGTTGACGCCGTCCCTTTAGCTTTCAGCAGGCCCGGCAGCCCGGCCGCACCATCTGGACTGACCCTGACACCGTGATCGTGTGTAAGGGCGGATCGAACAACTGCGAAGAGCAATAGATGAGCCGCGAATTCACCGAGGCTTCTGGATACTTGCTGCGTGACAGCGGCGGTATTCCGGCGTTCGCGTATCCGATATCCATCTGTTTATGGATGAACGTTCCTGCGAACGATCAGAATGCAGCCTGCGGGTGGCTGATTGGCAACGGTGACCAGTGGGGCGTCGAGATTCAGGCGACGGACCACGTTCTCCTAGCGCACTGGAACAACACCGCGTGGGCGTACACGGCTACGCAGGGCAACACGTTCACGCGCAATGCGTGGTCGCACGTCGCGGTCGTCATGACCAACAGCACAACATGGCGCGTGGTCATTAACGGTGATTGGGCAAACTCGGGGACGTATGGTGGTTCTGCGCGGTCGCTGAATCAGCCGACGCAGATATGTATTGGGATGTTTTCGACCAACCTCGCGGCGCGCATCGATGGGATGGTTGCGCATTGGGCGTTGTGGGGAGACATCGCGTTATCGCAAGCGCAAGTCGAAGCGCTTGCCGGACCATTTTCGGGCGGCGCGCAAACTGGCAGCGGTGCGAATCCGTTGGCGATAGCGAATCACAAACTGCTCGCCTATCTGCCGCTCGTTGGCACGGCATCGCCGGAACCAGACGAGAAAAACGATTACGATTTCACGATCTATGAAGGTGCACCGCAAGGCGCGAGCGACCCCGACGTCGATGCACCACCGCAATTCATGCGCCCGGAGGCGGACGGCAGCGTGGCGTGGACGCGCTACCCGGCGCTGTTGTCGCGGGACTTTGATCGCGCATCGCAGCAGTACGCGACCGTCAGTTCTCTACCGGCGATCACGTACCCGTTCACGATTGCGTTCTGGTTCCGCATCCCGGCGCTGCCCACAGTGGGCGAGGACGTCTTTTCGCTGATGTCGGTCGTGTCGGAAAGTTCGAACGACTACCACGATTGTCAAGTGGTGCACACGACAGGCTATGCGCGCGTATTCATTACTCAGGGCGGCGTCGGCTCTGAGAACCACATCACCACCAACGCGGTGACGACGGGAGCGTGGCAGCACTATGCTTACATTGCGACAAGTGCGACCAGTAGGCGCGCGGTTCTAAACGGCGATTGGGCGAACAGCTACCACAACACCAACACGCTGACCCCAGCGAGCCTGACGCGCGTATCCGTTGGCGTGCTGGACTTCTATAACGACAACTACAACTTCACAGAGGGAATGATTGCGCGACCCACTCTGTGGGACGCGGCTCTCGTGCAAGCAGACATCGAGGATCTCGCAGCAGGCGCAAACCCTTACAGCGTCGGATCGCCACGGCACTACTGGCCCTTCGGTGGCAACGATTCCCCGGAGCCAGATGTTGCGGGCGGGTACGACATGACGCTGGTGGGACCGCCGACGCAAGGCGCGAGCGGACCGACGATCAGCGGCAGCCGCGATCTCAACGGGACGACACAGGAGCTACGAGGCACGTACCCGCTGTCGAGCGCAAGTCCGGAAACGTTCACCGTTGCCGGGTGGTTCAATAGTGGATCGGCGTCCGGCGGGGCGATGTGTCTGTGGTCATTAGGCGACGCAGATGCAGATCAGTATTGGGAGATTCGTCGGCATACGACCGACGCGATCCGGGCAACACAGACGCCAGATTTTGATTCGTCCATCACGTCGAACACCGCGCCTGTCGATACGTGGTTCCACGTTGCGCATGTCTGCCGCAACGACGCGGGCACGTATCGGCATCGCGTCGTGCTGGATGGCGACTGGGCGAACAGCACCGAGGCGCCCTATACGCGTCCGACAGGACTCGATCTGCTTACCATCGGGGCGCTGCGCTTCAACGCCAATGACTTTATTTCGCTCAACGGGATGGTAGCGCACTTCGCCGTATGGGACGGCGCCGTGCTGTCGCAAGCGCAGGTCGAAGCGCTGGCCGTAGGCGCTGATCCGCGCACAATACAGAGCACGAACCTCATCCAATATTGCCGCATCGCCGGTTCGGTATCGCCCGAGCCTGACATTGTGGGAACCTACGATCTAACGCTGGTCGGTTCGCCGACGCGCGCGGACGGTCCCACGGTCGATGGCATAACGATCAGCAGCAACTTTGAAGCAGTCAACGAAGCGGTTGCCAGTGACGCGGAGTACGTGTACGCAGCCAGCGCGGGTCTGCTCGACTCCTACGACGTGCCGACCTACGACGATCCCGGCACTGACGAAGGCTTCGTCGTCCGCTATGACGTCAAGCAACTAACCGGAGGCGCGGGCGTTGAGGCGCGGATGTACCAGACGGGCTTGCCCGCGTCGGTGCTGCTCTACGTCGATTGGGAGCACGGCGTACTGGCATCCGGCACGTTCACGTCGGATACGCCGAACGTTCCTGACGCGCACACGTTCACCTTCACTAACAGCGCGACGGTAGGGGCGGAGGGAACGTGGGATGGGCAGTATGTTGCGACGTTCCCGAACTTCAACTCGGTCGTGTCTAGCGTGTTGAGTTCGGCCACGATGGCAGTGACGCAGGGTCGCGTGCTCGTCGAGCTTGAGGGAATGGACAGCGCGGGCGATGGCGTGGGCTTCTACGCAGCCTCGCCAGCGAACGGGCGGATCAATATCTTTTTGACCGGCGGCGGGGAGGTGTGGGTAAACCTTGACTGGCAAGGCAGCAACAATAAGCAAATCGACCTTGGCGCAGAGCCAAGCGGGAAGTACAAAGTAGAAATAATCTACGACACGCAGAATGGTACAAGCTCGCAGCGATTCCGCGCGCGCTGTTGGGCCGGTGACACGCCACCAAGTTTCACCGATTCCGACAACTTCGGCAGCGCCGACGATACCGACCAATTCACCGCGCTCCGTGTGCCGCTCAACGGCGACGCGCACCCGACACGCCTCGGCCGCATCATCATCTGCAATGACATCACGCTGGACTTGTCGACGATTACGCTTGCGCCTGAAACGCTGATCTCCGCCGATCCCGTGCAACGCTTCACTGCCGGGACGTATGAGTGGGCGGTTGATTCTGCTGACGTGGCGAACATCACCGACCGCAGCGCCGTGCGCGTGGCGGTCTACTCGCTCTAGGACGAAACAATGGCCGACGACGTAGCAATCACCGCAGGCGCCGGGACGAGCATTGCAACGGATGATTGCACTAGTGGTCATGCGCAGGTCGTCAAGCTCGCCTACTCCGCGAACGGCGACCGCACGCACATCCCCGCCGATGCTAGTGGGCTGCTCGTCAACCTCGGCACGAACAATGATGTGACCGTCGCGGGCACAGTCGCCGAGGGCGATCCGTACTCAGGAAATCCGGTTGTGGTCGCGGGCATTAACGGTGCCGACAATGTTGTTCCGTTGCAGATAGGCCCGGCGGATGCGCTTCTTGTTTACGTAAGCGACGGTTCGCTGACTGTGTCCGGTGACATTGCGCACGACTCGCCGGACAGCACGTCGAAGTCGTTCAAGATCGGCGCCAAGGCCATCGCGCACGGCACGAACCCGACGGCGGTAGCGGCGGCGGACCGCACTGACATCTACGCGAATCGTGCGGGCATTCCGTTCGTCATGGGCGGGCACCCGAACATCGTTACGGTCAAGCACACGACGATCACCACAGCAGTCACGGATGCCGCAGTAATCACGATCGGTGGCGGGTTGAAGATCGTCGTGACGAGCTTCCAGATCACGCTCGACAACGCGAGCACGGTATTCCCCTCGGTGCTGCTCGGCTTCGGCACGGCGAACACGCCGACGACGACGGGCGTGATCGGTTCACATGGCGGTGTACCGGCAGGCGGCGGCTTCGGTCGCGGCGACGGCTCTGGCATCATCGGCATTGGCGCAGATGGTGAGGATCTGCGCATCACGACGGTCGGCAACGCGACGGGCAACGGTCTGCAACTCGTTGTGACTTACTACACGATTGAAAGCTGATGCCGTGCCGGTCATCAATTACACCGCAGCGAGTACAGCATTCGTCGCCAAGACAACGCGCTGTCGTGTGAGGCTATGGGGCGGAGGCGGCACCGGCGGGCCAGCGCAAACGACGAGCGGGAACAAGGGCGGAGGCGGAGGCGGAGGCGAGTACGCAGAGCACAACAGCCTGTCGGTTGCGCCGGGGACTTCCTACACGGTAGCAGTTGGCCAGACCGCGACAGGCGCGGCGACGGTCGTCAACGGCAATCCCACGACGTTCAACTCGACCACGCTCGGCGCGAATGGTGGCACGGGCGGCGCGCTCAACGCGGCAGCGGGTGCAGGCGGCGCAGCGGGTGGCACGGGCGGCGCAGGTTCGGCGACGACGCGCAACGCGGGCGGGCGGGGCGGACACGTCAACGGCACGAGTAACACCGGACCGGGCGGCGGGTGCGGGGGAGACTCGGGCGTTGGCACGCAGGGATCTGATAGTGCAGTCACGGGCGGCACTGGCGCGGCGATCAATCCGAACACTGGAACGGGCGGTGCGGGGAGGACGAATACGGGTGTCGGCAATAATGGTGTGACCTATGGCGGTGGCGGCGGAGGTTCGTGGCGCACGACTGCGAACCGTAACGGCAGCAATGGTGCTGCGGGATATGCGCGTATCGACTACCTGCCACCGAATACGGGGATTCTGCTCGGCGTAGGGATCTAGACCATGTCGCTGCTCCTGCTATTCGGCGGCGGGGCTGAAGCGTATCTAGCCGAAGTCTCGTGGATAGAACTCCAGGTTCCGGCTAGCGCCGAGACGTTTGTCACCGCTGCCGGTGTCGCTCATGGTCGCGGTGAGGGCGCTGCTGCTAGTGCGAGTACTGCCGCGCAGGCGGGCGTCGCGGTTGCTGCGGGCGTTGCGGTAGCGGCGAGTCAGTCCGCGTCGGATCAGACAGGCGTTTCCGTTGCGCGCGGTGAAGCCAGCGCGGCACGTGAAAGTCTAGCGGCGCAGATCGGTGTCGCTTGGGGCGTCGGTATTGCCGTCGCGGTCAAGCAACCTTACCGCATCGAAGTCTCGTGGGTCGAGTTTGAAATCCCGGAGGCGACGGGCGAGACGTTCGTTTCCGCGGCCGGTCGATCGCTAGGTCGTGGCGAAGCAGTCGCGACGCAACAAAGCACGGCAGCGCAGACCGCCGTCGCAGTTGCGCGAGGCATAGCTCAAGCCGTTGGTGCGCCGCTGGCAGCGAGCGCTGCGGTGTCGGCTGCTCGTGGCGAGGCTGTTGCTGCAAGCCAGAGCGCGATAAGTGTCGCCGCAGTTGCCGTCGGACGTGGTGAATCGGTTGCCACGCAGCAGTCGCTTGCCAATCAGGCGGGTGTTGCGTCAGCGCGGGGCGAAGTAGCCGCAACTCAGCAGAGCGCAGCGGCACAGGCTGCGGTAGCGGCGGGACGCGGCGAAGTTGTTGCGGCAAGCACGAGCTTTGCAGCGTCAGCAGCCACCGCAGCCGGACGTGGCGAGGTTACCGCAGTTCGTCAGTCGCTTGCTGATCAGGCAGGTGTTGCGTCGGCGCGCGGAGAGGCTACCGCAGTTCGGCAGAGTGCGGCGGCGCAAGTTGCGATCGCAGCCGGACGTGGTGAAGCTGTCGCAGAAAGTGCGAGCCTTGCAGAATCAGCAGCCACCGCAGCGGGGCGTAGTGAAGGTGTCGCAGCGAGCGCCAGTCTTGCAGCGTCGTCGGCTGTAGCGGCTGGGCGCGGTGAAGCGACGGCGGTCTACGCTGCGAGCGTCGTCGCAGAGTCTACGGGCGTCGCGTTTGGCGTAGCTCGGGCCGTTGCCGTACAGCAAAGCACTGCCGACGCAGCGGCAGCATCGCAGGCGCGCGGTGAGGCGCTGGCGACACAACAGAGCAACGCGGCACAAGCCGCTATCGCAGCGGGACGCGGTGAAGGTGTTGCGGTTCGCGAGAGTCTTGCGGCTGCGACGGCCGTTGCGGCTGGGCGCGGCGAAGCGGCAGCGGCTTACTCTTCTAGCACTGATGTAGCGGGCGTCGCTTATGGTGCAGCTCGGGCCATCGCTGTTCAGCAAAGCGATAGCGATGCAACAGCGGTATCGCAAGCTCGTGGCGATGCGCTGGCGATACAGCAGAGTAGTGCAGCAGCGTCGGCAACGTCGCAAGCTCGTGCTGATGCGTTGGCGGCACAGCAGAGCACGGCGGTCAGTGCGGCTGTTGCGCAGGCGCGAGGCGAAGCTGTCGCAGTCTACAGCGCGTCGATTGTTGCCGAGGCGACAGGTGTAGCGCGCGGTGTCGGTGAAGCAGTCGCGTCGCAGCAGAGTCTTGCCGCTGCAGGATCGGTTGCACAGGCACGCGGCGAAGCGATCGCGCAACAGCGCAGCATGGCTGATGCGCAGGCTACGTCGGTTGGACGCGCCGATGTTCTTGGCGCATCCAATGCGCTCACTGATCGCACTGCTGTTGCGGCTGGGCGCGGTGACGCAGCCGGGGCTCAGGCAAGCCTAATTGCCCGCGCAGGGGTTGCGGTAGGGGTAGCAGGGGCAGCCGGGGCGCAGGTAAGCCTTGCGGCGGCCGTAGGTGGGGCACAGGGGCGCTCAGACGCGGTAGGGGCTAGGTGGGCACTACTTAGCCGGGTGGGCCTTGCCACGGGTCTTAGCGGGGCTGTAGCGGAGCAAATTAGCCTTGCCGGGGCTGCTGGTGTTGCCGTTGCCCGCGCTGAGGGGGCTGCACAGTATTCTTCCACCCTTATTGCCGAGGCTACTGGTGTATCGCACAGCGGGGCCATTGTTGTAGGACAACGGCAGAGTCTTGCATCAGCAGATGGTGCGTCTGTTGGTGTTGGCTCGTCGGTCGCGCCTTGGGTTTCTACATCCGCTGTTCTTGGTATTGCGGTCGCTCGCGGTGATGCTGTTGGACGGCTTCCTGGTGACGACGTTCCGCCAAGAGGATTCGGGCGCATCTTTCCAACATCTAGAACACAGCGGATAATCGAGGAAGATGAAATGATTCTTGCAATAATCCTGGCGTGGCTGCATTCGTCCGATGGCGGCCGGACAGCGAGCCCCGACGAACTGAGTGAACGCCAATGACCGCCGCAGTTCTATTTCGCCTCGTGTCTGTGCAGGACGCGAAAGATCAATTGTCGATATTGCACGACGCAGATGATGCGTATATCGAACGGCTGATTGTCGATGCTTCGCAGATCGTCATGGACTACATCGGTTACGATTCGCTCAAGTACGATGGCTGGACAGATTCCGGTGGGCTACCGTTGACCGATTCTAATGGCGACCCACTACCAGCAGTCGCGCTCGACTCGAACGGGGATCCGCTACTTGATTCGAATGGTGATGAAATACCGACTGGTATCTCGATCATTCCTGGACCTGTGCGGCGGGCGACGCTTGTGGTTATCGCGAGGCTCGATGCCGACCGCGAGGGCATGAACGGCGATCCGCTATCGCCTGCGGTTGCCAGCTTGCTTGCTCGGTTTCGTGATCCGCCTTGTCTATGATTACGTTTGCCGTATTAGCGACGGGGCCGTCTATGAGCCAAGCTGTCGCTGACAGCGTGCGCCACATGCGGCGCATTGTGGTGAATGATGCGTTCCGGCTGGCGCCCGACGCGGATGCACTGGTGGCGACAGATGCGGCATGGTGGAAAGCGAATCCTGATGCGCTACAATTTGTCGGTAGACGGTTCAGCGTGTGCCCGCCGTCGCGAGGTGTTGAGCGGCTATTGTCGAGTCTAGTTAAGAGCGCAACGAATTCAGGGTTGCTTGGCGTCCATGTGGCAATCAGGATTTTCTTTGCGAAGCGTGTGGAGTTGTACGGTTTCGACATGTCGGCGGATAACGGAGCACATTACTTCGGGCCGCACGTCGGTCTTGCGAATACGCTGCCGCGCCGCTTCGACGTCTTCAAGGCGCAGTTCGCAGCGTATCCGATACCGGCTGGCGTGACAATCATCAACCGCACTCCTAACAGCGCTCTGCGGTGCTACCCCTTTGAGGATGTATGCGAGCCGGCGAACTAAAGCATCGCATCGACATTCAGGAACCGGCCGCGGAAGTACAGGATAGCGCCGGGCAAGTGATTTCTGGGTTCGAGACGGTCATCACGTTGCTGGCATCTATCGAGCAACTTTCGGCACGCGAACGATTTGTAGAGGCGCAGCGATTGGCGACGGCTACGCATCGAATCGTTGTGCGCTATACACCGGCACTAGATCTACTCAATGCATCGTGGCGTGTGCTATTCGGTGAACGTGTATTTCAGATTCTTGGGCACAGTAACGTAAAAGAACGTAACCGCGATGTTGAATTGCTTTGCGAGGAAGGGCCGCCGGAATGACATCTGCTGTCCCCCGTGCCTTTCCTGGAGGCACTGTCGTCGTCATGGCAAGCGGTCCTAGCATGAGCCGTGAGGTTGCCGCTAGTGTTCGCGACTCTGGACATCCGGCGATCGTTGTGAATACTACGTTCCGCCTTGCCCCGTGGGCGTGGATGCTTTACGCGGCTGACTGGCGCTGGTGGAAGTCACACCCTGACGCGATACGGTTTCCAGGAATAAAGATGACCATTGAGGCGAATTCGCCTGAGGTCAAGCGGTTGAAGAATACCGGGATAGATGGCTTCGATCCGGATCCTACGTGTGTAAGGACGGGTAACAACAGTGGATATCAAGCGGTGCATTGCGCCATCCACACCGGGGCTGCGCGCGTGCTGCTGACTGGATTCGACATGAATGGTGGGCACTGGCATGGCGACAATGTTGGCGGGTTGCGTCGCGATTGGATAGCGCGGTTCCCTGCGCTGGGCGATGCCGCCCGTGAGCGTGGTGCTGAGATAATCAACTGTACGCCGAACAGTGCACTGAAGTCGTTTCCGATGATGACATTAGCCGAGGCGTTCTGATGGAAATCAAGCTCGTAGGTTTTTCTGAACTGCAGAAGCGTCTTCAGGAGTTTGGCCCTAAAGTCGCCGCGAACGAGCAACGTAACGCAACGCGGGCGGCAGCGGTGGTGTTTCGTGATGCGGTACGGATGGCGGCACCTGTTCGTACGGGATTGCTGAAGGCTAATATCATTGTCAACAAGCGCAGATCGACCGAAGGTCGGTTCGTTGTAAAGTACGGCGTTAGGATCAAGGCAGTGAAGCAAAAGTACGGCAACACGTCAGCGAATCGTCGTAATCGTCGTGTAGGTAAACGCTTCGAAGTAGAAGGGCCAGCGTTCTACGGAAGGTTTATTGAGTACGGAACGTCGAAGATGCGGGCTCAGCCATTCATGCGACCTGCGTTTGGCTCTAACGTGGACAAGGCTATTGAAGCGTTCAGGATGCGGATGGCCAAGGGCGTTGAAGACGCGGCGAAGAAGCAATGACAATCGAAGAAAAGGTTTTTACCGCTCTGACTGCGGGCAGCCCGGCCCCGCTGCGCGCATATCCTGATCTCATGCCGCAGTATCCTACTTATCCGCTGGTGACTTACATCATCGTGGCCGGTGAAGACGATATTCATCTGAACGGCGATGCCGGTACTGCGCGGCGACTAGTTCAGGTCGATGCGTGGGCGCGGACGCGGCTGGGCGCGGCACAAACGATGGCGATAGCGAAAACGCAGATGCTCGCCGCAGAAGATTTTACCGTTGGTCGCGTTGATATTTCTGGTGCGCCGACGTACGAGCCAGATCCTGAGTTGTATCGAGCTTCGCTCGAGTTCTCGGTGCATTACGAAACATGAGACCGCACGAGGCGCTGTTGCACGAGGTCATTATCCGCGCGTTGCAGATGGTTCTGAACGCGTGGAAACGTTATCTGGAGGACCGCAAGAAAACTGATAGCGACGAACGCCCCGCCGCATAAGGCTGCACGTTCGTCGCACCGCAGTACCGAATCTGGGCACGCTTATCTGCCGCGCAGTAATGCCCCGCAGATGGTCGCCGCTTCCCCAGTCATTTCTGAGGAGCCGACATGGCCATCAATAGTCAGGGAAGTAAGATTCTGTGGGCAGACATTTCTGCATCACCCGACCCGTCGCCACTCGTGTACGCCGAGATCGAAGAAGTCACGTCGATCGGCGGGCCGGATGGCACGCTGAACCTCATCGACGTTTCGCATCTCGGCTCAACTCGGAAGGAGTACTTGCCGGGACTTGCTGACAACGGCACGATCACGCTGGCGTGTAACTTCACAGCCGAGACCGTGCAGATGGAGATGTTCGATCTGTTCAATGCGTCGGCAGATCCGCAACCGTTCCGAATCCAGATTCCAACGGATTCGACGCGTACCACGTTCCATACGTTTGACTTCGATGGCATCGTGACTCGTTGGTCACTGGCCGACGCGGTCGACGCCAAGGTGTCGTTGAACATCACGCTGCAAACGAGCGGTGGTGTGGTGTACGTAGGAGTCCTGTAAGCCCGGAGCGGTTCCTCGGGCGGACGGGATAGCTCGCCCATTCGTCCGAGGAGTTTCAAATGTTCAAGCCCAAAGTGCACCCCTGCGAAATTGAAGAGGGGGATGAGAAATTCACGTTCTACGTTCGCGAGCCGTCGGGCCGCGAGATTTTGCAAGCTGCGGCGAAGCAGCGGAAGGACGCCTCTGCGGTCGACAACGCCAAGGAACTGTTCTCGCGCTACGTCGTCCACCAGGATGGTTCTGCGATCAGCGAAGCCGAGGTCGACGACCTGCTCGATATGCGGCTGTCGGCAATGCACAAGGTGTCTGAACTTGTGCAGCAGAAGATTGGTCTTAAGGAGTTGACCGAAAAAAAGTCCTAGAGCCGGGCGAGCGGTTCCTCTTCCGTCTTGCCTTGGCACTTGGGCGTACGGTCGACGAACTGCTCGACTCGATCACCTACCGCGAGTTGGTCGGATGGGGCTCTTACTACGAAACGGAACCGTGGGGTGAGTGGCGGGCTGATGCACGGTCGGCGCAGATTGCCGCGATCCTTGCGAATAGCAACCGCGATGTGAATAAACACCCTCAGGCGTTTGAGATCAAAGACTTCATGCTGTTTGCCAAGGCAGATGAAGCCGCAGCAGCGGCGCGGAATGCTGCGGATGGTGGTAGTGGTGCTAAGATGGATCCGGCGTTAATGGCTTGGCTGTTCCGCAAGTCAGGTGCACGAGTGAAGGAATAGTCGATGGCTACGTCCGTTGCCGATCTCTCTATCAACGTAAGCGCGAACATTGCGCAAGCCGTTGAGGGGATGTCGCGTCTATCGAGTTCCGTCAACAACGCAGCTCGTCAACTGACGATGCTCAACGATGTTGGGCGTAACTTCGCTGGCGGATTCATCGGTGGACTAGCTGGGGCATTCAGTATCAGCGCCATCACTGAAATGGTGACTGGCGTTATTCGCGCGGCGGCAAGCCTTGACGACTTAGCTGAAAAGACTGGTGCTAGTGTTGAGTCGCTGTCCAAGTTTGCTGGTGTTGCGCGCGTCACCGGTCAGGACCTTGGGGCGATCGAGAGCTCCATGTCGAAATTATCCAAAGCGCTCGTAGAAGCGCAGGATGATGGTAGCAAGGCGGCGCGAGCGTTCGCGGCGTTCGGCATTAACATTAAGGACGCATCCGGAAACCTCCGCAATTCCGGAGAGGTGATGGATGAGCTAGCCCGCAATCAGCAGAACTTCAGCGACGGGGCTGGTAAGTCTGCGACCATGATGCAGTTGCTCGGTAAGTCAGGTGCGTCGCTAATCCCGTTCATGAATGATTACGTGAGGCTGTCAGGTGAAATCAGCGTAACGACAGCCGAGCAAGCCCAGCGTGCGGAAGATCTTCAAATCCAAATTGGGCTGTTGCAAGAACGCATCAACAAGTTGACGAGGGATGCAATACTTCCATTGATCCCGCAAATCATGGAGGTTATTCGTTCGTTCGAATCGCTCGGTGAAGCTATCGCTAATCTCGAGCCGTCTGGCAAAGGACCGCTCGAGGGGTTCCTGGAATCTATCAAGGAGACGAATCGCGAGACCGTTGGTGAGCTTGCGTTTTTGAAGCAAGCGGTCGAGAATTTCCAAACGTGGTGGAAGAATTCGTCGGCGCTTGATGTTACTAAGGTCGCGCTAGGAGGTAAGCCGCAGCAGTTCGCTGGAATGATTGATCCATCAGCCGCGAAGGCGGCGGCGATGTTGACAGCGGAGAACAAGGAACTCGCTAAGGTGACGCGGGAACTGCCACCGCTGATGGAAGCGACATCGAAAGCGACCGCCACGGCTGCTGTGCGGTTTGCTGCCGGGGCTGGTGGTGCAGACAAGTACGCGCAGGCGTTGACGTCTATGCAGAAGACGCTGCGCGATGTGGAAGCACAGGCAGAAAATCTAGGTCGGTCGGTAAGTGAACAAGTTGCGCCATCCATGAAGAGACTGGCCGACCTCATGGGATCGCCAGAGTGGGCGACGTTCAATAGCAGTCAGCAAGAAACGATTAAACGGCAGGCGGAAAATGCGGCTGGAGTGTGGCGTCTTGTGGAAGCCTATAAGGCGCAGGTAGAAGCGCAGGAACGCCTTGGCGAAACTATACGCCGCAATAATGAGGCGCAGTTCCAGGCGAGTGAGAAAATACGCCTTGCGATGGATTCATTTGTCGAAGGGCTACAGGCAGAGAACGAAGAAATAACGTTCCAGATCACGCTGATCGGTAAGACCGCTGTCGAGCAGGAGCGGTTGATAGCGCTCCGTCAGATCGATCTTGAAGTTCAGCGGCAACTGAATGCGCTTGGCGATGATTATTTTGCACAGCAGGGCGTCGCTATCATTCAGGCTGGAGAGGCGGCGAAGAAGCGGTTGGAAGCGAACCTCGCGCTTAAAGCCAGCATGGAATCGCAGCAAGTCTTTCTGGAGCAGCAACAGGCGGGTTGGGCTAATCTTTTCGAAGGCATCACTAACCGTGGTGCGGAGTTCATCGAAGACTTCGCCCAGAATGGCTCATCTGCATTCAAGCGGTTGTGGGAGGACTTCAAGTCGTGGGCACTGTCGGCGCTGGCGAAGATAGCGGCGCAGGAGATCGTCGTCAGTCTGACGGGGGTTCTTTCTAGTCAGGGTGGTGGTGGGCTGGCGGGTATCGCGTCCCAGCTTACGGGCGGAGGCGGAGGCGGAGGACTCTTGTCTCAGCTCGCTGGCGGTGGTGGTGGGCTCGGTGATATTCTAGGTGGTGCGCTTGGAGGCTTGGGGTCGTCGGCAGCGGCTGGACTGTTCTCTTCCTTCGGCGGTGCGGGGGCTGCACAGGCGGCAGCATTAGCGGCTCAGACAGCGGGCTTCGGAATGGCGGGTACTGCCGCAACGTTGTCGGCGCTGGGAGGCGCTGGCGGGCTCATGGCGGGCGCTGCGTCGGCTGTGCTAGCGGCCGTCCCCGTGGTCGGGTGGATTGCTGCCGCTGGCATTGCGCTTTACTCGATCTTCGGTAAGGACGACCCATCAGAGACGAAGGGCCGCATTGGTATTCGCGCGCCGGGCGCAGGCGGTTTCGAGGATGATCAAGTCAGTCAGTCGAAGCTCGGCGATGTTGGGTTCCTCGACGTCGACACGATGTACTTTTCCGGCGAGGTCGCGCAGGCGCTGACCGACATGCTCTCCGGTGCGTTGGACGCATTCGCGTACCGGATGGACGAAGAGGGGCAGGACCGGCTCGCGAAGATCCTGCAGGAAACGACTTTCGAGGCATTCGAAGGTACGTTTACCACTGAGGACTTCCTCAAGAAGTTCGGCGGCGAAGCGTTGCAGCAAGTTGTCGAGATAGCGTTCAACGAATTGGCGCCCGCCCTCGGTGCTGTCATGGAGGGATTCTCCGGTACGGCCGAAGAGGTCGCGAACTTCAGCAACACGCTGCTCGGTATTTACGATGTCACGCGTGAGCTCCCCGAAGCGGTAAGGGAGAACATTCTCGGTGCGCTGGATGCGACGCAGGAAACGGCGGACAAGGTTCTGGCGTTCGCTGCCGCGTTGCAGAGTTTCGGGGGTGTGCTGGAGGGCGTCGGGCCGCAGCTTGAGGCGCTGGATCCGGCATCAATCATTGCGTTTGTCGACGCGCTCGGTGGTGCGCAGAACGTTGCGCAGTCGTTCGCGTTCCTTTCGCAGAATTTCCTTACCGATGCGGAGCGGTTCAATCTTGCAACTGAAAGCTTCAACGCGGCGTTTGAAGCGATTGGTCTAACAATCGAGGATTTAGCGAATGCCGGGTTGACTGGGCTCCCGCAGACGCATGAAGAATTCATGCGGTTGCTGACTAGCTTCGACTTGACTACGGAAGCGGGACGCGAACTCTATACTTCCGTGCTCGGGTTGTCGCAGGCATTTGTTGTTATCAATGGTACGGCGCAGTCCGCGCAGGAAGCGATGGAGGCGCTGGACGCTGAATTGGCAGGCGGGCTTGACTTCATCGACGAGAATTTCCGCACGCAGGCCGATCGCGCTGCGCGCGCCACTGCCGATCTGGCGGAAGCGTTCGCCGACATAGGGCTTGCGGTGCCAGAGTCGCATGCTGCATTTTTGAAGATGCTCGACGGCATTGACCGCACCACGGACGCAGGTCGTGCGCTGTATACCGCACTGGTAAAGCTGGCGCCCGCATTCGTCGATGTAAACGGGGCCGTGAAAGACTTGGTGAATGAGCTTAATAAAGTGAATGTAGTCGACCTCGGCAGCGTTGGTAAGCAAGTGCGTTCCGAGTTTGCGCGGATTATGGACGGCATTACCAACCTCGTCGGCCAGATGGGCGGCGATATGGGCGAAAAGCTATCGCAGAAGATGCGCTTGATCGCTGTGGAAATAGAACGCGTGACCGCAGGTCTTGGCAACGTGACGCCCGGCAGCGCAGAGTACCAAGCACTCCTGGAGCTCATAGACAAGCTGCGGTATGCGAACGGATCTGCGGCGGAGCAGCTAGCGCGCTTTACTATTCTCACAGCGCAGTACGACGCGGAACGAGCGGGTGCTCTTGTTGATCTGGGCAATTGGTACGCAGAGCAGCAGGCGTTGTACGCTGGGAACGCCGAGGCGCTGGCCGCGCTAGAAAAGATCATGACCGCCAAGTGGGTCGAGATCGTCAATGGCGTCGGGACTGGTGTCACTGGAACGATCAGCGAACTGGAGCGTCTGCGCCAAGGCATCGCGGACTGGCTCAAGGGACTGACCGTCGGCGAGCTGTCGCCGCTGAAGCCGATGGACCGGCTGAAGGAAGCGGAGAAGCAGTTCCTCGCCATATTCGACAAGGCGAAGGGCGGTGATAAGGACGCGCTTTCCAACATCACGAAATTCGCCGAGCAATACCTGCGCATCGCGCGCGATCTGTTCAAGTCGTCGGATCAGTACACAGAAATCTTCGACATGATTACGACGATGCTTGCTGGGCTTGCGGGAACGTCGCCGACCGGTCTACCATATCCTCCCGACGGGCCGCCTGTGATTCCCACTGCTCCAGACCTGAGCCCCGGTGGTGTTCTTGCGGCCGCGATGCCAGCGAACGGCAGACCCATCGCATCGACTGATGACATCAGGTGGCTCGCCGAGGTCATGCGCGAAACGATGGCCACTACCATCGGCGCGCTAGCCGACGCGAATACCGCTGACTCCGAGTTAGTCGTTGAAGAGCTGACGGCGACACGGCGCACCCTAGACAACAGGCGTGAGGTTCGCAAGTGATAACAGACGCGCAATTCATCGCGTGGCTGTCTCAGGAACACGCCGATCGTGTAATCCTGTATGAGCAGGATTATATGTACGAGGACACAGCGGGCGAGCCTGCGCTGGGAACGCTGTACCTGTCCGACAAGCCTTACGCCCCAGTCGGTTCGCAGCCGTACGTTGACAGCATCTCGGCGGTGCCCGAGTTCGAACGTAGCCTTGGGGGTAATCGGCTCAGCACCTACTCGTCGTCCATCGGCGCGGTCGAGATCATCAACACCGACGGCGAGCTCGACTTCCTGCTCGACCTTGCTATCGACGGCAGCGAGGCGCGGTTCTATTTTGGCGACGCTTCGTGGGAGCGCGCCGACTTCCGTCTGATCTTCACCGTACGTGGGATGCGCGTATCGCGTGCGCCGTTTACGCGACTTACGATCGACCTAAAGGATTCTACCTCGCTGTTGAATCAGAGCGTGGGCGGGACACAACAAGTGGGAGGCTCAGGGCCGTATGCCAACAATGCGCGCCCGCTGAACGTCGGCTTCATTCACAACCTGACGCCGCTCGTTCTTGATTCGATCAATCTGACCTACGTGCACTCGGATTCCATCTATGCCGAAGCCGTCGAGGTCCGCGACGATGGCGTCCCGGTCACGTTTGTTGACAACGGTGATGGAACGCTTGAGTTAAACGCAGCGCCGGCTGGGTTGATAACTTGCGACGTGTACTCGGTGACGGGAGTCGATCAAGACAAGTTGAGCGACGCGATGTCGCGGCTTGTCGGAGCGCGCGGAGGATTCGCAGCGGCGGGGCTTTACTACGGTCCGCACGCCACGTTCGTCGAGGATGACAACGACGACTACCGGATCGGGATGTCGATCCAAGACGCGCGCAACGTCATAGACGTACTCGACGAGCTAACGGAGAGCGGCAACTGCTTCACTGCGATCCGACGCGATGGGCAATTCACCTTCGGTCGACTTCGCCCGTACGACATAGAAGGGCTCGGCACCAGTGCCGGGCTCGAGCCCGTTGACATCGTCGAGGACGACATCATCCCGCAGACGGCGTTCGATGTTCAACACCTGACGCCGGAGTACTATCAGTATCAGGCGTACGCGCACAAGAATTGGACGGTGCAGAATACGCTGTCCGAACTCTTGCAGCCGGACGAGCAGGCGCGGTTCACGCGTAAGGGGCAGTACGCGCTACAGACGCTCGTGGGCGGCACAACCTACGCGCTCGCGCCGGAGCTGTATCACAAGACGCTGTCGACCTCGCCGCCGATCGAGACGCTGCTGTCGTGGGAGGATGATTCGTCGATCGTCGACCTGACGCAGTGGATGGAGACGCGGCGGGCGATGTTCCTGCCGTGGCTGGAGATTGTCACGGTCACGGTGCCGCTCGGTGCTAACCCCGACGCGCCTGCGATGTTCTACGCGCTCGAGCTCGGCGACGTCGTGCGCGTGACGGTTCCTCGGTTCGGCTACGACGCGGGTGTACTGTTCCAGGTCATCGCCATCGGTATCGGCCTGTCGAAGGCGCGGACGATGCTGCGTCTTGTGCGCAAGCGTGGCGTATCGGCTCCTCCGATCGGATGGGAGTCGGGCGAGCAGTACATCATCCAGACGCCGCTAGCGTGGCGACCGGGGACGCCTAGCGTTGAAATCGGTCCGCCGGTAGTTGTCATTCTTCCTCCACCGCCCGTCGGTCCTACCCTTCAAGAATATTTCTTTGACTACTATGGTGGTGTGTTTTACGGCGGAGCCGTTTCTTTGATCCCGGAGTTTTACGACGCCGATACTAATTCGCCTCTTTGGTATGAAGAGGTTGTGGAGCAGTCGATCACTGTTTACGGTGACGAGGCGGCCAATTTCGTAGCTAATGTTTACATCCCATTTACTACTAACAACTTCTCAACAGGCGCTCTGCATTATCCGGCCAACATCTCCTATGTTTCGGAAGATGTTATGCCGGAGATTTACTTTCTAGATAATTCGCAACAGGCTCTTCCTGCGCCGGGCTCTGGTGCGGCCATTGACTACACCGCCAATCCCTATGAAGTGACCGGGATCGTTGTCGCAGTGCCGGGCACTATTCCAGAGTTTATTCTTTCGTCTGTAGACCTTCAGGGATGGTTCGCCTACGACACTTACAATGGTGCGAACCTAACTTACTTCGCCGCGACGTTTGTGACGGGCGCCGGACAGTTGGGATCGACGGGTACGGTTGGAGTGACCTATGGGCACCTGTTGATAACTGTTGTGAATCAATCCGGCAGCACGATCACGGACATCGATGCTGACGGTATCGGTACAAGCATCACAATCGGGCTACCAACGACCGCCGTCGACCCAGACGATGTGCAAGACAGTGAGCTAGACATCTCGTTCGTGGGTGGCTCTCCGTCATGCGCAGTGCACAACGCAGGAAGCATCACTCTTACCGTAAGCGGAAGTCGTCACTCGCTTAGTTTCAAGGTCGAGGATGCATCAATAACTGATGGCCAGACCGTGCGGTTTGTCTTCCCGATAGTGGCGCAAATTGGTGAGCCTACTGGCTACGGCACGCCAGCATCTGATCCGAACACAACGTTTGTAAATACGCTGCCAGTCATAACGGGCGATGATAGTGTCGTTACTACACCATCGACCACGGTGAAATTTTTCAACGACATGAGCACGTCGTTGCAGTTTGAGCCGGAGTAATTAATGCCCACTGGTTATCAAAGTAGGCTGAGTGATACCTACTGGACAAGCCCGACACTGACGTGGGGCGGCGGCATGTGGTCTGGGCCAGGATCAGAATTCACGCTTGAGCCCACCGCTGCGATGGACATGAATTTTATCGAGCTGCGAATGGTGTTGAAATTTTTTGGTTTTGCAGGAGTTGGGGTCAAATTGGTACAGCGGTACATTGGCGCAGTACTCCAAGACGTCTACGTTCTTTCCGGGCAGCAGGATCAAAGGGTATGTCTGCGCCTCCACGCATTTAGCAGCACAGATATCAATCTCGTCTTCAATATGAGCGTGGACATCGAGATTTACGAAATCGACGTTGGATATATAGGGATGCACGTCTAAATGGCCGCCTCATTTCGCATCATCCCGCGCAACTTCCACCACGAGGCGACGCTCTCGACTGAGTTCGCCGCTGCCGACGGTTGCTCGATCGTCAATACTCAGAACCGCAAGCGCTCGCGCGTGTGGCGGTCGGATACGACCACGGCGGCCGACGCATCGGATAATCAGTACATCGCCGGGACGTTCGACGACGGCGACCCGCGCGAGCCCGACTACTTCGCCTTCTTCCGCCACCGCTGTCACGGCGGGCAGGTTCGCTTGCAGCTCTACTCCGACGCGGGCTGGACGAGTCAGGTGTGGGACTCGACGCCGGTGGACGTGATCCGGGCGATCGGGGTCGATGGTGCTGATTTCGGGGCCGATCCGTATCTGATCGGCGCTTTCGATCCGCACATAATCGACTCGCCGTTCTATCTGCGCTTCGATCCGGTCGCCTGTCTGTCGTACAAGGTCACGTTTAGCGGCAACGTTGCCACCTTCGGCGCAGCGTATTGGGAGGTCTGCACGTTCATGCTCGGGCGGTCCTTTGCTCCGGCCCGGCAGCCGGTGAGTTTCGATCTCGGTGTCATCGACCTGACAGAAACCGATCGCTCGCGCGGTGGTTCGCTCTACAGCAACATCGGCGCACAGGCGCGGACGCTGCGACTCTTGCTGGAGTCGGTCAACGAAGACGAGCGTGCCGCGTGGCTCGACATCGTCCGGCAGTGCGGGCTGGGTCGCGACCTAGCGTTGACGTTGTACGACGGAGAAGCGACGCGCAGGGAACGCGATCACGTCATGTACGGTACCTTCTCCGCGCTTGATGCGATCGGCCGGTCCGTGACCCGCTGGAACCTGTTGACGAAGTCCCTGCAATTTCAGGAGGCGTGATGGCATCACCGAACATCAACATTGAAGGGCTGATCGTACTTATTGATACGTTGGCCTACGAGGCGACCAATGCGGTGACCACTGTCACAGATTCAACGGTCGCCGCGGACCATGCCCGCAAGATTGACGCAATCTATGCTAGCAACATCGGCACGACGCTCGGCTGGGTCAGCGTGTGGTTTCGCAAGGGCGGCGTCGATTATCCGTTGACGCTGGAAGAACGTGTTTCGCTGAAGACGAAGATTAACGTCTTGCTCGGCGGGCCGCTCCACATGGACGAAGGCGATAGCCTGAAGGTGCAGGCGAACGCGAACACGAGCATCAACATCCTGGCGCCGTACGCGGACATGGTCGAGCCGTGACCGTCTGTGTACTGTCTATGCGCGGACTGGGGGACAACATCTACGTGCGCGCATTCATCAAGACACTTATCGCTAACGGCGATGACGTTTTCATACGCACCCCTTGGCCCGAGCTGTTTGAGGATTACCAGTCCGTTCACTTCTTGAAGGATGATACTGCACTGCGTACGCAGGCCAAGAACGTTCGGCGCCAAGATGCTATGCGTTGGGTTGTGGAGCCTGCGCAGTGCCGACGAATCAGTCCGAGCTACGGCGTACCGTGTCTGCGTGATGGTTCTATCGTTGATGCGATGGAACGTAGTTTTCTTGTACCCCCTTCGGGTTGGGACTTGCCAGCGTTCCCTCGGATGGTGCGCGACAAACCGATCGCAGTTATTCGTCCTGTGACAGAGCGCAGGGAATGGTGGAATTCTGCAAGAGGCCCGCTGCCTGCATACGTAGCGCACGTGTCTGCCAGTCTGATGGCGACTCACCACGTTATCAGCGTTGCTGATATCGTGCCGAACGTTGAATGGTTGATTGGGGAAGCTCCCCCCGCGCATGAGCGGTTCCATGCTGGGGAACTTGATGTGCGTCAACTGCTGGGGCTCATTCAGTCGGCTGATGTCGTAGTCGGCGGTGTTGGGTGGATCGTGCCCGCATGCGCCAGCACGGGGGTTCCTCTGTTCTGCATTTTGGGGGGTCAGGGCGGGCACAACGCGCCTGACAAAGTAACGCACTCGAGCATGGATCTTCGCTATGTACGCTTCGCGCGGCCAAACCGTTATTGCCTCTGTGAAAGCATGCGACACGCGTGCAACAAGACCATCACCAATATCGCAGGACAGTGGGCGCAGTTTCGGCGCGAATGCTTGGATGTTAGACATAGCGCAGCGCGAGCTGACGTGGATACAGAACCCTGGGATCGGATATTACCCGGTGCAACCGAGTACGTTCCCCTATGACAGTGCCTACTTCTCCAAGTACGCGGGCTATGCACGCACGCCGATGGGCGCGCAACTCAACGCCTTCCGTAGAGCGTTCGTGAATAGGTATTGGGGCGACAAGGTGCTTGTCGACATAGGTGTCGGTTGTGGTCAATTCATAGAGTCGCGAGCATTAACCTATGGCTACGATGTGAATCCTGCCGGTGTAGAGTGGTTGAGGGAGCGGGCGCTATATCGAGATCCTTACAGCAGTGAGTTTGCGGATCGTGGTATAGACGCCATCAGTTGCTGGGACGTTTTGGAACACATCGAGAATCCTGCGCCGCTTTTGTCAAGCGTGCGCTCGTGGGTCTTCGTGTCAATACCTGTCTTTCGTGATCTTAATCACATTCTAGGCAGTAAGCATTATCGGCCCGAAGAACACTTTTGGTATTGGACTGAACACGGTTTCGATGCCTTCATGTCGGCGCACGGTTTTGAGGTTGTCAAAGTAAGCGATGAAGAAACGCAGCTAGGACGCGAGGACATCCTGTCGTTTGCGCTGCGCCGTAGGGAACAGGCGTGAAGCACTTCTTCATAGACCATGACTATCGGCTACGGTTGCGCACGTACGACGATGTCGTTGGCGAGCCGCCGGAGTTGCTTCGCATGGGTACGGGCCTGCGCTACATCTGGCGCTTCGCAGCGCACTGGTGCAAGGGGCAGGGTTGCGACGTGGGGCCAGCTTTCTTTGGCGCCGATGCTGGCATCATGCTGCCCGGTGCTGTCGCTGTTGATTCGTCAATACCCGGCACCGGGCACGCGCTCGCTCTGCCATTCAGTGATGGTTCACTTGACTACGTGTTCAGCAGTCATTGTATCGAGCACGTCGACGACCCTGAAGGTGCGATATGCGAAGCGCATCGTGTGCTGAAGCCGGGCGGTATTCATTTCCTGTACATGCCGTTCCCAGAGCACATCTCGTGGGATCCGCAAACGTGCGTAGAATCGCGAACGTTTCACCACTGGCAGCCGACGCCGTCCGAAGTTGCACGGTTGCTTATTCTGGCTGGCTTTGATGTCGTACATAATGAGTGGCAACGCGATGTACTATGGAGCTTTGCTACGGTTGGTCGTAAACGATGAGATACGACGACATGCCACCACCTAGGCGTAGCAGCGTTCATGAACGTATAGAATCGCTCATTGCCAAGACTGCTGATCCGGTGCAGCAGGCGACGCTGCTGCTATTAGTCAGTTTCGACACAGCACTGGACGCGAACACGCAAGCGACGCAGCGTATAGCCGTGGCATTCGAACATCATAAGGATGATTTCATCAAACACACCGCAGCATTCGACGAGCACATCGTCGAGGAAGTAAAGATGTTCAACATCTCCGCCATGAAGCACGAGAAAGCGGTCGCCAACGTGCGCGGCGCATGGTACGCGGCAACGATTCTAGTGGGTGCGATCTTAGCTCTAGCAAGCGTTATAGTATCAGGCTACCGCGACACGCTGATAGACCTGTCGTCCCGCGTGCGCGTGTTGGAGAATCAAGTCGGAGTCGGGAGCGGCGGTCGATGATAGCTGATCTACGCGCATGGTTGAACAATCAAAAGGTTCCGCTGAGTGCGGCGCTGGGCATGTGCGCAGTTCTAATCACTGCCTACATCTGGCTGTATGCCGAGTTTGTCACGGCAGCACAGTTTAATCAGTATCAGAGCGGTATCGAGCGCCGCATCCTGACCGAGAAGGCGCAGATGCTTGACGCCGAGATCCTGAAGATCGAAGTAAAGTGTCGCGCCTATCCCCGGCAATGCGATGCGGTGGACAAGGCGCTCCTCGAGCGTTACCGGCGCGACCTCGCACGGGTGCAACGCGAACTAGGGCAACCTGCCCTGATAAGGAGATAGTCATGGGACTGCTTGAATTCGTCATCGCCGTCGCCGTGCTAGGTCTAGTCTGGTATCTGGTCACGACCTTCGTGCCGATGCCTGCGCCGGGCAAGACAATCCTGTCGGTCGTCTTTGTCGTCATCCTGTTGATCCTCGTGCTGCAACTGTTCGGCCTGACCGGCTACCGGCTGCGCGGATGATCGACTGGTTCAAGTCGCTGTTCGCCAAGAAGCCGGAGCCGCCCGGCTTCGGCGGGGCGGGCGCGACCGAGGGCTGGGTCGACATCGAACTGATGCGAGCCGTAAGCAGCGCAGAGGATGAAACGCTGGAGCGCTTCCTCGGTCCGCTCAACGCGACGTGCGGACAGTTCGGCATCTCTACGCCGCAGCGCCTAGCGGCGTTCCTCGCGCAGGTGGCGCATGAGTCGGGCGGCTTTCGCTACGTGCGAGAGATCGCCAGCGGCGCAGCCTATGAAGGGCGCCTTGATCTCGGCAACACGGAGCCCGGCGACGGGGAACGCTTTGCTGGGCGCGGGCTGATTCAACTGACCGGGCGGTCGAACTATCGGCAGGCATCGTTCGCACGCTTCAATGATGAGCGGCTACTGACGGCGCCGCAATTGCTCGAGCGTCCTGACCTCGCCGCATGGGTCGCGGGATGGTACTGGCACACACGCAGCCTCAACGCTCTGGCCGATGTCGGCGACTTCGAAACGATCACGCGACGCATCAATGGCGGGCTCAACGGGCAGGCCGATCGCGTGCGGCGCTGGAAGGCCGCGAAGGCTGAACTGAGGGTGACATGACCACAAGCGTATTCCGCGCAGCGATCCACCCGACCGATCAAACGGTGGACCCCGGCTACCTTGCGCTGTTCTGGATCATGGCGGTCGTCATTACTGCGATCCCGTTCATGTGCATCTTCACGATGGTCGCGATGTTCTTAGATCCTGAGCACCGCTTCTTGGTGCAGGATCTAGGCATCGGTGTCGGCAGTGTGTGCACCGGCTTCGGTGTTGCCGTCGGCGCGGTCGGTGCGTTCCGCATGGGCGATAAGGATCGGCCGGGCACGAGCAGCACGACCACGACGACGACCAAGGTCGCGGCGATCCGCGAACCAGCGCCGCCGCCGCAGCAAGAGGAGGAGCGAGGCACTCCGGAGAAGCCGCTCCACGTTGCGCTCGAGGAACCGGTTGAAGTCAAGGGCGCGATCAGGTGATCCAACTCATCATCGCCGGAGTCATTGCAGTAGCCGCCGCAGGCGGTGGCTTCGTCGCGGGCATGAAGATCGGCACAGCAGAAGTGCAAGGCTGGATTGAACAGGCGGCCGAGTTAGAGTCGAAGCTGCACGACGCGCAGGAGAAGGTCGCGACGCAGAATGCCGCCGTCGCCGCACTCAAGGCTGCGTCCAAGAAGCGCCTCGCCGACTCCGAGGCGGCACGCAAGAAAGCCGAGGAGGGTGTGGCCGTGCTGGCGTCGAAGGTGCAGTCGCTGCTCGCCGCTCAACCCGCGATCCCGGAGGACGCATGCGCAAGCGCTTGCCGTCTATTGCAGCAGCCGCTCTGATCGCTGGCTGTGGCTCGGTGCCGTGGACGGGCGCGGCGGTCGACGTGCCGGTGCCGGTGCCCTGCGTACGTGCCGCCGACGTGCCGGTGCGGCCGGAGCTCATGGCGGACGCGGCATGGGCGACCGATGCCAATCCGTTCCAGCGTGCTCGCGCCTTGCTGGTCGACCGACTGCGACTGATCGCCCACGCGGATCGGCTCGAGTCTCTCATCCGGGCGTGCGAGGAGTGAAAGAAATGACAGCCATGGAACGCATCACTCAACTGGAAGAGCTCATCGCGCAGTTGGAAGCGCGCATCGCGATATTGGAGTCGCGTCCGGTATACGTGCCGCAGCCGCTTGCGCCGCTTGCGCCTCAGTACCCACAACCGACATTCCCGTGGTATCCAACGGTTACGTATTCAGGACATCAACAATGAAGAAGTTTCTCGACAAGCTTGCGGCGAAAGTTGCCGCTCATCCGCGCGAAGTAGGCATCGCGCTCGTCGTTACATCAATAGGTTGGGCCATTTCTGGCTTCGCCTTCCTCGTGAAGTAAAAGGAGAGGTCATGATGTCTGACAAGCAATACAAAGAATTGCGCGCAATGATAGCTGAACTGCTGGTGCGCGTATCCGGTCCCGTCGCGACGAAGGCCGATGTTGAGGCGGCGGCACAGTACAGGCAAGGCGCGATGCCGGATGACCAACGCGCGGTCATCGACCGCATGGTCGGCATGCACAACATGCCGGACAACGAAGCGACGCAGTTGCGCGAGAAGAACCTGACCGAAGGCGATGCCGCCTATCAGTCGCAGAACCACAACGGCAACGTGTCGCTGGCGGGGCTAGAAGAAGCAGACGCCGCTTACTTCGCTAACATGATGGGTCCGTACAAGGACAAGACCGGACAGGATCTGCGCTGGGCTGGAGCGATCGGTGGCACGACCGCGGAGATCAACGCCTTCCGCTCGTGGGGCGAAGCGTGGCGGAACAAGCACGACCCCGCTGCCTACACCGGACCGCTGACGATTATCAAAGCGATGATGGGGGAATAGCAATGCGCCGTTTCGTTATCGCTGCGTTCGTCTTGGCTGCGACCAACGTGAACGCGGCGACCGTGACGATCGACCTGCCGGGCTGCGCTACGCTCACGATGACGGGCGGTCCTAATTACCAGATCAACTGTGCGCAGCAGGGGCAGACGTGCACGGCGCAGGCGAGCCCGGCGAATCCTGCGGCTGGCACCATGCTCACGTTGACGGCCGCCTGCACACCGCCAGCCGCATCAGTCACGTGGCAGGCGTCGCGCGACTGCACAACGCCGACTGGTGGGGCAAGCGCCAACGTAGTCGAACCGGTTGCCCGCATATGCACCTACACCGCTACAGGCAGCGCAGGCGGGTCAGGGAGCGTCACAGTAAGCTGGCAGGCTGCGCCCCCTGTGGTGCCCCCTGCTAACCTGTGCGGGCAGTATGGCGACGTAGCCCATGTAGATCTGCCGTGGGGCGGCAACGTGCTAGCGGTGATGCGCCCGGACACGGTTGTCGTCGGTCGCTTGATCGTGCCCGCTGTTACGAAGGCGGGGCGGTGGTCGTGGGTGGAGTACGACGGCGCTCCAACTTTCAGGCTTGGAACCATGTCGCCGTATCCGTGCGACTTCCGGGGCTGGACGCCTGCCTCGTTCCCGACCGATCCGAGTGGGGTCAAGTACCCGATGGCGTGGGGTGGCGGGCAGACTGGCGACATCTCGTGGTCTCTCGGTACGCTTAAGCCGGGAGGGACATACTACTTCAACCTGCGCAATACGCAATTCGACGGGACTCCCTCGTGCCACGCCGAAACGTGCAACGCGCTACTGACGATCTCGACCTTTTGATACATCAAACGGATTGTCTTGTTCCTGCATCTCGCGGCGGATGCGCTCGGCTAAAGCATCCGACCGTGCGCGGAACGTGGCGGCGTCCTCCCACTGCTCGCCGCACTCGCAGGCGCGGATCGGCACTTCGCCGCCGATGGCTTACGTGTCAGCCGCCATCCGCTGTTCATGTCGGCGGCTACCGCAGAACGGGCACGGCAGGTCGGCAAGCATTCTTGCTCCTTTTTAGTTGACAAGGGGGCCGAAGCCCCCCTGCCTTGTCGCTACGTTCCGCAGGCTGCGCGCACTTCTACGCGCGCGATGTGGTCCGCCACTGCTTCGGCGTACTCATCGGGTGTTTCCACCCACGAGAAGTCGCGGTATCCCCATGCGCGCGCCGTGCGCTGCAATTGCAACACCCACGCAGGCGAGCGCATCAGGACCACCAACGGAGGATCCAATTCACCCACTCGTTGATAACGAAGGGGATCATTGGCAGTGCGACTATCATCAGCTTGCTCATCATGTGAAGCTCCTTCCAGTGACAACACGGGGCCGAATCTAGCCCCCTAACATGCGCGGGGGATTCATGTCCGCGCATTCTTTCATCGCTCAGCGTAGGCAGCTTCGGATGCGGTCATTACGATTGATCGCATCATCTTCCGCAGCTTGTCGTTCTCCGCAGAAAGCCGCAAAAACTCTTTCGCCAAAGAACCTTTAGCGTCTAACAGCGCACGCATGTTGTCGCGCTCAGCTTCTAGATTCTTGTACTGCTGCGCTACCAACTGAAGAAGAGCGTATATGTGATCCAGACGCTCTATCAGGTGATCATCTGTTGTCATAGGTTCGCTCTTTGATAAGGCTATGAGCTTCGTCGCTTGCGGGGCAGTCATTCAGTGCAGGTGTTTTGCTTCTGAAAAGAAGCTCGCAGTAGGTTAGGGGTTCCGCGCCGGGTGTGATGAGCAGGTGCTCGCAATTGTGCGGACACAGACCGTGGTCGAAAGCGTACCCCACAATTATGCGCGCGTTTTTTATTTCGCCAACGACTCGGTTATTCATGGGTGTTTCAGTGCGGCGTTGATGCGCTCGCGTAGCGCAGCGTTCGCGTCGTAGGTATCACCGTCTGGCGTTGTCATCCAGAGTTCTTCGATGCCAGCATCCAACACCTCCTGCAGCAGCGCCTCTGCTTCCGCGAGCCGAGCTGTGAGGGCAAGGTACTCACCACCATTGACCTTGAGCATCACCCCTCCGTGAACCGCCGCTCGCCCGCGAAGATGGCCGCCGGCATACGCACGTTCCACCAACCGCCGGTGAACACGCCGACAGTTCCGTCGCGCTCCCGCGTAGTCAGGTACTCGCTGCCACGCTTCACTTCGCAGCGGTCGCCGTTCTCAGCCTCGACGACGTGATCCTCGATGCAGATTCTGTTCCACGTTTCCATCACCCCTCCCCCTGCGCCGCGCGGGCGGCCTGCTCCGCAACAATCGTGTCGATTGCCTTGCGCAAGTCGCGCTCGTCGGACTGCCACATGCCGTCCCAACGCGCGAAGCTGCAACCGTTCCACTCCTTCGGCAACCACTGCAAAATGTCGAACTCCTCGATGGCGCGGAACCGCAGCGCATCCGCGAGTACAGACTCCAGCGCGGCAACTTCTGCGGCACGCTCAACTTCCAGAAAGTCAATTGCATCGGCAGCCTCGCGGCACAGTTGCCAGCTATCGCTCTCGTCCGCGCGCAGCCGCGCGATCAGGTCGTCGGTCATGCGCGATCCTTGGCAGCCAAGAACGAAAGCGTGAACCACGCGATGGCCACGACGGTAGCCGATATTCGTCCTACCGTGCCGTGCGCAGACATGATGCCGACGCACCAGATGTTGCCCAAGAGCAAATAGAAGTCGTACCGTGTCATGGCGCGTCCTTCATGGCATCCGCCGCTGCGGCAATCGCACGTCCTCGCGCCGGTAGCCCGATTGCATTGACTATGGACAACAGCAGCGCACGGAGTTTGTCGCGCTCGGCCTCTGCGCGCTCGGCGCGGGCCAGCGCTTGGGTCTTGACTTCCAGAAGGAACGCCTCACCATCTCGCAGCGCCAGTTCAGCCATCGCGAGGCGTTCTTCCAGTTCGCGTAATTCAATGATGGTAGTCATCAGGCGCGCTCCTCTAAGAACCAATGCCACACGAAACGCCCGGACTGCGTTGTGCCAATGTACGCGTGCACCCCTGTCAGCGGCATGGGGTGCCCGGTGCCGACGCAGGTTATGGTACGCGGCTCGGGGGCGTTGGCGTCGTCGCACGTGACCCACAGGCACGGAACGCCATTCTGTATCTGCACGGTCAGCGGTTGCGAGTTACGCGGGACCATGACGATGTTCCGTTTCGAAATAGATAGCGGTAACTTCCATATCGTTATCATTAGTCATCGCTCCAGACGTAGGGGTTGAACACCGAGGTTCGTTCTTGCAACAGCATCAGCAGATCGATGTCTTCTTCCTTAGTCGTTGCGGGCACGTACTTCCGCACGAGCACCTTGAACTCCGCTTGGAACGCTTCGGCTTTGTCTAACTGTTTGTCAATGGTGGTCACGGGGTCTCCTTCAATGTAGCGGGATCGAACCACTCATCGCGCAGCAGGTTGCCGATGCGGTACACCTTCGTGTGATCGCTGTCGGCGCGAATGTGCTTACCCGGTAGGTCCTCCCACTGCGTGACACCGACTACCTTCAAGACCGAAGTGATGAAGCGCAGCCCATAAGCACCAGCGATGCGCTCCTTTGCTTCTTTGACATAGGCATCCAGCGCGTACCCGCCGAAGCCTTGCCCGCTACCGCCATACTCGAGATAGAGGAAGCACGTTAGGATGCCGTGGTCTTCGTAGCCGAGCATCGTGCTTTGGATGCGGGCGTTCTTGATCTCGCGTGTCATGCCCGCTCCTTTATCTGCGCCGCGAGCTCGGTCACTTCACGTTGCACATAGGCGAGGTCGCGGTACCGCTCTCCAGGCAGTATCGACAAACCCGGTAGTTGGAGCCCCGGCGAAAGGTCGTAGGAGTGCCCGCAGTCGAAGCCGAACCACCATACCTCCGGCTCGCCATCATTCTTCGGATGGCAGATACCACTACCCTCCGGATCGCCAAAGCACCGGTCGGCGTAAGTCAGTCCGCCGTGGCAATCGTACGGCGCATCTTCGTAACCCTTGCCAAAGTCCTGGTGCCCCTCAGGAACGGCGACATAGCCGCACCATTGCCCGAGTTGCATGTTGCGCCTGACCATGCAGAACAGCCCAGTCACCTCGTCGGTCCACAGCACCTTGTCCGGCTCGTCGGCCCAAGCGCCCGGTCCCCATGACTTCGCCTTGTCGACGTTGAATGTCCATTCGCGTTTCATGGCTGATCTCCTAAGTGCGATCGTTAAGGATTGACAGCAGGAGTTGAGTGACCGCCGCTGCCAGCCGCAAGCGATCCGTTCGTGATTGGAGCTGGGGTGAAGACGCGCGTACAGGAGTGCGATCTGGTATCGCCTCCAGCGGGATCGACTGCACCCCATTATTGGCCGCCTTCCTTCTCTTCGCCATTGAGGCGCGGAACTTCTCCAGTTGTCCGGGCTTCCACTTAGCGTTCTTTCTGGTGGCCATGCTTACTCTCCCAAGAAGGTGACTGCATTGACGCGACGGGTGTACTGCCCGAGCAGCTTGGTCGAGCCCCGAGCATCGTAGACCTCGATCGTAATGCCGACCTTGGCCCAGCGGGCTTCTATCAACGCGCCCATGTGGGCTCGCTTCGCGTCGCTGTAGTAGCGCCAGCGCAGAGCTTGCTTGCGCTGAGCATTCCACAAGCGATACGGGCGTAGGGTACCTTCTGATTTTGGATAGCGGCTGGTGCGTACACTATCTCTGTATGAGACTTTCATCCGTAGCTTCCTTTCATCCCACAAGTAGGTGGTGATTACTTCAATGCAGTCAACGGAAAAGCTGTTCCCTTATGAAACTTCATCCATGACTGCGGGTTGGCGGCGGCGACACTACGTATGCTGTTGTCTGCGCACCAGCGTTCCGCCAGCTTGCCCAACGTTACGACGACGCGCGGCTGTAGATCGTAGATGAATGATGCGTCTGTCGCAACGCCGTGCGCGTCGTATCCATTGATCCAATACAGTTCGTTCTCTTCTATACCAGCATCCTCCAATTGTTGAGCCAGCCAATACGCACAACTGTTTTCACGGAATGTCACGTACGGCAAGCGGTGCAAGCGTGATCCGCTCAGCGCGGCATGTGGGCGCTCCGCCACTAGCAGCGCCACACCGGGGCGGAATGCCCCTGCACCGGGGCCACGGTTAGGCCAGCCCCCACCAGCCCCCAGCCCAGCCAAAGGCAGGCACGGCAAGCCCCACGCCAGTTCACTACCGGCCAAAATAGCCCCGCCACGGTCGCCAGCTAAGGGCCAAGCCACCCCCCTAGCTTGCTGGGGGTTGTTTGGGGGGCTAGCAGGGGCTAGGGCAGGGGCTAGGGCAGGGGCTAGGGCAGGGGGGCTACTGGCAGGGGCTAGGGCAGGGGCTAGGGCAGGGGCTAGGGCAGGGG
>Ga0137430_1000039_pt1 | contig 43950 bp, 51 predicted proteins | sample EasRivERMZT754_2_FD_104651 | JGI IMG/M metagenome (GOLD analysis project Ga0137430, IMG submission 104651) | Soil microbial communities from meander-bound floodplain in the East River, Colorado, USA - East River MetaG ERMZT754_2 | ecosystem: Environmental > Terrestrial > Soil > Floodplain ...
ATGGGTCGATTGGGCTGAACGAGTGGACGGTGTGCCCGACAAAATCTACTCCGCTCCCTGCAAGGGGTTGTGGCTGACGTGCCACTCGATTGTGGGCGAGGAAAGCGAGTTTCAGGATGGCATTCCCAACCGATTCCTTTCGACCGAAAAGTGGTTCAACCCCGCAACGAACCGCATCGAGTACACCCCGGCAGCGGCGGCCAGCTGCAAGTTCATCCTCCGCAAGAACGGGCATCTTATCCAGATGTATCCGCTGGTTGCGGCGACATGGACTAGCGGTGGCCCCGAGGCCAATGTCGGCTCCGACGCCATCGAAGCGGAAGGCGGCGGTCCAGCGTGGACCACGGAACCGCTGACGAAAGCCGCTGAGGACACCTTCATCCGGCTCTACACCGAACTTGAAGCGGCACGCGGATGGGACCCGAAGCGCCCGCTGGACTATCTGCGGCAGCACAAGGACGTGGCCAGGGCGTTCGACTACGCACCGACGGCGTGCGCGAGCGACCGCTACAGCAACGCATGGAACCGGCTGGCGGCCGGAGAAAGGTATGGCGAGAACGCCTTGAAGCTCACCGAATTGCAGACCGAGAACCTGCTGCTGCGAGTGTTCGCGGGCAGCGAGTTCGCCACGACAGAGACGCGCCAACAGCGGCTCGAACGGGCGTTGCGCGAACTGGACAAGGCTGAAACCACGCAGTCCGTCAACGACAAGACCGAGAGCATGGTGCTGGGCCTCCGAGACCACATCCAGAACCACGCAGCCGGCGTCTCCGGCCCGACTCGGCAACACGACCACATCCAAAGCAAGGTGGTAGACAAATGAGCACTCTGAGAGAGTTCTTCAAGACGCCGTTCGGCATCGCTCTGGCGCGCGGGGTGTACTCGGGCGCGGTAATCGGCGGGATTGCCATGCTCACAACGCTCCAGGTGACTGATGACGCCTCGGGCGCGCTGATTGTGGGCGGAATCACCTTCCTGACGACGTTGGGTGCGAGAACGGGCGTAGAGGGTGTCATCGACACTCGGGCGGCACGGCCCTAGAATCAGAGTCGGTTGGTGGACTCTCGACGGAGAGCCATAAAGCACGCGAGGCCCGCTTCGGCGGGCTTTTCGTTTACCTGCTATGGCGACGGCAGAGTCCGCCTTGCCAGCGGCACGAGCGGCACCACAAGGCCCACCAGAGGGCGCGAGCGATCCACGGTAGCCAACTCACGCGCCGCGCTTTAACTGTTGGCAGAGCGCAAACTTCGCCTCGGAGAGTTCGCACGACAGCCAGTAGCCGACGAGCCAAGTACCGACTCGCCGGGCGCCGCACGTCCGGCACAACGGGCCGACCGCGCGCGCGTTAACGCCAAGTACCACTTTGATCCCTTCCCATAGAGAGAGTCTGTAATCGTCGTGCATTGGGCCTCAGCCTTTAGGCTAACATCTCATCGGGCGTCCGGTACTCCATCCGCTCCAGGTCGGCGCCGATGCGCTTCAAGTAGCGGTCGGTGGTTGCGGCTTTCGAGTGCCCGAGGAATTGCTGGACCATCTTGAGGTTCGTGGACTCGGCGTAAAGCTCGCTCGCGGCGGTGTGGCGAAGGCGGTGGACGGTCGCGTTCTCGACGCCCGCATAGTCGGCAAGGTTGCGAATCATCTTCCACATCGTCGTGTAGCCCATCGGAGTGCGGCGAAGGGTAATCCAAACGGGGTCACTTGGGCGCGGTTCGCCGGGAATCCAACGCTTGCGGGCCTCGCGCCACGCTTTCAGCGCCGGGTACGCTTTCGCGCCGATGCGAGCGGTGCGTTCCTTCTCGCCTTTGCCGAGGACCTTGATGCGGCGGTTGGCCCAATCGACCTGGCGCCATTGGAGCGTGACGATTTCGGACGCCCGGCAGCCGCTCGAAAGCAGGAGTAAGAGCAGCGCCCGGTCGCGGGCCTCGATAACGGGGTCGTCCTTGTAGGAGATCCACCGGAGAAGGCGCTGGACTTCTTCGCGGGAGAAGCCTTCGCGGATGAGCTTCGATTGAACGGGCTTGCGGACGCGGCGCATCGGCGAGCGCGCAACGTAGTCCATCATCTCCGCCCAATTCCAGAAGGCCCGCAGATAGCCGAAGATGCCGTCGATGGTGGCGGTACTGAGGCGGTCGCCGCGGTCGCCATCCCGGCGCTTCGTGGTGCGCGGGCGTTCGGCCTCGTGGCGCATAAACGCCGTCAGGTGCCCCGACGTGGCCTCGTGGCAGTAGGTGGCGCCCTGGGCGGTCAAGAAGGGCAGCATCCGCGCTTCCACGGCGTCTGCGTAGGATTTCCGGGTCCGAGGACTGCCGGAGTAGTAGCCATCGAGCCATTCGGAGATGGCTTCCGGCAGAGGGAGGGGTGTCAACACTTGTTGGAAAGCTGACAACGAGACGGATTGGATTTGGTTCACAATCGCTGGCTAGCCCGCCGTTTGCGCATCTGTGAGTGACGTAATTCCGCAGGACTGGTGGGCGATACTGGATTCGAACCAGTGACCTCGTAGTCCGGCGAATATCTGAGCACTCCAGATTCAAATTCCGGGGGCGTCCCTCCTATCAGTGGTTAGAAAGAGAAGCGTCTTGGGGTATCTACGGCTCGGTGGGTTCGTAGGCCCCGAGGACTTCTTCGACCTTCCAATGGGCGTCGGCGTGGCGCTTGCGTTCCGGCCCCGCCAGGAGTTCCCAATCGAGCTTGGTCCGGGGCCATCGTTCGGCCGGCGCGTAGTTCGCGTCCACGAACCATTGGTAGGGGTAGCCCGTCTTTCGGGCGAAGTTCCAGAGGTCGATAGCGTCGATGCCGTTGTAGCCGTTGGCGATGTTCGAGAGCGTGGATGCCGCAGAGAAGCCGATGGCATCCGCCCCGCGCTGGCGGCTCCACCCCAATTCATCGAGCACGTACTGGACTCGTGCCCCCAACGCCTTCTGTTGCGCAATGCGTGCGTCGTCGCGTGGCGGTTTCTTTGGCATGAACAATTCCTCGGTTCCTACATACCGCGTATGCGGCCCCAAGATTAATCGTAGGAAAGTTGTTCCGCAAGTCTTTCCGGTATTGCAGGTAGGTGTGGGCCGGGAGTAGAGTGTGCGGCACGTCACACTTAAGAATGATCATCGGAACACCACTACGAATAAAAGGTGGAACAATGGGAAGCACGTCACGAACTGTCGCCCGGCCGCGTAAGGATTGGACCGTGGTGAAGCAAAAGGCCGATGCCGAGGGGCAATCCCCGGCGCGATTCCTGGCGAAAGTGCTGGCGCGGCACTCGACTTACGAGGGTGCGGCGCGGGAGTTGGGAGTGACCTCGCGGGCGCTTCTTAACTACCGGCGCAGATACAACCTACAGGGGTGATCCAGTGGTTCAGGCGAAGGACTGTGGGCGGGTAACGACGTGCGCGGAGTGCAAGGGGACGGGCCTGCGCGAGAAGCTGGTGCCGCGCGAGCCGGGGTCGGCGTTGCGGTACTGGTCGCTCCAGCCGTGCGAGGCTTGCAGGCCCGCTTACACACAGAAGAGGGCGTGAGATTCGTGAACGACGCAAAAACGATTTCCGCGAACCGAAGCATCGTTGGTGGGGCTGAGAGAGCTTCCACTAGCAACTCGGGGGATTTTCGCACTCTTGACGTGTATGGGCGACAGCACTTCGCACGCATCACAAAAGGCCGTAAGCGGATTCCGAGGTTTTCCGAAGGGAGATGGCTAGCCCGCCGCCTCAACGAATCCGTGGTGGACATCTCAGCCGCAAAGGAGGGCCGCAAAGCCACTGTTAACCAATAGGGGAACGACCGAGAGGCGTCCCGAGCTTTTCGGGGCGCCTCGCCATCTCTAGAGAGGACACCAACCAATGTCTACGACCTATCCCGACGAGCAAGTCCTTCGCAAGCGCGAACTGATGGCGGCCAACCCCGAAATCATGGAGCGGATGGAAGAGGTTATCCCGCTCACCATGAAGATCGCGGCGAGAGTGCTCGCGGACTTGCCGCCGCTGATGCTGGCGAAGCTCGCTGGCGACATTCACGTCATTTCGAGCGTGACCGCTTCGGTGCTGCCGTTCGTGAAGGCGGCGCTGGTTTCGCCGGAGTGGGCGGCTGGCCTTGTCGAAAAATTCGAGTGGATGGATGACGCGGACCCCGAAGGCAACGACGGGATGCCCGCGCTGTTCGAGTGCGCCCGCGAACTGATGGCGGACATTCCCGTTTCCATCGTCCACGCGCCGGAGGTTTCCGATGGGCACCGTGACTGACATCGCGCCGGGAGTGACCGAGGACTGGACGGCTACCGTGGCCTGTCTCTGCTGGGCGGGGAAGCGTGCCGCCGGCCTCGTGTTCTGCCCGGAGCATCACATCTACTGGTTCGGTGGCCAGCGCGTCCCGAGCGTCACGGGCATCTTGCGCGGCCTCGACAGCTACGTCCACGTTGACGCCGATGTGCTCGAAGCGGCCCGCCAGCGCGGAATCGCCGTCCACTCCGCAACGCAATTCGATGACGACGGCGAACTGGACATGAACACGGTGGACGACATGATCCGGCCGTACCTGTTCGCCTGGCGCTCGTTCCGCAAAGAGAGCGGTTTCGAGCCGCTGCATCAAGAGGGGCGCGTGTACTCGCCGAAGTACCGCTATGCCGGGACCTACGACGTGATCGGATTCATGGGCGGCAAGCGCGTGCTCATCGACAAGAAGTCGGGCGACCAGGTGCCGCTCGCCGCGGGGCCTCAGACCGCCGCCTATGCCGCCGCCTACGAAGAGGCTGGGGGCGACCGTATACAGAAGCGGTACGTGGTGCAACTGCGGTCGAACGGCGACTACCAACTTATCCCGTATGGCGCGAGTGACGACCTCCAGTGCTTCCTCGCGCATCTCCAGATCCATCGGTGGCGCGAGGCGCACGCATGAGCCGTTTCGCCGCGACCTGGGCCAAGACGATGAGCGACATCGAGGACACCTTCCGCAAATGGAAGGTTGCCGACTGGACGACCAAGCCGATGCGGGAACTGGACAAGCGCAATCACTATTGGGCGCCGGAGGAGTGCGCGGTCGAAGTCCAGTTCGTCCTTCGCGGCGACACGGTGAAGTTGACGTGCGCCGCTCAGCCCTACTACGCCGACAATTTCCGCGTTCTCTACTACGCCGTCGAAGCGATGCGAATGAATGAGGATCGCGGCCTCACGAACATCATGCGCGACGCCTACATGCAGCTTTCTGCTCCCAAGGCGGAGCGCGATCCGCACGAAATTCTCGGGGTTCGGCCCGATGCGCCGTCCGAAGTCGTAGCAGCGAGCTACAAGGCGCTCGTGAAGCAGTACCACCCCGACGTTGGCGGCGACGCGGCGAAGTTCAAGGAAGTGCAAGACGCTTACGAAAGGATTTCCAAATGACTGAAACCTCGCTAACCATCCCGCCGCCGGATGCGGATATGCTCGCCAACGTGCGGGAGTTCGCCCGGAACGCTCAAACGCTCGTTGTCTCCGACCTCGCCAGCCGCGACGGCGCCGCACTCCAACTCAGGGAAGTGGCGACGTTTATGAAGGTGCTGGACGACAACCGGAAGCAACGCACGCGGCCAATCGACGCGGCCAAGAAAGCCGTGATGGACGAATACAAGCCGGTGGAAACGGAGCTTGCCACGGCCCGGATGGCGATAACCGCCGGCATCTCGACGTTCGACCGGGCGGAGCGCATGAAGGCGCTCGAAGCCCAACAAGCCGCCGACGAAGCCGCCGCGAAAGAACGGGCGCGGCTGGCGAAGCTCGCGGAGAAGGCTGAGGCCCGCGGCGACACGGCAAAGGCTGACGAGTTCGAGCGGCGTTCCGAGTTCGTGGCGACGCAAGCCCCGGTCGCGGTGCCCCCGCCGAAGCTCGAAGGGGTGAGCACGCGCCAGGTGTGGAAGTTCGACGTTGTGGATGCGAGCCAACTGCCGAACCGCTACCTCGTGCCGGACATGGTGGCGCTGGGCGCTGCGGTGAAGTCGCTGGGCGCGGACGCTACGAACGTGATACCGGGAATCCGAGTTTGGGCCGAAGAGACGGCCGTTGTGAGGGGGCTGTAATGGCCCTCCTGCAATCGGCGCAACGCCTAGAGGCCGCCATTGTCGCGTGGACGGAAGATGAGGGGTGGGACGGTCCGCTGATGGACGAATTTACCGGCCCCTCGCTGGACGAATTGCGGGCGGCGATTGATACCGAACCGAAGTGGCAAGAGAACGTGTCGCGGTTACTCGCGAACATCGGCGACCCCGGCCAATGCCGGGGCTGCGGCGCGGACATCTTTTGGGTGATTCACAAGAACGGCAAGCGCGTGCCGTACACGCCCCAGGCGCTCAACCATTTCATCGACTGCCCGAAGGCACAGGAGTTCAAGCGATGACGACTGCATTGACGGTTACCAAGCCCACGGGGCGCGAAGTCGTGTTCACCGCGGCACAAGAGGCCATTGTCCGCGAGATGATGCTGCCGGGGCTGGACCAGCTACAGGCCGACTACTTCCTCGAAGTCTGCCGCGTGCGGCGCCTGAACCCGCTGGCGAAGCAGATTCACCCCGTCATCCATATGGTGAAGAAGAAGGGGAGCAACGAGCGGGAGCCGCGCCTGACGATAATCACGGGCGTCGATGGGTTCCGCCTCAACTCTTCCCGCTCGGGCGAGTACGAAGGTCAGACCTCGCCGGAGTGGTGCGGCGACGATTCTATCTGGCGTGATGTGTGGCTGGAGGACGAACCGCCGAAGGCCGCGCGCGTCGGCGTCTACCGGCGCGGCTTCCGCGAGGCAGTGTACGGCGTCGTCACATGGAAGAGTTACGCACAGTACGTTCCCCGATGGGAGAACGGCCAGCAAGTCGGCTCGAAGCTCTCGGAGATGTGGGACCGCAGCGGGCCGGAGCAGCTGGCGAAGTGTGCGGAAGCCCAGGCCCATCGCAAAGCGTTCCCCGAAGAGTGCTCGGACATGTTCGAGGCCGCGGAGATGGGTGTCGTGGAGCGGGTAGTGTCGGCCGAAGATGAGCGCCGCGCATCGCCGCGCATCCCCGAACAGCCAAAGCGATTGGCTCCTGCCGCCAAGAAGAAGCCCAAGAGCGCCGCGACAATCCAGCGCGATCAGCCGGAGCAGGAGCCGTTCGCCGCCGCCGAAGCAATCGACGGCGAGGTTGTAGCAGAGGGGGGCTTGCCATCGGAGACCGGGCAGTCGGCGTCGGAAGCGCGGGCTGAGCCGGGTTCATTGAACTCCGGGCAAGCCCCCTTCGGTGAGTTCTGGAACGGGCTGGTGAGCCGGAAGCTGGGGCCGATGCCGGATGTCTACGCGGCCATCGGAATCGACGCGAACATGCCGGCGCTGCGGGCCTGGTACACGGAGAACGGCGAATCGCTGGAGCTTCTGGACTACGTTCAGGAGGCTGTTGCCGCGGCGAAGGGGGAGTAGCGATGATTGACCAGGCGCGGCTACAGGAACTGCGGGCTGAGCATCGGCCGATCAGTTGCTATGAGAAAACTTGCGACGGCTCATGCAACCCCGATGAGGAATGCTGTCTCGAATGTGACGGCGACTCGTGGCCCTGCGAGCAATCAGCCATCTTGGACCTGGCGCTGGAGGCTGAGCGGCTGCGAGCGGACTTACGCTCGGCACAACGACAGGCGCGGCACTACATGGTGCAGACGCTCCCTGAACCATCGCCCGACCATCGCGGCGTGTTCAACGATTGCGAAGCGTGCGGGCGCATCCTCGCAGGCACGGAGGCCAAGGAATGAATCGCCTCGTGCGTTGCCCCCTGTGCGAACTCTGGACGCTGCCGGTGCCCGATGAGGCATTCTGCCCGACGCATGGGCCCATCCCCTATCCAGGGCGGCCGAATCCGTGACTCCCACTCGCCATTGGTCCCGCGAGGAGATACTGGCGCTGCTTGGGCCGGTGAAGCCGATAACGGGCGGCGACGTGATGGCCCATTGCCCCGGCCACGCCGACGGGCAGAAGCACAAGATGAAAGGCGGGCACTCGCTCATCGTCCACCCCGACGGGACGGCCAAATGCTTCGCGGGGTGCTCGTGGCCGCAGATTGAAACGGCGCTGGTGGCGCTCGGGGGCAGCCGGTCGCATGGCCACAGGGTAGCCACAATCCCGCCCGTGCGCCCGGCGAAGGACGGCGGCGCGAAGTGGATGCATATCGAGTCCTACGACTACGGCCTGGCGGTCAAGGCGCGGTTCGAGCGGCCTGACCCGGACTCGGAGAAGGGCTACGAAAAGCGGTTCGCTTGGCGGTTGCCGGCCGCGCAGAAGTGGAGCGGGTTCGAGGGCAAGTACAGCGTCCACGACATGCCGCTTTACGGCGCGGCGGAGATTGCCGGCGACACGACGCGCGCGGTGTGGTTCTGCGAGGGTGAGAAGGCGACCGCGGCGATACGGAAGGCCGGCGAAATAGCGGTGTGCGGCGCGTGGGGCGCGTCTCAGCGCGAGTACGGCGATGCGCTCGAGGTATTGCGGGGCCGGAACGTCATCTTGTGGCCTGACAACGACCAGGTGGGCCGCGAGTACATGCGCGAGGTTCGGAAGGTGCTGCGGCCGCTGGCGAAGTCGATTACGGTGGTCGATGCGCCCGTGCCGCCTGGTGGCGATGCCGTGGAGTTCTTCAAGGCTGGCGGCAAGGTCGAGGACCTGCTGGCGGGTGTGGTGTTCGAGGCAACGGTCGATGTGCTGGCGGCGGACCGGCTGACGGTGCGGATGCCGGGCGATTCGGGCGGGGTGATTGCGTTCGAGTTCGCGGACATGCATTACAAGCGCGAGGCGCTGGAGGCGAACCTGGCGGTGCGGCCCTCGTGGGACACGGAGAGCTACGAGCAGTTCATCAACCTCAAATCGCAGAGCACGTTCGAGGGGCTGGTGCGCGTGCTCAAGGGGCTGTTCGCGGATACCGACCGGCCGCAGAACTGGACGCGGGCGGTGCAGTTGGCCTACTCCCGCGTAAAGAAGGCATACGACGAAGTAGAGCGCGCCATCCAGGTCGATTCGCTGCCGGACTACGGCGAAAACGTGTTCATGGTGGACTCGCTGGTCCCGCTGGGGACGACCACGGTGTTCTTCGGGCGCGGCAAGTCGGGGAAGTCAACGCTGGTGAAGGCGCTGGCGCTGGAAATCGCGATGGGCGGTGCGTTTCTCGGCCATAAGGTGAGGCACCCCGGCGGCGTGATTGTGGTGGACTACGAAGATGCGCGGGCGTGCAAGCGCGAGTTTCGGCGCATCCTCTCGGGCGCGGGATTGGACCCGGACATCCTGGGCGAGCTGCCGATTCACTTCTGGCCGACGAACGGCGAGGCGCTGGTTACGCAGATACCGGGCATCCGGCGATTCGCGGAGAAGCACGAAGCCGTGGCGATGATCGTGGACTCCGCGATGCCCGCGTGTGGTGGCGAGCCTGAGAAGCCTGAGCCGGCCCTTTCGTTCTTCAACGGACTCAACTCCCTCGGCCTGACGAACCTCGTGGTCTCGCACGTCTCGTGGGGCGAAGTGGAGAACGGGTTGCGCCGGCCGTATGGCAACGTGGCCTGGGAGAACATGCCGCGGCGCTTGTGGGCGGTCCATGCCGATGTCGAGGCGATGAAAAGCCCGCGTGACGTGATGCTCAAATGCACGGCGACGAACGGCTCGTGGCCGGACCCGATTAGCTACCGGACCTACTTCCGCGGGCATCCCGACTTCGGGCCTATCGAGTTCGTGCGGACTGAGGTTGCGGACACGCCGGAGTTCACGCACGCGCTGCCGATGGATAAGCAACTGGCGCGAGTGCTGGCGGATGAACCGGCGGGGCTGGAGCTTCCGCAGATATGCGAGAAGCTGGCGGGGAACCCGAAGTTGGAAAGCGTGCGGGCGGTGCTGAACCGGAACAAGGAGCAATTCGAGGGCGAGCGCGTCGGCGCCGGGCGAGGGGCGCGGACAGTCTGGCGGCTGATCCAGTACATCCCGGTCTGCACGCGCTGCGGGATGCCGTCGGTCGGGGTGAACGCGACGGGGCAGGAAGCGTGTGAGGTTCATGATGGGTAAGAGAATCGATCTTGGGGTAGCACCCCCGGCAGGGGCACCGTTTCCAGACTTGGCACCCCGGAGCCTTGCGGCGGTGCCGACTGTCGGCAGTGACGGGTTCGTGACATTGCTCCAGGGTGACGCGCTTACCGTGCTGCGGACGCTCCCCGACGGCGCGGCGCAGATGTGCGTTTGCTCGCCTCCATACTGGGGCCTTCGCGACTACGGGTGCGATGGGCAGCTCGGGCTGGAATCGACGCCCGAGGAGTACGTCGCGCGGATGGTGGAGGTGTTCGCCGAGGTGCGCAGGGTACTGAGGGACGACGGCGTTCTTTTTCTCAATATTGGGGATTCTTACGCCTCTGCCACATCCGATCGAACCCTGTCTCGCCCGCCCTCGCGTGCTCCTGCATGTGGCATTGATGGCACAGAACAATCAGGTTCGCGGGTTCCTGGTTTCGCTTGTTTCGGTCTATGTGGTGGATGTTCAAGCGCTCGGGAGATCCGCAGTGCTGACAACTCCCAACCGCCTCGCGCCGTCGCCGCGCCTCTGCCGCTGACAGACCGTGGTAACGGGCATCGGGATTCCGAGCTAGCGCCTCCTGGCGACGGGCTTCTCGGCGCTCAGGTGTCCACCACTCCCGAGTCTTGCGCGCACCCTCTGGATTGCTGTTGCCACTGCTCCAATTGTGGGGCTTGCCTAGCAGTGCTTTCGTCATCTTCTCGCGATGCTCAGGAGTGCGTTCGTACGGGCCAGTACACGGACGGCACTTCGCCGCTCGGGTTGGCTGGCCGCAATCAGGGCATGGGTGTTTCGGACTCGGCATGGGGATATTCTACCACGGCGTCCCTCAAGCCGAAGGACCTCGTAGGAATCCCCTGGATGCTCGCCTTCGCCCTGCGTGCTGACGGGTGGTATCTGCGCTCGGACATTATCTGGAGCAAGCCGAACCCGATGCCTGAGTCGGTGACAGACCGGCCCACGAAGGCACACGAATACCTTTTTTTGCTGAGCAAACGGGAGCGGTATCACTACGACGCGGGGGCGATCCGGGAGAACTGGACTTCGGGGCGCGATGACATGCGAGAGAACGGCATCCGTACCGGAATTGCCTACTGGCAGAACGGCGTCGCCTCGAACGATGTAAAGCCTCGCGCCACGGCCAAGCAGCGCGGGCACTCCCGCCGCCACGCCGGTTTCAACGACCGATGGGATGCGATGGAGAAGTCCGAACAGCAGGTGAACGGGCGCAACAAGCGTTCTGTCTGGACAATCGCCACCGAGCCTTACCCCGAGGCGCACTTCGCCACCTTCCCTACCGCGCTCGTGAAGCCGTGCATTCTCGCGGGCTGTCCCGAGGGTGGCACGGTTTTAGATCCGTTCGCCGGTTCAGGGACTACGCTCCAGGTAGCAAAGGAACTTGGGCGCAAGAGCATCGGCATCGAGCTGAACCCCGAGTACATCGTGCTCATCGAGAAGCGCATGGCGCGGGTAACGACGCCGATGTTCCATGCCTAGGAAGGTGTCTCTTGGTAAGAGAATCGGTCTTGGGGTAGGAAGGAGCCTTTCAAATGTGGATTCATGTACCGAACAGCTACTTAGTCTCTGCACCGGAGCCGGGGGACTCGACCGAGGCGTCCACATGGCGCTCGGAAATGCTCGCACGGTCTGCGTCGTTGAATACGAAGCAAGCGCCATCGAGCTCCTGGTTACGCGCATGGAAGAAGGGCACCTGGACGACTGCCCTGTTTGGACGAATTTGCACACCTTCCGAGGCAGAGAGTGGCGTGGCCGCGTTTCGGGAGTCGTTGCTGGAATACCCTGCCAGCCGCACAGCGTGGCCGGAAAGGGACTCGGGGCAGACGACGAGCGTGACCTCTGGCCTGTCACTGCAACCCTCCTTCGAGATGTTCGGCCTCGATGGTTCTTCCTCGAAAACGTCCCCGGAATCCTCGGGTACTACTTTGAGCGCATCCGGCCCGAGCTATCGGCTATGGGTTACTGCGTTGCGGAAGTCCTCGTCACGGCGGCGGAAGTTGGGGCGCCACACCAGCGCGAACGCCTCTTCGTACTGGCAACCAGAAGGTGCGGAATGGCGGACACCGGACGCTCCGGGGCAGGGTGGGCCACGGAACAGGCAAGCGAGCCGGGGACACGGGCACCAGGAGACGATTGGGGAACAGGCCGAGAACTGGCCCACGCCCCGCTCGGAGGACTCGGAGAGCGCGGGGAACCATCCGAAGGCGACCGACAGCCTGACGGGAGCGACGACCGACTGGCAGACACCAGCGGCGGACAGCTTCCGCAGCCGGGGCGGGGAGCGGGTAGCGGAGATGGGGCTGGACCAACAGGCGCGGGGATGGTGGGCAACACCGAGGGCGGTGGAGGGCAAGACAGGCCCGGAGGGGAGCGCGAGCTTCGCCTACAGGCTGGAGAAGGGGTATCTGGACGCTCAAGCCGAGAACTGGATTACGCCCTCAGCGAACGAGGACACAGCGGGCACGGTGGACGGCCAGATGCAACAGATGCTGACCCACCAATCCAAGTCTTTCCTCCCGGCTACTGCCGACGCGGAGACAACCGCCCCTGCTGGGAAGACGGATGCCCAACCTGCGACGCCTGGAGACGAATCCTTGCCGAGCGCCCCGACCTCGCGCCGGCAACTCAACCCCAAATTCGTGTCCTGGATGATGGGCTGGGAACCATCTTGGACCTCCCTCGCGCCGCTCAGTTGCGACTCACGGGAAACGGGGTTGTACCTCAACAGGCCGCCTACGCCTTCCGGCTCCTCCAACTGGCCCACGCCGGACACGCAGAACATTCGGGGGGGGCGATGAGGGCTGAGACGAAGGGGGCGCACGCGCTGTCCCTGCACCACGCGGTGGAGGGTTGGAGTGCCTAGGAAAGTGTCTCTTGGGCGTATCATCGCCACCAAGAGCGAATCTGCCGCGAAGGAGAAGCCGCGTGCGCGGATGGGGATGGCCGAAGCGAAGGCGGGCGGGCGCTGCCAGTGTGAGGGGTGCGGCGCGTGCAACGGCCTTGCGGGGTTCCCGTGCTGCGCGCTCATCGGTCCGGGGCCGTCGTTGTGCCGCTGGTGCGCTCCGAGGCCGCCTGAATGCGGTGGGTGCCTGATGCATTGGGAGCGGCTGCAAGCGAAGCGAAAGGCGGCGCGGGGATGAGCGGCTACGACTGGCAGAAAGCCCAAGAGCGCCGGGTGAAGCTGCGCGAGCGGCATGGCGTTTGGGAGCCTGCCCACTGCTCCGAGATGTTTGGGGACAACGCAGAAAAGCGGTGCGTGAAATGCGGCGCGCCGCTCACGGGCCGTCAGCAGCGATGGTGCTCGACGGAGTGCGTGGTTTGGTACATGCAAAACCACCTGTTCGGCTCGGCACGCCGCGCTGTTCAGAACTCCGCCACGGCGTGCGCGATGTGCGGGGGGCCGCTCGGCTCGGACATCGAGGTAGACCACATCGAGGCGGCGAACGGCGCACACGCCCTAAAGTCGTGCCTTCACCACCTCACCAACCTTCGCGCCCTTCACGGCCAGTGTCACCGCGAGCGAACCCGCGAGCAAAGGCGGCGGCGGTGAACTATCGAGAAGGGCGCGAAGGTTGGTGAGGTTGCGGATTGGCCGAGGGACGATTCCCACAACGTCGTGCGGGCTGCCCTATCCGGGGAAATGGGTGCGGCGGTGATTGTCGCGGTTCCGGGGCGCATCGATGCACTGCCCGAGGGCGCGAACTACCGGGACACGGGTTGCTCGCTGCATTCGGCGTGTCTCAGCTGCCCGTTCGAGCAATGCCGCTTCGATGGTGAGGGAACCCGAAGCCTCCGGGCTGAGCGCACCAAGCAGCGCGTGCGGGATGCCTGGGTGCGAGGGCTGTCCATCAATGGCATCGCTGCCGAGGCGGGCATTTCACGCCGCTCGGTGCATAGGGTGCTGCGGGAGTTGCGGGGATGATGCTCGTGTTCCGCGTGCCGCTCCCGCCTGTGGCGCTTTCGCCTAACCGGACACGAAACGTCCATTGGTCGGTGAAGCACGCGGCGGTCGAGCAATACAAGCGTGACGCGGGATACCTGGCGCGGGACGCGGCGAACCGGGCGAAGTGGTCGGCGCCGGCTAAGGCGCGCATAAGCCTGCTGTTCGGCCTCAAAGGAAAGGCGACTGGCCTCTACCATCCTTCCGATTGGGATAACGGCGCCGGGGCGATGAAAGCGGCGCAGGATGGCATTGTGCTGGCGGGAGTGTTGCGCGATGACAATTGGGCCGCCCTGGAAGTCGGTAGCATCGCTGCGACGTTCGAGGACGGCCCGTGGGTGGAGATCCGTTTGGAAGTGGTCTAGGGGCCTGTTGTGCTGTGTGTCGGGCGATACGGGGAGGCCGGGACGATGAAGTCGATCCGGGCGATTTCGGCCGCGGTCCGGGGGTTGATTCCGCGGTTTCCGGCCTCCCATCGGCAGATCGCCGCGTTGCTCACTCCGAGTTCGGCGCCCATGCGGCGCTGGCTCCATCCCAGGCGGCCGCGAATGGCGCGGAGTTCGGCGCCGTCGATTACTCGCGAGTGTAGCGCCATCCGTTTAGCTCTCCTTCCATGCGGCCGGTGGCGATGTGCTCTCCGTCCATGTTCGGCGCCGTCACCAGGTGGCGCGGCTTGCAATCCGGGCAGGGGCCGGCAATGGATACCATGCCGGTATAGCGGTCCGGGGTGATGCAAACTTGCCAACGATGGTTACAGCTATAAGCGATTGTGATCGGCATTGCGTAGCGTCCCGTCTTGGTTCCAGTTGTGAGCCGGGCAAACGGCGATTGTCTGCCCGGCTACGGTTTCGATTCGCCATCCGAGCGGCGCGATAGGCGCGGCCGGCATAAGCGAAGGTTGGGCGGCCGGGCATGGTGCCCGGCACTTTTCACAACGGAGCTTCACGGCGTCCCCATGTCGTCGATGGCGATGCATCGCACGGTGTAGGGCGCATCGGTCCATACCTGGGCCTCATCCTCGGCGCATGGCATCGGCTTGCGGTCGAAGTCGGCGCTAAGGGGCTGTTGGGTGATGCGGAGGGCGCTGACAAGGGCCGCGGTGAGCACGGCCCCTATCAGCAACGCGTACCAGGGAAAGCGTTGCGTTGGCGGCGTCATACGGCCGCCTCGGTCAGTCTTGGTTGTGTGACGCGCCTCAAGAGGCACGCTACGGCCTGCGCGCGGGTTGTGTGGCCGTTGGCGTGCTTGTCGGCGTCTCCGGCGGTCCAGCGGCCTTCACGGTGGCGCTGGATGACTTTGCCGGCGTAGTCCACGGTATCGCCTTGCTCCGTGCGGGTCGGCACGTAGACGCGGTAGGTTCGGTAGGCGGTTTCGGATTGGCGGTCCAGGTAGAGGTGGGTGGTCATCGGTGGGCCTCGATGATTCGTTCGAGGGCGGCGGTAACGATGTCCTGGGCCTCGTAGGTGAGCTGGTTCCATCCCCATCGCGCTTCCGTGTTCGGGCACTGCCATTCGACGGCGGCGAGAAGTTGCCCGAGGGCGGCGGTCTTGTTGCCGCGCTTCTGATTGGCGATGGCGTGGGCGCGGTCGTAGGCGCCTTTGCCGTAGTCGCCATTAAACAGCCATCCGGCGCGCTCGGTGAGCGTGCAATCGTTGGGATGGGCGGCGCATTCGGCGAGGGCAAAGGCCCAATCGACCGCGGCGGATTTGCGGTCGGCCAGGGGTGCGTTTGAGAGGTCGGCGATTTGCTTGTGCAGCATGGTCGCTTCCCTCTGTTCGTAGGATTCGGCGGTCATTCCGCGACCTCCACGACGGAGAGAACCTTGACCTTCTCCTTGTGCGACGGAAATCGGTACTGCCAATCGTCCTGGAGCCTGTTCCAGAATGCCTCGTACAAGTCTTCGACTTCCCACGGGGTGTTGAGATTGGCGAATAGCGTGTTGTCCGGCGTGATGCGTTCGGTGCGGGCTGGTGCCACGACCTCGCATGTTCGGGGGTCAAGGCAGATCGCGGTTACGTCCCATGTCTTAGCCATCGTCATGGCTCCTTGTTGCGGGGGTTGGTGTAGTGGTTTCCCGCTTCCTCCCACGCTGGCGGCGTAGGGGATTCGGCCGCTAACCGGGCGGCTCTCATCAGGCGGGTTTACAGGGAGTCCCACGCCAGCAGGCGCAAGCTCGTTCGAATCGGCATGGGTGCGCCAGAGCGGGCGCTGAGCGGTTGCAGATGTCGCAATTAATCACCAGCGGCGTGGAGTGTTCGCGTGATGCGCTGAGCGGCATCGGGCGGGTGGTCGTTTTCACAGCATTGCTCCTTGTGTCGGGCGGAATCCGTTTAGCTCGGTTTCCGTCTGGTAGGTGTCAACGATTCCGTCGAACAGCGTTGCTCGCTTGACGGTGGCGGCCGGCTTGCAAGCTCGGCCAGGTGCAACGCTCATAGGCTCGCCACACTCCGCGCAAAAGCGTTCGGCGTAGCAATCGGCGCAGACTTCCGGAACCATGTTCCCGGGAAGGATTGGACCGCGGCCGCATTCGCACGGGTAGCTTTCGGATGGGAACGGGTCATCGCATGCGGGTTGCTTCGCTTGCATGGCGCGGAGAACGAGCGGCGCCAGGTCGGCGCCCCATTCGTTAGCGATTTCTTGCGGCGTCATCGGACGGCCTCGGCGCGCTTGGTGGCGTGGATGCAATTCACCTTGACCGTGATACGGCCGTGGCGCTCCATACTGGCGAGAATGGCCTGGTAGACTTCGAGGCTTACTCCAAGTCCGTTGACGGCGGAATAGACGAGTCCCGATGGCGCGCCCATCGGTCCGGCTTCGCTCGCTACGTCTTCGATGATGTCCGCGAGCTTGCGGATTGCTTCGATTTGCTTTTCGGCTGTTGTCACGTCTGACTCTCCTTGCGGGTTGGTTGGTGTAGGTGTCCCGCGACCGCCCCGAACGGCCGGTTCCTAACCGGCGCTCGTCAGGCGGGGGGATTACTTGACTCCGAGGGCCTGGCGGTTGGCCTCGCAATACCCTTCCCACTCGGCTTCGCTCATCGGTCCGTTGTCGGCCGCGGTGAGATTCCAAGAGCCGTTATCGGCGCGCTCGTGATGGAACACGCGGCCGGCGGGAGTGATGTAATCCGGCTTGCTTGCGGTGACGGCCTGGATAACGTGCGTAGCGCCGCAGAAGTGGCCCCACTCTGCCCATTCGTCCGCATCGCGGCGCGTGCTGAACACGTTGCGAGCGCCATTCATGCATTCGACGTTCCATAGTTGGCGCGGAAGCGGGTTGTAAGTTCCGCCGGCGCTCAGGGTGTTCGGGGTGTTCATTCGTCAATGTCTCCGTTGGTTGGTGTCGGTCTCTACCCCAAGGGGAACGGCCGCAGCGCTATCTAACTCGACCGGGGTATGTGGTGTCAATACCTACCCCCAAGAAACTTTACCAAACTAGCCTTGTTACGCTTTCCTCAGACTCGCTCGTTACGCTTGTTACGCTTTCGGCGCCCCCGTGTTTCGCTTCCTCGTTACGCTTCCCAGGGCATAAGCGAAACGTGTTCCGCTTTTATCCGTAACGTGTTTCGCTTTCCGCTCCGACAGTGTCTCTTAGATTCAAAGTTGACCGAACTTGACACTACCCCTTACGCTCTGAAGGCAAGGGCGAACCGCTCCAGCGAAGGCGACCGCAGTCCTACAGTGCTTTGGGCAGGCTCTATGCTTACGCCGCATCCAGCCTCCGGCAGACGACAGACGAAATAAAGACGTTTCGCTTTCCTACTCTCTACCAGGTTCAACAGAGATTGATTCTCTTCTCTTTAGTTCCGAAGGCTCCGCCTCCGGCCACTCTGCGAGTGGATTGCTTTCGCTCGTCGCCAGGTCTGCTAGACTCTCCACAAATGGCCAGACAGGACCCTGAGACAGCGCTCGCCGTATTCCAGGAACAACGAGAGTTGGAAAAGCGGGAGCTACAAGAGCGGATACGTGTTGCTCGTGACCGTATGGCCGCGGACGGCGCGCGCAGGCTCGTACCCTTCTCGAAGGACCGGAAAGCCGCGTTCGTCGCCGCTGTAGCGGCCGGCCTGAACGTTCACGCGGCCTGTGACGTGGTGGGAATCGCTACGTCAACGCTCTACGCTCAGCGCAATTCAGATTCAGAGTTCGCTCGAGCGTGGGCCGATGCGCTCGAAGCCTCCACCGCGCCAATCGAAGAGCGGCTGGCGAACATCGCAGCCATCGGCGCAGCTGACAGCATGGCGACCGTGCGCGCCGCTGAGGTTCTACTCAAGCACAGGGACCCCAGGCGCTACACCAAGGCGCCGGCCGTGAGCGCGGAGCTTAGGCAGACCGCAGAAGGTGGGAGCTTCTCAGTCACACTCGGTACCCGCTTGCCGGACTGATTGAACCTAGTTTTACCATAAGAGATATAGTACGAACATCTTTCGGCCGCGATTTTCAGCGTGCGGAGCGAGCGATTTCGGAGCACGGCGAGGCCCGCGGGAGGAGGGTGGAGGGTGGCCCCGGCGTTCCCGTCGCCCCCGCCCCTATTTCCACACTGTCCGTCACCCCCCTATCCTTCTCGTGCGCGCACAACCTTTTTTCTTCGGCTCCTGAAAATGTTATTTACGCGCGCGGGCAACCCCACTAGACTTTCGTGAGTGCTGCTTGGGGCTGGCAAGAGAGGCTATCTCCGTGGTCCGGGCACAGCGTTCTCTGAGTCATTGAGGCGCGACATCTGGTGCAAATCCCGATGGCCTTGGCGGCACGAAATTGGGACGGAGGTGTGAACGGTGGGAATCACTGAGGATGCGCTGAGGGCGGCGGAGGAGCGGTTGTACGGCAAGGACGTGTACGAGCGTGCTGGGGCCGTGATGAACCGGGCGATGGATGCGAGCAAGGATTCCGTGGTCGTGCGCTCTGTGTGCGGAGGAACGGACGCTACTCCGGGGGAAGGTGGGGAAGTTGAAGAGGAAGCTGCGGAAGGCGAGGCGGAAGTGACCTGGCTGCAGCTGAGTGCGGGCCTCTTCGTGCCGATGTCGAGCGTGCTGGAGGTCCGTCGCAACCAAATGGGCGGGCAAGTGCTGCTGGCGAACGGCACTGAGTTCATCCTGTCGTCGGGCTTTCCGCGGGAGGTTTCGACGCGGGTTGTGGCTGGGCTGAAAGACGAATAGAGCGTCTTGGGGTAGGATTTCGCCTGTATGGTGACTGCGACACTCCCGCGCCCCGGCGAGTTGGTCCAGGAGAATTGGGACACGACCGTCCTGATGCCGGGCGATGGGAAGAAGGTCGTTTCGGAGTACCGGCCCTGGCCGAAGCAAGTTGCGGCGCACCAGGCGCGGGCGCGATATGTCTGCTACGGCGGTGCGCGCGGTCCGGGGAAAACGGTCTGGCTGGCGGAACACGCGAAGGCGATGATGCTGCGGTATCCGGGGATTCCGATTCTCGTCGGGCGCAAGGACCTCATCGACCTCAAGCGCACGACCATCGTGGAGTTCTTCAAGCGCACGCCCAAGGAGTTCTACGACCCCGCGTATGGCGGCCAATGGAACAAGGGCGAGCATTGGGTGCGCTTCTTCAACGGCTCGATCTGCTACTTCGGCGAGTTGAAGGATTGGGAATCGTACAAGTCGATGACCCTCGGCTGGATCGGTGTCGATGAGGGCAACGAGGTCGAAGAGGAAACCTACATCAACCTCGACCCGACGCTCCGCTGGACGACCGGGAAAGGGACGTGCGAGCGTCCGGAGTGCCGGGCGCTCGGTGAGTTCGCGCGCGAGCACAACGAACACCCGTTTTACCAGCTGGCGATGGCCACGAACCCCGCGCCGGGGTGGGTGAAGGAACGCTTTTGGGACCCGTGGAAGGCCGGGAACGAGCGCCCGAACCATTCGTTTGTGGCGGCAACGAGCTTCGATAATCCCTCGTTGCCACCTGATTTCATCCCTCGATTGCTCGAAAACCACACGAGCCAATGGGTTCACAACTACGTCTACGGCGATTGGGCGAGCTTCGAGAACATGGTTTGGCCCCGTTTCAGCCGGCCGGACCACGGTTGGCGCGACCCGATCCCGTTCGGCAAGTTCACGAAGATTGAGGGCGGAATCGACTACGGCGGGACCACTTCGGAGGCCCACCGCACCGCCGCCTACCTCACCGGCCAGCTTCCCGGCGGCCAACTCGTGACCTTCTGGGAGTATTCCAAGCAGGGCGGCGCCTCGAAAGATTTCTTCGCCACCATTCGCGCCGTGAACCGCCTCTACCGGGTGAATCGGTGGTGGGCGGACTCTTCCCAGCACCGCGCGAACGAGCTTCTGCGGGGCGAAGGCGTCGCCGTCCAGGACGCGGCCCGCTACAAGGGCGCCGTCAAGGACGGGTTGAACTCCGTTGACCGCGAATTGACCGGGCCGAGCTTGTTTGTCGTGGAATCGGCGTGCCCGCGGCTCGTGAGCGGCATCGAAAGCTACCAGCTGGACCCGAAGACGGGCGAACCGACCGCGAACCAGGACGACGATGAAGTCAACGCCTGGCGCTACAACATCTTCCACATGGTGCGGGAGCGCGGAGCACTGCCCGCCGCCCAGCAATGGACCGTGAAGGGCGCCGCGGGCGGAGAGAAGAAGCCCCTGGCCTCGCGAGCGATGGCCGAATACCGCCGCCAGAAGCAAGAACGGCTGCGAAAGCAATACGAAAAGGTCGGAATCGGGAGGGATTAATGGCCGCGAAGAATGACGCGCGGATGCTGGATTACCGGCCCGGCCGCAAACGCTATGAAGAGAAGCCTGAGCACTACATTACCGGGAAGGTGAAGGACGCCGCGAGCACGATGGGCAAGGCTGGCGGCAACGTCTCCGCCGGGGCCATCGCCACCCTCGGGCAAGACCTGAAACAGAACCAGCAAACGCAGACCGACAGCATCGACTACATGATCGACCTGTTCCGCGGGAAGCACGACCTCGGCATCCCCGCCGACAAGCGCTTCGTGAACTTCGACGCAAAGAGCGCGAAGCCCGCGGATATCATCTTCCGCGTGATGGGGATGCTCGCCACCCCGTTCAAGTTCCAGTTCATCCCGCCCGATGGAACCTCCGACGAAGCGGTCAAGGCCGACGCGATTGAGGCTCACCTGAACGCGTTTTACCCGTTTATGTTCCGCAAGTACGGCGTCCGCTTCGACCTCCAGTCGCTCTGGTGGCAGCTGGTGGGCGGGACGTCGTGGATTCAGCAGACCTACCTCCCGTTCTATTGGGACAAGACGTACATGCGCCAGGCGAAGGCCGAAGGCGACCTCGAATACAACTCGCGCGTGGCCGGGTATCGCGGCTACATGGGGCCGCCGATCATGGTTCAGTCGTTCGACCCGCGCGTCGTGTTCCCGATTGACTCCCCGATGGGCATCGAAGCCCACGTCAAGGAGTACCGGGTGCAGCGGTTCGAGATGGACGCCGCCTTCGCCCGTGTCGGCAAGCGCGTCAAAACCGACCGCAACGGCAAGGTCACGGACATCGAAACGAACCGGCCGGGCCAGATATTCCCGCCCGATTCCGCCGGCCCCGAGCAGAACGCCGACACGCAGAGCTACTACGAATACATCGATGACGTGATGTGCTACTACGTCGTCGGCGACCGCATCGTCCACAAATGGGCGCACAACGGCGGCATCGGCCTTTTCCCCGCCTACGGCCTGCAAACAGGCATGGTGGACTCCGCGATGAAGGCGGTCGGCCTGCTCTACGCCGTTCGCAACGAAATCCCGCAACTCGACTTCGCCCGGACGATGTGGCTCCAGGCTGCCTACCTCACGGTAAACCCGCAACTGTGGGTGCAGCTGGCGGACACGGATGACGTGCTCCGCGACGAATCCGGCGCGCCCCAGCAATGGAACATCGAGCCGGGCACGGTGAAGCAGATCCGCGGCGTGCTCGTGAACGCGCTCAAAGAGTTCGGGAGCGGCATAGACTTCCGCGCGTTCGTGGAGATGCTGGCCGGCGACATCGACCTGGCGACGCTCACCCCGCTCGCTCGCGGCATCGCCGGCGCCCAACAGCCCGGCTACAGCATTAACCAGCTTTCCCAGGCCATGCGCCTCATGTGGAAGCCGATCATCGAATCGCTCGAACTCCAGCGGTCGCTGATGGCGGAACACTATCTGCGGATGGTGAAGGGGCCGATCGGGCAGGACTGCAGCATCTTCGGCGAGACGGAGATGAGCGAAGAGGGCCGGCGGACGGGCAAGTATTTCAGCATCTCGCCGAAGGACATCCCCGAATTCTTCCGCGTCCAGGCCATCGTCAACCCCGAACTGCCCATCGACACCGCCGGGAACATGGTGACGTGGAGCGAGATGGCGATGAAGGGCTACGCCTCGTTCGAGGAAGTCACTCGCGAAGGCTTCAACAAGACGAACCCCGTGGCCCGGAAGAAGCAAATCAACAAGGACATGTTCGAGCGGGCGATGGCGCCGAAGATCTGGGAGGACGCGATGGCCCTCGGCCGCGTCAAGCTCACGGCGGAAGTCTTGAAGGCATCCGGCGCCGACAAGCTCAACTCGGTGTTCTCGCAGGATGTCCAGGTACTCAAAAGCGCTGGTGATGGCGGGGCACCATCCGGCGCCCAGCCCGCCGGCGGACCGCCACCGGCTGCCGGCGGGCAACCCCCTTCCGCGATGCCGATGGCCGGCGGGAGTGGCGGCACGGGCATCCCGCCGACCACGGGCGCAAATCCAGCCGACCCGCGGCCCGGACCGAGGATGGGCGACGGTGCCTAAGACCGAACTGAACCCGATGGAAGCCCTCGTAATCGAGATGTCCGATTACTACGTGGACGCCGTGCTGGCGATGACGAAGCACATCGCCCCCGTGCGCCCGTGGTGGCACACCGAACTCTCCGCCGACGAACAAATCTGGCGCTACCTCGACATCCGCGAGGACGTGATGGCGTGGGTGATGGTGGCGGGCGTGGCCCTCGGCTACGAATCCGGCGACGAAGTGCTGGCGAACCTGGAGGACATCTTCACGGATGAGCGGCTGGTGGACGCCATCGACCCGATGGTCGCCATCGCCGTGCCCCACGTACTCATCGAGGCCGTGCAATCCAATGGTCCGAAGGAAGCCGCCAACTGGATTAGGCGTCTCGAAAAAATGGCTGAGGGAAGGGCTAAGGCCCTCGGCCTCTTGGAGGCCAATCGTGAAGTCAATGTCCCCGAAGCGCCCGATGTTCCACCCCCCTACGAGGTGGCAATCATCGATTCACCCGGATTCCCGCTTTATGGGGGCGCTCCTACCGAGGACTTTTAGCGCCCCGGAAATTCGCGCGGCCCTTCGCCATCATGTCCGCCGTGTTTTCTGCCGTTGTGCCAGCGCGCAGGTGGGCCGGTCGCACGCAAGGCCGGTTGTCGCACTTGTGCATTACCACCGGGCGATCCGGCGGCAGGGCGCCGAAATGAAGGATGTAGGAAAAGCGGTGGGCGGAGATGTAGTGCTTGCCGTCCCAAAACGCACCGTAGCCGTTCGTGGCGAGCGCACCCGTCCACTCCCAACACCCGTCGCCCTGAGCCACCATTGACCAGAACACTTCTTCGCGGCTTGGCCGCTGCGTGCGCCCCGTGCGGCGCATCCGCTTGTAATGCATCCCACAGAAGCCCCGCTTCTCCGGTGCGCGTTCACACTCGGGAACCGCGCAACTCGCCGCCTTGGGCACCACAGGGGGCCTCGGAGCGGGTTTCGCCCGGACCGTCTCTAGCGAGCCGCCGTTCTGCATCCTCTGGTAGTGCAAGTTGCACCAGCCGTGACCGTAGTGCGGCCGCTCACAGTCCGGGACCGTACACCAACGTTTCGGCCTCATGCGGCCTTCTCCTGGGCGACCGCCCCGGAGCAATGGCACGGGACGCGCGTCCAGAACCGAATGGCGCTGCCGGGTTCGCGGCGCACGAGCTTGTCGCGAAGGCCGGTACCTCCGCACTTCGCGCAGGGCTTAGGGAACTCGATGATTAGAGCGGACATGACAAACCCCCTCCGGGCCGGTTGAGTTGGTTGTCACACACATCTCAGGGGTCGACCACGAGAGGGGGCAGTAGAGAATGCTAAGCGGAAGGAATGTCGGAAACAACTCAACTGACCCCAAGACTGAAGATATGTGTGACGCTGAACACACTACGCGGCCCGAATTGCCACGTCAATAGCGCCTTTACCGGCGCATCTGTGTTAACCTCCCGCGCCATGAAGAAGTGGCGCATCGCAGGTGCGGCAGGGGTCGTTCTCCTCTTGGCGGCGGGCGCGGTCGCGGTCGTTACGGTGGATAGTGGCGGCGGTGGCGACACCGATAGGGCCGAAGCCGCCGCACCGGAGGGCGCGCCCCGGCTGCGGGCGGGCGATGTGGCCGCAGTGGTGGGAGAATGGCAGCGGGCCAACCGTGTTCAGGAAGCCCAGGTTGATGAGGCACAGGAAGCGAACTGCCGTGACAAGGCGTACGCCGACAATGCGACACGTCCGGGCGGACCTTCTGAGCGCTGGCTATCCACAGCACTGAGAAGTTGCACCACGGCAAGCCGCTCATCCTCCGGCGGGCCGTACTGCAGCGCGGCCATCGCGAGCTATCGCGGCGAAGGGGTGTGGGAGTGCGGGGCCGTGCGATACGACGAACAGACCGGCCGCATCTGGTACGGCGGCTCCTAGCGCTTGGCCGTGCGCCTCTTCGTGCTCGTGGCGGAGCGCTTTTCTAGGATGGCGGGCTTGGCCCTGGCACTGCCGCCCGAACTGGAGCCGCTGCCAGAAACCGGGAACCGCGCTTCCTCTTCCGCCTCGCTCGCGGTGAGGTCGGTGTAAAATTTCACGAATACGGAGTTGTCGGGGTCCACGCGGAACGCCCGGCGCGCGGGGTTGAATCCGACCTTGCTTGCGCGGAGCGCGAGCGCATGTTCCTCGGGGGAAATCTCCCCGGTCTGCACAAGTCGAATCAGGGCAGCTTTGCGGCTGGCGGCGCGGCCGGTAGACGAGAGCGCGTCCGCACGCTTGAGCACATCCGAGGCGCGCTGGGAATCCTCCAGGGCCATGCCCTTGAAAGCGGGAATCGCGTAGTAATCTGTTGCGAGATCCTTAGCCTTTCGGAACTCGCGGAGCACGGCGTCGTCGCGAGCGCCCGTGACCTTGGCGACCTCTTCGTCTATGTCCGGGTTTTTCCGGCGGAAGTCCGCCTGTAGCTCTTCCAGCTTGTCAAAGTCTGTTCGCCCGTTCGCCATCTCGGCCTCTTCGTAGAGGTCGAAATACCGCGAGACATCGGAATCCTCATCGAACTCATCGGCGGCCTTCATCTCCCCGAGGCGAATTTTCACGGCATCCGAGTACGCCTCGCGGTATGCGTTCCCCGTGAACACGCGGCCCTTGGAGTCTTTGCCGTCGGCGAGGAACTTCCCGTTGGCCGCCATCTTCTGGCGGAAGTCGGCGTTGGCTCGCGTTGATAGATCACCCGTTTCCAGGGCGCGCCGCTCCGCCTCGGACTGATTCTCTTGGATCTCCTCATCCTCGTTGATGATGGATTTCTGTTCGCCCGTGAGTTCTTCGTACGGTTTGCCGTACTTCTCTTCGGCCAGCTTGTCGCGTCGGAAGTTCCTCTCTTCGGAAGGGCTAATCTCGGACGCCTGCGCGCCGATGAACGAGGCGGCCACGCCGGGTGCGGCTTCCGCGATGGGCTTAAGGCTGCGCTGCTCAATCGCCGGTTGCACGCCCTGATTCACGAGGGCCTGAGCGGCAAACGGAATCGACTCCCTCGCAATGTCTGGAACGGTATCTGTGTAGAACTCCTTGCTGGCGAAGTCCCTCGTGATTGGGCGGCCATCGTAGGTTTGCTCACTGAGCAGCGACCATGCGGTAGACATCACCGGGGACGACTTCGAGCGCAGTAGCCGCTCCCCGGCCTCCAGCGGGTCGAAGTTGTCCGGTCCGGGGGCGCGACTGCCAATCTCCAGCCCGTAGCCCACGCCTTCGGCATCGCCCGCCTGTCCACCCACAGCCTGTGCCCCAGCGCGCACCAGCGTCGCGTAGGGGCCGAGAAGGGAGATGTCCTGACCTCCCACATTCCGAATCCGCAGAAAGTTGTTCGAGCGGGGGTCTACATCGGTGTTGTACCCGCGAGCCGCGTTTGCCGCGTAGGTGATGACGGCAGCGGTGGCAGTGAGCTTGATGAGGTGCCGCCGGGCGATGGACCCTTCCAGCCCGCCTTTCGTGAAGGCCGCGATGGTTTGCTCGATGTTCGCCCGAAAGAATCGCGGCGCGAAGAGCGCGATGTTCTCCAAACTGCTTGTCTTAGAACCCGTCCACCCTGACATCCGATTGAGACTGGCTCCGGCCTCATCCATCGCGGCATCCAGCGCCTTGCCGCGCTTGCCCTGGGCGACGGCGCGCTCCAGTTGGTCGGTGGCGAGCGTGAATCGGGAGTAGTTGAGATACCGCGCGAACACGTCGTTGGACCAGTCCGCGACTCCGGCGGCCGCGCGCGTCGCCGGGCCGAGCTTGTCCTTCCATCCTTCGGACGCCGGGAACATATATTCATCCGTCTGCAAGGGCGTTTCGTCGGCGTAGTGGATGCCATGCTGGATGAGCCACTCCAGCGGATCGTCCTCCACCCCGGCCCTCGCCAGCGCTTCGCCCGCTCGCGCAACTTCCCCCTCCAGCATTTCGTAGTATTGCTGCGGGTGCTTCGTCGCAGAGGCGATGGTGTTTCCCATGCCCGTAAACGCCTTGATGAAGTTCTTTGGGTTCGATTCGAGAAACCCGATGCCCTGGTTCATAAACGCCGAAATGTCGGCGGCGGCGCGCATCGGGAGTGCGACCGCGTTGATGGCGGCTGCCTGCTTGCCAACCGCTGCTTGGTCTAGCCGCGTGGAAGAGAGCAGGGAGTCAAGCTCGCCCGCCACGTCATCGGGGAAGGCGAACGCCTCGCGGCCCACCATCCCAAGTCCGCTGTCCGTCGTGCCGACGTATTTGAATTTCTCCAAGAGCGGGTGGTTGGACTTGAGAGCGCGGGCACCGAAACCTCGCAGCGCTGCGTCCTTCTCCGCCAGCGGCTCAATCATCCGCGCCAGGTAGTTCTCCTGCGCGATGCGCGCCTTCGTCCGCATTCCCGCCTTAAGCGCATCCCACGGCTCCGCGTACGTAATGCCCGCCTCGGTGCCAGCGGCGACACTCTCCTGTGTTCTGGCGGAGATGCGAGAGCGACCGATGCCGGGCTTGCCGCCACTGCCCTTGCTCGCACCCTTCGGCAAAAACTCCTCGTTGATTTCCTTGCCCACCACCTTGCGCGGCCAGTATTCCCCGGTGCCCGTCGCACGCTTCGGGACTTCGCCGCCATGGACACTTACGGTGTCATTCCACCGCTGGTTCATCGCCTGCACAGCATCGAGCACGGAGCGCTGTTCGGCGCTGAGGGATTCACGCACCGCAAGGGCTTCCGCTGTTGCGCCTTCCGCAACGTCCTCAATCGGCACCTTCGTCCCTTCGATGACCCACATGTCATCTTCGGGGACAATCCGCAGTCCGGCGCGCTCAGCACGGGCCTTGAGGCGATCCACGGATGCGCCCGTGGCCTCGCGGACGATTTGCTCCGTGCGCTCCATCTCCGTCCTCACGGCGTCCACATCAGCGTTCTTCTTCACCTGCGGCTTAAGGCGTTCCATGCGCCCGCCAAGCGCCTCTTCGCGCTCAGCCACCACCGCATCGCGACCCCGGCGGCGAAGCATGTCAGTCATCTGGCGCGGCTCGTTTGGCTCCAAAAGTGCCGCGGTTTCGGGCGGCCCTACAGATTCACCGGCGGCGGCTAGCGGGCCTTCGGGGGCGGGGGCCTTTGCAGCGTTTTTGGCCGCCAGTTTTGCGCGACGACTGGCGGCGGGACTTGGGGCCTCGGCTGTCGCACTTTGTCGCATGTTGTCGCTGATTGGCGCAGTTGGCAGTGCCTCCGGCGCGCCTTCCGTAACGTCATCAATCTGCGCCCCGAGCGGGAACTTCCGCCCCACTGCCCCCGGGTCCAGCCCGCGCCCTACGTAGCGGCTCGCGCGGCCACCGAGCACTCCGAGGCCCGCCGCCTTGAGGTTCTGCTCTGTATCCCCGCCAGAGAGCGCCGAAGCCCCGTAGCCAACCGCGCCGCCGATGACTTCGCGGGCGTACCGGGATTGCGCTATGTCCGCGACCTCGTTCGCCTTCGCAGCCCCGCCGAGGATGCGGCCCGTGATGCTGCCCTTCCGCGCGATAGAGGCGCCGCGCAGCGCCTTGGTGGCGACGCCGGCGCCCACGATGTTCGTCGGGTCGAAGATGAGTTGGGTAGCGAGCCGGTCCACCGTGCCGCGCTGGTTCAGATCCTCGCGCTGGCCTTCAATGAACGGCGTGGCACTGCGGGCGCGAACAGCGTCGCGCGCGTTCGCGAGTGAGCCGCCGGCACCCGCCAGGTCACGCAGTCCGCCGCGGGCGTCGCCAGTAACCGCGCGGCCAGCCAGCCGTCCGAGGCCGACCGGCGACCCTGTGTCGTATGCGTCGCGGCCAGTTTCCGCTGCGGCATCCAAGACTTCCAGTGCCTTGCCGCCGTACTTCGCGACACCACCACCGAGGCGCTTCGCCAGTCCGAGTGCTCCGCCTTCTTCGCGCTCGCGGTTGACCGGCGACATGAGGCTTCGGCCGATGTTGCCGCCGATGGATTGGGCCGCCTTCACGGCTTGCCGCTGTTGGCGGCGCTCCCCGCCGAGGCTGTCGAATCCGCCAGAGATGCCACGTCGGGGCGTCGCGATAGTGGGCGCGCGGGTTCCACGCCGTTCGGAGGCGATGTCGCCCGCCCGCGTCCGTTCCTTGTCGCGGTACTGGTCGAGCGGTTCACGCCCGAAGGCCGATCCCCATCCGAAGAGGGCCACTAGCTGAACCGCCTACGCCCGAACGCGCCCACGGCGTATTGCGTGACCGGCGAGGCCCGGAGCGATTGCGCCACCGCCGTCGGGAAATACTGGCCGGTGCCTTCCACTGCCCCCTGAATCATCTGCTGTTGGTCCGGGTTCGACTTCAACAGAAGCCCCGCGTTGATGTCCTGCCCGGAGCGGATGCCGAGCGGGATGCCGAACGCGCCGATTTCGGAGAAGCGTTCCCCGCCCAACGCCGTCGGGTCCGCCGTCCGCGCCCCGCTCAGCCGGTCGCGCTGGTTGACGAGCGCCTGGATGACGGGCGAATTGGCGATGACTTCGGTGGAGTAGCCTCCAGCCTGCAGGTTCGTCGGGATGAGGTTTCGGAGCGTGTTCACGTCCATCCCCAGCTGGGCAGCGAGCGTCTGAATCAACATGTCGCCCTGGGGGTTCACTGCCGACGCCATCGCCGTCGCGCCCGTGGATGCCGGGATAGGGGTGTTCGCCGCAGCCTCCGTCGGAGCGCCCGTGAAGGGGCCGGTGTTCTGCGTGGCGGCGGCAACGGGCGTGCTCGCGGTGGGCGCGTTCGATGTTGCGCCAGCCTGCGCCGTGCGTTGGCGCGTCATCAGCGGGTTCACCGGGTTGGCGAGGTCCACTTCGGGGCCATCCTGCCATTGGCCGGCGGAGTTCTTCGTGAGCGGCAAGCCATAGGCCCCCGTGGGCACCGGCGGGGCGGCCGGTTCCGGTACAGGCGCGGGCGCACCCGTTCCGTCGGCCGCAATCGGCCCCGTGACGATCTGGTTGGTTCCCGTGAGCGCCTGCGTACTCGACTGGAGCGCCTGCGTGGTCACCGGGTTGACGCCGATGGCCTGCGGAAGCTCTTCCACGCGCGCGGCGGCGAGTTGCTGGTCTACGCCCTGAATACCGCCCGGCTCCGACGCTTCGATGTTCGCGGCGGTTGCATCCGTACCAAGCCACGACATCGTTTGCGGGCCTTGCGAGGCATAGCCGGGGTTGGCGGAAACAGCTTCCGTGAGCGGGACGAATCCCGCCTGCGCGCCCACGGACTCCGCAAGCTGCGTGTCGCCATCCATCGCCGCCGGGCCACCGACCACGGGGCCGGCTGCCGAAGGGCCGGACGGGGGAATCGCGCCCATCATGTTCGCTGCCGCCGTCATGTTCACGAACGAGAGCGGGATGTTCAGGTTCTGCATGTAGAACTGGTGCGCCACCCAGTCCACCGGGTTCTTCGCCAGCTGCACGCCGACCTGGAGGATGTTCAGCGCCATCGTGCCGTTAAACTGCCGGCGCTCTTCGGCGATGCTGAGGTCGAACTGTCGTACCTGTTCTCCGAAGGATTTGTTGAACTGGCGGGCATTCTCGGCCCGGTCCGCGTTGGCGATGCCCACCGTTGCGGCGGTGCGCTCGCGGTCGGCGGCAACCTGGGCCATGCCGATGGTCAGACGGTTAGCGGCGTCCGCGGCCTGGGCGTTGGCCGAGATGAGCGCGGCCTGCCCCTGCGCCCGGTCCTTTTCCGCCTGCGCTTCGGCGGCGATACGGCCGGAAACGGAGTTGTACGAGTCAATCGCCAGTCCGGGGTCAACGTAGGGGATGTTCTGGAGCGGCTTTCCGTCCGGGCCTACGGGATTCAGGAACGCTGCCTGCTCCTCCGGCGAGAGGCTGTCCCAATTGTTGAAGGCGTAGGCCGCCGCCTGGGCGAACGCGCCGTAGGTGTGCGGGTCGAGCGCGCTGCCGCCGCCCGTGGCGTAGCTGGACGGGTCGATGGTGGTAAGGCCGCGCGAGTTGAAGGTGTCGCTGGCGAAGAAGTTATTGGCGAAGGGGGAGTCCACGCCGTTCTGGTAGTTGACCGTCCACGAAATCGCGTGCGTCGCGATCCATTCGTCCATCGTTTGCGGCCCGGCGTTGACGGGGGCCGAGGCGCGGGGGTCGGCGTTAACCGGATATGGTGCTGGCGGCGGCATAGCCTACCTCCCGAGGATCGAGGGCGTGATGGTTCGCGTTGCCAGGCTTGGGCCTACGCGAGTCGGGGTCGGAGTGGATGTGGCTGTTGGATAGCCGGAGCGCATCGGCAGCTGCGGCCCTTGCTGGCGGCTCGCGAGGTCGTCCGCCAACCGGAACGCGGATGTGTCTCGCACGGGTTCTTGTCGGCGACGCTGGCCGAAGCTAAATACATCGGACAGCCGCTGGGCGGTAGCGGAGCGGGCGGTGGTGCTTGGCCCGGCTTCCCGCGCCGCGTTATCCGCGGCTTCACCCTCTTCGGCGCGCTGGCGGCCCCGGTCGGTGATCTTCGGCCCACCGCCGAATGCGGAGTTGGCGGTCGATACGCCGCTGCTCGCGCGAGCGTTGAACGCGCCCGCTTGCCCTCCGCTCATCTGAAAAGGGTAGGGCTTGCCCGGAACCTCGGGCAGTCCGGCGGACACCATCTCGCGGGCCTTGTTGTAGAAGTCCTCGTAGGGCGTCATGCGCTTGTACGGCACCGTCGCCGCCATCGTTTCCTTCCGCATAAACGCGCCGGTCGAAGCAACCGCATCAGCCTGGCGGTCGGTTTCTTCGGTGTATTGGTCGCCCGCAATCTGGCGCGCTTCGGTGCGGATGTCCAACTCGCGATTGAACGCATCGGCGGCGTTCTCGGCATCTATCAGCCGCGGGTCGGTGTCCGAGTAGTGGTCGAGAATGGTGAGCAGGCGGTCAAGGTCCTCGCCTTGCTGCTCGTAGATTCTCTCCCATTGGTCGAGCGAGTCCGAGAGGGAGTAATACTCCTCTTCCTCTTCCGGGGTGAGTGGACTAATCGGCTCCTCCGGTGGCGCGACCGGGTTCCTCTGGGCGTCATAGCCGGAGAAGTCCGACATCGCCTTGTTCCACGCATCCCATTGGGATTCGTAGGCGGCGATTTTGCGGTCGATCACATTCCAGCGCGCGAGTTTCCCGTAATAATCAGCCGTACTAAACGGCAGTGCGGGAATATCGTAGGCCGACACATCGAAGCCGCCGGAGCCGCCAGCCACGCCAGCGGCGGCGGGCACTCCGGCGGCGGCATCGGAGCGGAAACCAACCCGGTTGTCGCCGGACGCCTGGAATCCAAGAATGTCGCTAGGGTCGATGGCGTTTCCGTTGGGGTCCAGCACGTCGAAGCTCAGGTGCGGCCCGGTCGAGGCCCCCGTGTTTCCGCTGGCGCCGACTACGGTGCCGGGGCCGATGCGGTCGCCGACGCGCACGTCCGCGCTGCTCAGGTGGCCATAATTGACCACACGCCCATCGTCCATCCGCACTTTGACCGAGGTTCCCCATCCGTCCGAGCCGGGGCCAGCCTGGATGACTACGCCGTCAACGACGTTTGTGATTGGGGTTCCTACCGGAACGCCGAAGTCCACGCCCTTGTTGATGCCGCCTGAATCTAGCGGCTCATTCGTCGGCCCGAAAATCGCTGTGATGGGGGAGCCGGCCGGTACTGGTAGTGCCATCGTGAGCTACCATCGCGCGTCACTCGCCGTCGCCCGGAAAGGCAGGGGGCTGCGGCAAAAGAGTACACCTTGCTTGCTCCGGAGTCATTAGTGGGGTTAGTCTGGCACGCAGAACGACTGATGGAGGTCGTGCTTGTCGCCAGAGGCCCCGGTACAAGAACCCGCCGGAACGCCGTCCCCAGCCGCGCCCATAGAGGCAGCGCAGGATACGGCAGTTACCACAATCGAGCGCGGGAACGTCGTTAGCCACGAGTTCCGCAACCCGGATTCTGCACCCAAGAGCGAGACGCAGACCCCGGCAACGGAATCGGCAACGGCCGAAGCCACGGCAGCCACAGAAGCCGCAGCGCCAGAAGGCGAGCGAACCGCAGCTGACGACATCTCGGACGATGAACTTAAGCGTCTAGAGAAGTCGGCAAAGCTCCAGGCCCGCATCGAGCAATTGGCGAATAACAAGGCCGGAAACCTCGCTCAGCGCGACCGCGAACGCATCCGCGCAGAAGAGCGTCAGCGCTTCCAAGAAGAGTCTGCCGCATGGGAGAAAGCCGACGAGGGCTATCAGTTACTCGTTAGCAAGGGCCGCGACAGCTTCAAAGAGCGCTATGGGATGACGGAACCGCAGGCTGCGGCGTGGGAGGCGAACTACCTTGCGGAGCGCGAGAAGCGCGATGCAGCGCCACAAGTACAGGCCACTCAGTCGGACGAACAAATCCGTTCCGACTTCAACAGCGGAGCCATCGCGGAGTTCCAGGCCGGCATCAAGACTTTGCTGCCCTTCTATGGCGACTTGCCAGAAGAGACGCGCAAGACGATTGAATCGGCGAGGTTCGACCCCGAAGGCAACTGGCTTGCGGATTCCCTCGAAGCGTTGGCCGCGGGCGTAGCTGCCCGAGACGAACGAGTCGCACGGGAGCACAAGGCGGCGCTGGCAGAGGCGCGAACGGCAGGCGCAAATTCCGCGCTCGCCGACCGCGAAGAGGCGTCCCCGGTAATCATCGACCCGAAGCCAAACAACCTCGCTGCGATGAGCAATGCGGAGTTGAACATGGCATACGCGGAGAACGTGATAGACCGGACGACGTACAACGCAGAGAAGAGGCGGCGCGGGATCGACTACTAAGGAGATCCCACCGTGGTCAACACTGGCAATACCACCAGTACGACCCTGGCCAACGTCATCGCGACCGTTCTTTCGCGTGCGAAGGACGTGATCGAGAAGCCAACCGTGATGAGCGAGTTCGTCACGAAGGTCAAGCTCGAAGATGGCGCCGGCCTGACGTACAACTGGCCCAAGTTCGCAACGAAGCTGGACGCCCAGGCGCTTGCCGAGGGCACCCCGATCAACAACCCGCAGAAGCTCATCCCTTCCTCGCGGCAGTTCACGACCTCGGAAGTCGGCGTCCATGTGGTGCTGACCGACAAGGCCATTCGTGTGACGCCGGAGAAGATGGTCGCTCGCGCCGGCCGCTTCATGGGTAACGCCATGAAGCGCAAGAAGGAAACCGACCTTCTGTCGCTGTTCTCGGGCCTCTCGCGCGACCTCGGCACCGCAAACAACCCTTTCAACCCTCAGTTCCTCTCGGCTGGGTACGCGCGCCTCACGGCGGCTGCGGAGTCCGGGCAGAGCGAGCCGGTTGAAGGGCGCGTGTACGCGGTGCTCCAGAACTTCGCGTACCACGACATCCTGGCTTCGGGCGCGACCCTCGGCTCGAACATCAACACCTCTTCGGGCTACTTCCCCATCGAGGGGCTGACCGAAGAGTTGGTGAGAAACTACCGGCTCAAAGAGCTTTACGACTGCGTGATCGCCCTGGCCCCGTTGATTTCGATTGACGGCTCGGACGATGCAGTCTCGGCGATTTTCGGCGAGGAAGCCTTCATCCTCGTCAACACGTCTGTCTCGATGCGGATGGAGCGAGAGCGCGACATCTTCATGCGGGGCGAGGCGATGGTCATCACCAGCGAGTACGGCACCGGCGAACTTGACGACCAGATGGGGATCAAGTTGACCGCCGACGCCACGGCTCCGGTCGTTTAGGGAGGAGGCACAGAAATGTCTTGGGCCTTCGCAGAAAAGTCCGTCAGTTCCTCGATGGCGCTCAACACCGCGGGCACCGTCTACCACATGTTCTATTTCGCCAAGAAGGCGCGCATCAAGCGGTATTGGGCCGTCCCGCAGGCAGCCCAGGCCGCGCACTCCACCATCGTCGATACCGTGACCTTCACCGACAAGAGCACGGACGGCAGCGGCTCGACGACTCTGGCGATTCTCACGAACGACTCCGACCTCGCCGATTCCACGACTCGCGAAAGCGGTGCGTGGGTGGCGTTCGACGCGAAGTTCGTGGACACCGAGGACCGCCCCGGCGCGCCCGGCAACACGGGCAACGTCGCGGACGAAATCGCTGCTGGCACCGTCATCTCCGTCGCCGTTCTCGGCGCCGGCACCACTCCCGATGCCAACTGGTTCACGGTCGGCATCGACTTCGTGGAATCCGACTAGGCGCACCGAGGGGTCAAATGGCCGTCACCATCCAAACGCGGAAAGCAATGCCAACGGAGCTTGATGAGCTTTGGCGAGACTTCCGGCCACTCACCGTCTCCGAAAAGGATGTCACGGTGGGGCCGAGGCTCGGCAAGGACATGTTGCTCCGGGTAGAGCAGATTCGCGTTGTGGAAGTGGTGTTCGTTGACCCCGAGGACGCCAACCAGGTCCGCAAGATTTGCTTCGAGCTAGGCCCGGCGACCGGCGAGGACGCGATCACGATCCCCTGTGAGGGGGCCGTGGACATGGCCCAGGTCCGGGATGTCTGGATGGCTCAGAAACAGGAGCGGATTCCCCAGCACATGCGCGAGCGGGCGTTGCGCCAGGAGGACCGTGACCGGCGGTTCTACGAGGGGCTAGTGCGGGAAGCGGACGAACAAACGAAACGAAAGCTCGGCATGTCCACGTTTGGACCGGGCGGTTCGACTCAAAGGAGCACCCCATGAGCCTCAATGCAGGCACGGTGCTGGCCCGGCTCACGGAGTTGGGGCACGACACCAGCATCACCAAGCAGGTGTACCGCTCGGAAATCAACGGGCAGACCTGCGTGGTTTACGACCCGAACTCGCTCGCGGAAGTCTCCGTCCGGGCGAGCCAGGTAGACCACTACGTCGGCAAAGGCTTCCTCGTGGAGCTTCCTGCCGCCGAAGTCGAGGCCCCGGCCAAGAAAGGGGCGAAGTAAATGACGACCCAGCCAGTCAGTCTCTACGGCACGCGCCGCGGCGGAACCGGCGATGACAGCATCATCGACCAGCTCCGCACGACCGAAGACCGCGACCTCCTGGTTGCGTTGGGCGCTCCGCCCTACATGGAGTTCTCGCGTCGCTACGAACATCTGAGCGCCATGAACACGTCGGCTCTCGCGGCTCTTGTCGTGCGGCCGTCCACCACGGCGAACTTTACGATCTTCAACAACGAAGCGGCCGGCGGGAAGTCCTACGTGATGGACCGCATGTTCGCCTTCAACCTCGTGACCACGGCGGCACAGGCGAAGCAGGGTATGTGGTATTGTGTCCACAAGCCGGGCCTCGCCTCGCCGACCAACGACATCACCGCTCGCGCATCCGGGCGCGGCAACGGGGCCGTCGTCACCACCAGGTCCGTTGCCGACACGGCGATGGTCGTTGTGGATGACGGCTGGTTCCCTGCCGGCAACTGGTCGGATGTCGAGCCGACCGGCGTGCTTCCGGGCGCGATCATGGAGCACAAATTCGAGGGGCGAGTCATCGTTCCCCCGCAGTGCGGTATCTCCGGCCAGGTCATCTCCGGCGTGGTGGGCAACACCTTCACGATGGGCTTCTCCTGGTGGGAAATCCCGGCGGCCAAGATCACGCTTGACGCGTAGTAGCTGAGGGGGCCGGGCGACCGGCCCTTTTCGGAAAGGCAATCCCATGCCGTATCCAGCGGGCTTTCGGGCCAACAGACAGGGCTTTACTCCCGGCACCAAGACCGTCACGCAGCAAACGAACCGCGCGACCGGGGTAACTCTCGACGCTCTGAACGGCACAATCGTCACGAACAACGCCTCGCTCGCGGCGGAAGTGTCGGCAGTGTTCACCGTCACGAACGCGGAAGTGGACATCGGCGATGTCATTGTGCTCGCGATTCGCTCGGGCATGGTGGGGCTGAACACGAGCGTCAGCGTCACGACAGTCGCGGCCGGGTCGTTCGCCATCACCGTCACCAACGGAAACGCCGCGGCGGGCGCTGCGGAAACCGGCGCCATCATCATCAACTTCGCCGTGATCAAGGCGTAGGAGTGGGCATGTTCAAGAAGCGCAAGATACGGAAGATCCTCGGCGGGCCGGAGTCGGCGGACGCTTTCATTGAGAAATGGGAGGCGCTGGCGGCGGGTGAGAGGCCCACCCCGGACACCTTCTGTCTGCTTTGCGGGACGGACATCTATCCCCACTCCCACTCCGAACTCCAGATAGCCCAGCGCCGAGGCCACATCAAGGCGCACATCGAAGCGGGCATCAAGCTCGCGTAAGGAGGCCCGACGTGGCTGTTTTGAGTTACGTAACGGTTGCGACGGCGCTGGAAGCGTTCGATGGCGCTGAGCACTCTTCGGAGGCCCAGCAGTACCTCAACTCCATCGGCGGCGACACCGTGGTCATTCCCGGCTCCGGCGCGGTCGTACCGGCTTCGCAGGCGCTCGTCCACAAGCGGAAGCACGCGCTGGACCGGACGATTCGCGACGGCCCCGATGCTTTCCCGGCGCGGCTGAACCTGACGCGGGAGTCGCTGCGGAACGATGAGATGCGCGTGACGCTGCCAGCGTTCGCGTACGACGCGACCCTTGGGGTTGACTTGATCACCACGCCCGCCGACCTCTACAGCGCACTCGCGGCTGCGGATGGGCAGGAGTTGGCCGCGCTGCAAGCCTCACTTGGCAACGTCAAGGCGCGGATTTGGGATCTGTATGCCAATTACATCGCTGTCCCAGCGCGCGACTACCTGTACTACTACGCCAAGGGATTCTATTGGAGCGAAGTCATCGACGGCGAATATATCGACCTCTCGGGGACTGGAGAGGCGTGCTCCGAGACGGAGATCATCACTGGTGGGCAGACTGCCATCCTTACGCTGTCGGGTGGCTTCACATGGGCGGCCGAGGGGGCAACTTTCAACGCGCTCCGGCAGGGCTTCATTGATGCGATCTCGCCGGGCGGAGTCCAGGCAAACGGGTTCGAGGTAGAGGTCATCCCGTTGATGGCCGTAGGCGATGTGGTCCGCACATCCGACACAGTTGTCACCATCACCTTCCCCGCCGCCGCCGGCTACTCCATCGAAGGCGACCCCGAAAGCTGCGACATCTACGTCCCGCCCAAGGCCATCATCACGCCGCCTGGCGGTGCTGTGCAGATCCTCCGCCTCGCCGGCGCCGTCACTGTAACCCCCGACTAAAAGGAGCTTCCATGCCCACTGCAACCCCCGTTTCTCCTGCCGACATGCGCTCAATCATCGACCCGATGGATGCCCTCGGGATGGAGGACGAATATCGCCGCTCACAGGAGGACGCGGCGGGCGGAGTGACAACCGCCGCCGATGTCATGGGCATCCCGCGCGGCATCGACCAGGACGTTCTCGACGGCTTCGAGGGCGAAATCTTCGAGGACAAGCAGCCGATGCCGATGCCCGAGGGGATTATCAGCGAGTTCCGGCTGTCCAAGGGCGTCCACCCTGACAGCGAGCTTGCCTATGCCCCGGAGGAAATGGTCGGCGGCTCGGCGAACCACGAGCGCCGGATTGTGTTCGACTGCCAGGGGCGCCGGGTGGAAGTCCAGTTCGCGAAGCTGCGGCACTACCTGACGAAGCCGTGCGCGGAGCCAAAGCACAACCACCGGGCGTTCTACGCGACGGTTGAACAGTCCGTGCGGTACGGCGGTGCGAACCCGCCGGCGGAACCGTCCATCCCGTGCCGGCTTGCCCCACGCTGTACCAAGATGTTCAGTTCGATTGCGAACCGGGACGACCACTTCCGCAACCGCCATCAGAACAGCTTTCGCCAGCACACCGAAGGGCGCCGGATCGAGAACGAGGATTCGCAGCTGGCGACCAACGCGGCGATGCTCAAGGTGCTCACGAAGATGGCGGAAGCCCAGGGCGTCGTCGTGGATGACACGGGCGAGCCGGATGATGAGATGCCGGAAGGCGGCTATACCGCTATCGGGGTGCCCTTCGATGGTTCGGCGCTCTTCCAGCAGGCCCGGACACACGCGGCTCCGGCGGCCAAGAAGCCCGCTGCCAAGGCCAAGCCCGCGAAGAAAGCCCGTGCCGTGCCGACGAAAGCCCCGCGCCCGGAAGGGACTCCGGCGGAAGGCTGGAAGGTCTACCACATCACGGACTGGCTGGCTGAGAACGGCCATCCGCTGCCGAAACAGACGTTCCCGCCGATGAAGCTGGGCGACGTGCTGGCCTACGCACAGGGATTCGTCCCGAAGGAGTAGCGGATGGCGACGATTCTCCGCAAGGGACTGATCCACGTCCGCAAGACGATCGCTTTCGACGGATCTGCCGGGAACGGCGCTGTTGGGACGGTCTTGGTGTTCACCATCACGGGCCGCGTGGCCGTCCAGTGGGTGAGTGCGCAGTGTACGGAGAACATCGTGGACGCCGGGGGCGGAACCCCCGCCGTAATGGCGATGGGCGTCGTCGACGGCGAGTCGTGGATTTACTCACAGTTAGAACCCGATGGCCTGCCGTCCGGTTCCTTTTGGACTACCATCGGTGGCTGGTCGGTAGCCGCGGGCATGGTTCCCTACACGATCGGGGACTCCTTCACCGGTAGTGGCCCGCTCGCGATTGTCGGAAACGTCATCATCACTGTTGAAAACGAAGCGATTACCGACGGCACGCTTGTCATCGACTTCTGGTACTTCCCCATGACCGACGACGGGGCGCTCGCGGGCGACGACTCCGACGAGGGCGCAATCGACGGGTACGACCTCGAAGAAGCGATGCGGATTGTGCTGGCGGCGCTGGCGGGGAAGGTGAGCGGCGCGGAGAGCAATGAGCCCGTGTTCCGTTCGGCCGACGACGCGAAGGACCGCATCACGGCGACCACCACGGCGGCGGGAAACCGGACTGCCGTGACGCTGGACGGTAGCTAGATGTTCTTCGGGAGCGCCTACTTCAATCCGGGCTACTTCGCCATCGGCTACTTCGTCGCGGTGCAAACCCGAGTCGGCGCTACACCGAAAGCGGGAACGAGTGCTATTCTTCCCACACCAAAAGCAGGTTACGCCCTCAACACGCCAGTCCCGAAAGCGGGCGGCGGGACGGATCGGAACCAGCGACCACTACCAGGCAATTAGCCTCGGGAGTCCGCTGTGGCCGAAGCGAATGTTTCCCTAACCGTCGTTGACCCCGACAAACTCATGTCGGCGACCACTTCGCCGTATGGGTTCGCGGCAGCTTCCATCAAGCTCTATCGCTACACGACAGAGGCGCTGGCGCGTGCCGCGACTTCGGCCTCTCCGGGCGGCACGCTCGCCACTACGTTTACGCTAGTAGCGTCCACGACCACACCGGCAGACCCGGACATCGCGGGGCCGTACCGCTTCGGCTATTACGATTCCTCCCAGGGCGCGGGCAGTTGGTATCGGTATTTCATCCAGGACTCGGGCGGCTCGAACCTCTCGCCGATGTCGGACCCGTGGGAAGCCGATAACCGGCCTACATGGAAGCTCCGCGACATCCTCTTTGAAGTCGGCTCCGCGATGGGCGAATCGGTGCTCAAGGGCGTTGCCGCCTCGAACTCCACGGCGGGACTGGTGGACTGCGACCCGCTGTTCAAGACGACCTTTCAAGACGCCCGCTTCCACGAAGGCTGGTGGCTGTTGTGCTCCGAGGATCAGGCCGGCGCTTCTGCCGCACCAGAGGGCGAAGAGGGCCGCATTGACTCCGTAGCGGTGTCCACGGGCATTGCGACGCTGGAACGCGACCTGAGCGCCGCCGTGACGACGGGCGACACCATCCTCATCTCCGCCTTCACATCGTTCGCTTCGATGATCCGGGCGATTAACCGGGCGCGGGAGCGCATGAAGATGCTCGTGACTCACGACATCGCGCTCACCAAGAACGAGAACAAGTACCCCGCGCCCTACGGCGTGCGGTCGGAGTCGGACATCATCGACGCGGTTGGCGTGATGGTTGACCCGGCGACCTACTCGAACCGCGAAACCGAGTACGAAATCCCCATCCGCATCGAGTTCGACGGCTTCCGGGGATGGATCTACGTCGATGCCGACATTCCCCTCTCGTCCATCCTGCGCGTCCGCATGGAGCGTTCCTACCGGGATGTCGAAGGGAATCTCACGCTGATGGCGGATTCCACCCAGGCCCCGATTGAGTGGCTTCGGCCGGCGGCGGCGTATGCGATCTCCGAAATGCTGGCGGATGACGACCCCGACAACGCGGCGTTCGGCCAGATGGTCGGCCGCTGGCGGGAAGAGGCTTCGCGGGCGAGTGGGGCCTATGCCCCGGAGATTGTGCGGAAGATCCGCCGGCGCTCGCCGACGCTGCCCGGTCCGGTAGGTGCGCCGTGGTAGCACTCATGGGGCTAACGGCACCGGAGATGAAGAGCAACGAACGGCTCATCACGGATGAGGGCCGCCTTATGCCGATGGTGGCGATTACGTTCGCGTGCCAGCACAAGGCGCTCGTGTCAGTTCACCCCCATGCGTGGAACTTCTCGTTCTGGTCGCCGTTCGTTTGCCGTGGCTGCCGGAGCATCGAACCGTGAGCGTGCGCCAGGGCCAGCCGGCCGACAGCGACCTCATCATCGACAGCGTTTCGTACCCTCTGGACGATACGGCAGGGGCCGACCCGCCCCACATCATGCGCGTGGTGGCGACCCAGCCGGGCGACTCCAACCAGGAGTTCGAGCGGCGCATCGAAAACCTCGCGCAAGGCTTCGGGAACTCCCGCTACATCCGCGCCGGCGGCTATGACTACGCGGACACGGCGAACCTCCACAAGCGCCTGAGCTTCCTGCCCGGCGCGGCGGTGACATCGCGCCTCGGGGCACTCACGGCGCCGACTGACCCCGGTGGATTCGCGGAGTATTGGGACGGCACGGTTGCGAACCGGCGGCTCATCATCATCGCGGGCGCGCGGGCCTATGAAGTGCAGGCCAACGGGACCATCAACGAATACAGCCTTGCGGCGCTCGTTGGCTCCGGCAAGGCGCGGATTGCCAAGCGGTACAAGGCCCCGACTGCGATGACGGTGCCGAAGATGTACATATCGGTCCAGGGCGGCGGCGCTACGGACTACATGATCGAGCGCACGTCGGCGGGCACGTATGCCGAGATAGCCGGGAACCTGCGGGCGGTCGCGGTCGCCACGGTGAAGGACTCGAACGGCGACGATGTGTTTGCGCGCGTGACTGAGGCCGGGAAGCTGAACCTCACGACAGCGGACACGGACCCCAGCCTGCTCGCATCGTGGGCGGCTTCGGAATACTCCATCGGCGAACACTCGGCACTGGTCAACGACATCGTGCAACAGGGGCGCTCCATCATCATCGGGCGGGCGGATGGCGCGTTCACGTTCGACTCCCTGACCAACGCCGTGCCGATTACGCGAGGGATGGAACAGACCCCCCACGACGACAACTTCAAGTGGTTCAAGGACTTCAACGGCCTGGTGCTGGCCCCTACCGCCGCGGGCCTCGTCTATATCGACGGCCTCGATTGGGACGTGTGCGGGCCAATTTCGAGCAATGAGGACGCGCGCAACCTGCGGGGCACGGAGACGGCGGTTTCCTCCCAGGCGGGCGCGTACCTCTACTCGGCGGTGTACGACGGCTCCGCGACCTCCTACATCTTCCTCGGGACGCCTCGGCGGGATGAGGGCACGGGGCACGGGCCGTTTGTGTGGCACGGGCCTATCGCGAGCGTGTCGGGCAAGGTCGTTGACCTCTTCGTCTCGACCGTATGGGGCCGGAAGCTGTGGCTTCTCACGGCGACCGCGTTCTCCACGATTGAGCTGGCGGTGGACTTTTCGCCGGCCACGGATGCCACGAGCGGGAACATCTACCTACCCGAAGGCGTGTTCGACATGGACGGCGGACCGGGCGTCATCAAGGACTTCCGCAAGGTGGAGTTCATCGCTCCGGCGGCGCGGCCCTTTTCGGCCACGAATGCATGGACGCTTTCGATGGAAACCACTCCTGGCGGCGGCTCCTATGTCGATGTCGATGGCGGTGCGACAGGTTCGGGCGATGGAGTGGTGGGTTCGCGATACTGGACGACGGAAACGAGCGGGAAGCGGCTGCGCGGACGGATTGAGTACAGCGGCAACTCGGGCGGCACGGCGGAGCTTGAAGCGGTGGTAGTGCGCGGCACGATGCGCCCGGAGACGACCGACGAACACGAGTTCCGGCTGCTCCTGGCGGACGGCGAACGCACCCCGCGCGGCGTTCGGACAGGAGCCACGGCTTCGGCTGCCTACGATGTGCTGCGCGGCTTGGTCGATAGTGGGCGCAAGACGACCATCACTTATGGCGAAGCGAGCTTCCAGGCGCGGGTGACGAGCATTCGTGAAGTGCCGGTGAAACCCGCTCGCGGGGGCGCTCCGAAGCGGGCGATCTCCCTGACCGTGCGGCGGATGGTGCTGGCGTGAGCGAAATCGTCATCACGCAGACCGAATTGGCGGACATCTCCGAGGACATCGTGCGGCGGCTGGCCCCGCGTTCGACCGCGGCGGAAGTGGAGCGCATTCGGCGGAAGCTGCGGGAAGTCGCGAGCGGCGTCCAACTGAACCAGGCGCTCACCCAAATCCTCAACACGACCACGGAGTCGAACACGGCGACGTTGGAGGCGATCGAGACGATCGCGGAGTTCCTTGAGCAGATTGCCAGCCTCGGCGAGTTCGGCATCCAGTGGCCGTTCAACAACGCTTCCGTCACCGACCTCACGGTTGCGGCTCCGGCTAACCTCTCGCTGACCGACGGCGTGGCGATGTACCGGGACGTGACGGTCAATAGCACCCTTACCGTGACCTCCAGTCCGGCGTTCCTGTTCTGCCGCAACCTCGTGCTTGGGGCCTCGGGGATTATCTCTGCCGATGGGGTTGGCGCGGCGGGCGGGGCGGCCGCTACAGGCCCAGCGGGGACAGTCGGCGAAACCGGAGATACTGGCTCCGGGCAGGTTGTCGGGAATGACCAGAATGGCACGGTCGGCACCGCAGGGAATGCCGGACAGAACGGCTACTACGGCGGGGACGCCCTGCACGGCATCGCCACTGGCGGCTCGGGGGGCGGTGGCGGTGGCACCCAGCACGCGGGCGACGGTGGTAGCGGCAGCGGGGGTGGCTCCACGGGAGGGGTAGCGGGCGGGGACAACACTGGCGGAGCGGGAGGCGACGGTGGAGATTCGGGAAGCACAACAGCCCTTGCCGGACCATCGGGCGGTACGGCAGGCGCCGTCCTTGGCGGCAATGGCGGCGCCGGGACGGCCGGTTCGCGAACGCATCTCCTGAGCGTCTTGGGGTTGCTTATCAGCTACTACCTCGCCCAGCGCGGCGGCAGTGGTGGCGGTGGCGGCGGCTCGGGCGCTGGTGGCCCTGGTGGTGGCGCTGGCGGCGGCGATGGCGTG
>Ga0137430_1000043_pt1 | contig 43590 bp, 63 predicted proteins | sample EasRivERMZT754_2_FD_104651 | JGI IMG/M metagenome (GOLD analysis project Ga0137430, IMG submission 104651) | Soil microbial communities from meander-bound floodplain in the East River, Colorado, USA - East River MetaG ERMZT754_2 | ecosystem: Environmental > Terrestrial > Soil > Floodplain ...
CCTGGGATTTGTTTCTCGAATGATCTGGCAATCGCGGGCAAACTTTTGCGCCAGTCTGAGGCGCTCGTCTGCTGGGTCGGTTACTAACTTTTTGCGTAGGTATTGCCAAACCTGGTCAGTCATGAGGTAATTATGTTTTTTGCAAAAATCAAAGTAATTCCTAAACGCGACAAACCCCGCCTTTTGAATATGCGGCAACCGTTTAAAGATCTCGAGGTTTTTATCAAATTCCTTGAGCGAGCTTAAATTTATTATTTTCTCGCGCTCTATGTAATTGACCTCACGCAATTTAAGGCCCTCGACCTCGTCAGGGATCCGCGAGACGACGACCTCGCCGTTTTCCTTTTCGGCGACGAGCTCGATTATCTCGATCGTTTCCTCAACGTCCTTTTTGCGTTTGTCTCGCCCTACAAAATGCCCGGCCCAGTCGTAACCCTGGTCGGGTAAACCATGCTCGAGATAACAGCCCGCGTTATCCAAAATGATCGCGCAAGGTTTGCTCGAGGCGGCAACCCTGGCCGCCCGCTCGTCATCGCTCGAGGCGTCCTTGATGGCGTCCCATAGGGGCCGCGTTGAACGCCCGACCATTTGCAAAAACATGCTTAACGATTTTGTAGGCCTGGCCAGTTGAACAAAGTCAATGTTTGGGATATCGGTCCCCTCGGTTGCAATCCCGACGTTTACCAGGACGAGGATCTTTTTGGCTTTGAGGTCGGCAAAGATCTTGCGCCGCGTGTCAAGGTCGGTCGTTGCGTCAACGTGCGCCGCCGGGATCCCCGCCTCGATATACTGGCGGACGATGGCGATCGAGTGAGTAATGTTAACAGCGAAACAAATCCCCGATAGTCCTTTGCAGTGATCGAAATAGCTGGCGACGATCGGGGCCAGGCGCATCGCCTTTTCTAAGTCGTCGACCTGGTAATCCCCGCGGTTTATTTTTGCCTTGGACAAATCGGGGTTATAACTGACGTAATATTTAAACGGGCAAAGGTATCCCGCCCCCGCCAGTTGCTTGAATGTAGGCCCCAGGACGAGCGCGTCAAAGATCGAGGTAAATCCCTTGCCCCCCAGGCGGTAAGGGGTCGCCGTGACGCCCAGGATCCGCGAGGTCGGCCAATGTCTGAGCAATACGTCGCCGTAACTATTGTCGTCTTGTGAATGATGGGCCTCGTCGATAATGACAAGGTTTGCCTTGGGCAAGGCCCGGCGTCGGCAAATGGTTTGAATGCTGGCGACCTGGCAAGGTAAATGGAAATTTTCGGGGACGCCTGACTTAATGATCCCCGCCCAAATTTCGTAACGCCGTAAAGTTTCCCAGGCCTGGGCGATCAGTTCCTCGCGGTGAGCGATGAGGACGACCCGCTTACCGGCGGCGATAAACTTGCGGATGATCGAGACAAACAAAACGGTTTTACCCGCCCCCGTCGCGAGTTGAAACATTACCGACCGTTTGCCCTCTTTGTATCGGCCGAAAATATCGGCCTCGCTGGCGACTTGATAGTCGCGTAAGGCATGCGACATAAATTTAACCCTCCTTTTTTATAAATGGTTGACTCAAAAACCAATCGGTAAAACTTTTGTAACCCGTCGCAATGACGTATATCCCCCCGGCCTGGCGGATCTCTTGCGCAAAATTCTCTTGCATCTTACTAGGCCGGTCGCCGGTAAGTTTGTTTTTTACCTCGATGGCCAGAAACAACCCCCCAGCTAGGCAACAAATAATGTCGGCGATCCCTCGCGGCGAGTTTGGGCGCCTTATCACTTGTTTGACGGGGTCCCAAATCCCGGTCGAGTTTACACGAAAAGCGTAATTTCCGCGGACGTTTAAAAAGTTGATGATCCCCCGGGTAATATTATTGGTCGTTGCCGGGACTTTTCTCAGTCTGGCCGTTTTTGTCTTTGCCATTGTCTTGGGGTTTTGGTTTTTGAATAAATGGGTTTTTTACCTGGGCCGCGAAAAAAAGAGGACGATCGCCCCCTGGGACGGTCGGGCCCAGCAAGTAAAGGCGCCCGTTGTTGACGATGAGCTCTTTTATCTCGTCCTTGGTGAGCTCGACGCAAGTTACCGCAGTTTTCCCGTCGATATGGAAGGGGACAGGGCCAACGCCCGGGATATATATCTCGGCCTGGGCCTGGTTAAATTTGATAAATTTCATGAGGTTTTGAGGTTAAGGTTTCGACGATATCGTCCGACGCCGGCCGATTATCTTTTAAGGTAAGTGTAAGCGCAAACGGGTCGATAAGCATTACCCAACGGCGGGCCCATACGGTATATTTTTCAACGCCCTTTTTGTGCATTGCGTCGCCCCGCTCGATTGCGCATTTAAAGACCTTGCCGGTTTTCTTGCTTATGCCAGCGATCCAAAAAAAGTCAATCCGCGCCAAATCCATATACCAGGCCGCCGCCTTGTCGTAATCAAAAAAGTCGATCGACTCGATAAACTGGGCCCGGGTTGTTGCCGCGGTTGTCTTAAAGTCGAGGCCGGTTTTGATGGCCCTCGCGTATAGGTCAAATTTGCATTTACCGCGGATTTGGTAAACCTCGCCCTCGTAAATAAAGTCGAGGGTCCGCCGGAAAATATATTGCCCGATCGCCATCGGCAAGAGGCGCCGGATTACCGGATCCTCGGCCAGGGTATCGGCCAGGCGCTTGGCGAGTTTCCAGGCCTCGAGCGTAAAATAAATCATTTGCCCGTCGAGGGTCCTCAGGCCCATAACAACGGGATACAAGAGGTAAGTCTCGGTAAGCATTGCGTCGACCAAAGACCCAAAATTAAAAACCTCGATGAGCTCGGCCCGGTTGTCTGGCTGACCGTAAAAGATCCGCTTTAATGCGCCGAGGTCTGAGCTTGAGACCTCGGGCAAATCAAAGTAATTTGTTATCGTCATTTTGTTGCGTCGCTATTTTATTAAAACATTCGGTAATATCCTGGGCAAGTTTGACCTTGTCCCAAATCGCCATATAAGGGACAAGGTCGCACCAGGCGACGACGAGCTTTTTTATCTCAGGGTGAGGGTTGAGCTTATCACCAGTCGGCAAGAGCTTAATTTTTGTCGTCATATTGATTCAAGGATCTTGATAAGCGCCTCGCGGTTCCCCGCCCAAATTGTAAACCCATTGCGATAAATAAAACAAAGGTCTTTGCCTGGGATAACTTGGATCGAGATCTCAGTAAATTGAAAAGTAATGCAAGTCATGGTTTGATTTTAAAGGTTACGCGATCGCCATACTTTAAACCCCTGGCCGTCTCGGGCAAATATTCAAGCTCGATAAGATAACGGGTATTATCATCGCTGACAAAGACCGCCCGGCCATACTCGAGGCCGACGTAAATCGCCTCGATTTGCTCGTCCCAACGGATCCCGCCGACGGGGCGACAAGGGGCCTCGGCGATTTTATTTAATCGCTCGAGATCCTCAGGAGTTAAGTCGGGGCAATTCATGGGTTTGGTTTTAAAAGTAACTCAATCATTACCCCGTCAATAGGGACCCCGCCCTCGATCTTGTCAAATTTTACGATCGCAAATTTTGGCTCGTCCCAGTGATTTTTGCAAAAGTCCCAAAGGGCCAGGATCCTATCGGCGGGCATTTCAATACTCACCCAAAAAAAGTCTTGCCTTGGGTCGAGTAATGTCGCCGTTTTTGGCTTGGATAATCCAACCAAAGGGTAAATTCCTGTTTTGCTCATTTCTTTTTATTTATCGCCCTGGTCTTGGTCCGCATTGTCAGGCCCTTAGCGCCCAGGTTGTAACCCATACCCGCCGCCAGGTTGAGCCAGTAAGCGACGCCATCGGTATAAACCGGGTCGCCGTCCGCATCTTTTAAAGGCTTGCCGTCCTGGCCATGTTTCAAGACCATTTTTATACGGTCCTCTTTGCTCTTGTTGGGGATCGTGTGCATTATAATGCTCGCGATGATCCGGCCGACCTCGACGGTATCCTCAGGGTTATCGATCGTAAAATATGTCGAGTTTCTCACGCCCGCCGGATCGACCAGGGTTTGCCCTTGCGCCTGGGCGGTAAACTCGGCCGTTAAGATCTCGCCCTGGGCGGCGTCATGGGCCGCCGTCTGGGCCTTTGCTTTCTTGAGATCGGCGTCGGCCTTGGCCTGGTTTATTCGATCCGCCTCGCGCTCGGCGATGATCTTGGCGGCCCGGTCGGCCTCTTGTCCGCCCTTGGCCAGGACCTCGAGCTCGCGGACCCTCGAGTCGATCTTGTCAATCCAAACCTTGAGGACCTCTTTACATGCGGTTTGATACTCGGCGTTAATGGTCTCGTAAATCCAATAAGTTTTTGCGCGTTTGACCAGGGCGTCAAATTCTGGCGGGCTCATCTTGTCGATATCGTAATCGACGTAAAACAAGGTGAGAAAAAATTCCTCTTTAAGGTTTGGTTTAAACCCCTCGAGCTTGGATTTAAATGTCGCCTTGTTGGCGGCGGTGAGGTTTTTCATAAAGTAATCCTCGACCGACTTTTCAAAGACGACGACCCGGTCGATTATGCCAGTTTCAACCGAAATTTTCATTTTGCTTTTTATCTCGGCCTCGTAAATCTTGCGATTTTTCTCTTTGTCGATCTCGGCCTGGCGCTTGGCGTTTTCCTGGGTGAGCTTTTTAGCGTAGGCGTTGCGCATTTCAACAAGGGGCGCGATCTCGAGTTTGAGCTCGTTTTCCGGCCCGATCTCTTGCTTGAGCCAGGCGTTTACCTTGCCCGTATATGCTTTGCGTAGGGCCTCAATCTCGCCGACCGTATTGTTTGACTTAACAATCAACTTGTTGAGATACTCGTCTTCTGCCTGGGTCTTAATCTCTTTGATCTTGGCCCGGGTCGCCTTAATGGCGCCCGAGATCTTGGTTTTTTTCTCATCGATCAAGGCCCGGTTTGCCAGGGCGGTATCAAATACCCCTTTGATAAGCTCGACCGAGGTCTTTGGCTGTTCTGCGATCGCGCCCTGGGCGCTCACTGCAAATTCTTTCGTTTCTTCCATAGGATTAAAGGGTATCAAGATCGGGTAAATCGGCGGCCGGGTTATCGTCGCCAGGGCCATCGCTAACCCCGCCGGTAATGACCTCGCCGGTCGCGACCTCGGCGGTTGTCCCGTCTTTGGTTGTCACGGTCTCGGCGGTTTTTTTCTTGTGAGATCTTGGGGCCTTTTCCTTTGCGGGCTCGGCCTGGGTTGGCGTCTGGCTGACGATCGGCTCGGGGTCCTTGTCTTTGCCTAGTCCGCCGTTTGCCATCGGCTGGGGGCTCGTATCGAGGCCGTAATCGATCGCTTGCTGGGTCGTCTCGACGGTCCCGTCCTCATGGTCGATATACGTCGCGATTTTCTCGTCGAGGATCTTTTGCCGCGGGGTCTTGGGGACGTACTTATAAGCGCGTTTAACGATCGTTTTTTTAAAGGCCTCGGCCTCGTTGGTAACCCAAAAAGGCGGGTCGATTGTATAGTCGCCATTGCGGCCGGATACCTTGACGGGTCCGCCTGGGGCGACCTTGGCCTCGATACATTTGGCAACGTAATATTTGTAAGGGATCGAATAAGTATCGCGGATTGTTAAAACCTCTTGCCGCGACATTATAAAAACCCGCTTGCCGAAAACGGTATCGAGGATAAGATAAACAAACTCGATCTTGTTGTCCTTTGTGATCGTCCGATCTTTGCCTGGTTTGTGCTTTAAGATCCTGACGTCCTCGCCCAGTTGATACTCGAAATCGTTGAGCTCATTTGTCAAAACGACTTGAGGCTCTTGCACGACGTTAACCTCAGGCATGCGAGAAATTTGCTCGAGGCGCCCTTTAAATCCTATTTGGAATTGACAAGAGTCTTTGTAAGGGATCAAGTAAGCGAGGCCATCCATTAAGGTAAGGCCCGAGGCAAAGAGCTCGACGACCGCGAAGTATATCGAGGCCCGACTGCATTGCTCGAGCTTGGGGTTTTCCTTAATCGCTTTCATTATCAAAACGCGCTCGCGCTCGAAAACGATCGCCCCGTCGGATCGCCCCGTCGTTTTTTGATAGTTGTTAATGCAATTTACTTGCAAGGCCTCGAGCTCAAAAACGTCTCTAAGGGTTTTCGGCGCCTGTAGCGCCGACGTTGTCAATACTAACGCGTTACTCATTTTGATTTTTGTTTTAAGTTTTCCGTATATTTTTTAAAGCTAATTCGATGACACTCGCGGCAATAGGTCCGCCCAGTTTTTACGCGCCCGAGATTGTCGCCGCTCAGGGGATGACCGTTTTTGCAAACCGTCTTTTTGACTGGCCCGCCTCGGCGACCCTTTTGCATTCGGTCGACAATATTGTCCTTGTTGGTCCCTAGGAACAAATGCGCCGGATTAATACAAGGCGGATTGTCGCATTTATGCAAAACGTGTAAACCCTGGGGGATCTCACCGAACGCGTCGACATACGCAAGACGGTGAACATATTGCAATTTATTATTTAGACTTGCCCGCCCGTATCCGTCGGCGCCTCTTGCGCCGGTATACTCAAAGCAATCGCCGACCTTAACCCCTCGGGTCAAGATGGCCTCACGCGTATTAATCACGCCAGCAATATATCAAAACTTTTCGATATCAAAAAAATTCGATTACCTTTGTTTTATGACTTTGAGGCGCTTAAAATTTTGGTATCGGGCGTTGCTCAAGGATCTCAAGGCGGCGCCCTCGATGAGCTCGCCGGTTTTTAAAAGAAAATTAAGGTTAACCGCCAGGATCGCCCGCCGGATCATCGAGGCCGAGCGAGCCCTGGCCGAAAAGAAAAGGAAAATTTAAACTTATGAATTACAACGAGATCAAACTGGCCGACCGTGGGGGCCGCCCGATTTTAAAAATCGAGACCCCGATCGGGGACAAAAGGGGATTTAAAACTTTTGAGATTGCCGAAAGACGGGGCGGACTTTATACAGTCGCCGACAAAGAGCTCGAGGACTTTGCGATCAAGATCCTGGCGTCGCTGGGGTATAAGGTCAGGGCAATGGATCCAAAAATATGATTTACCGCCGTCAACACGAAAAAGCTCTTTGTCGGATCGTCGACCGGATCGTCGACGAGATCCTCAAACAAGAGCTTGATTTGCAAACCTTGCTCGATCGTTGGAAGCTCGAACCCGAGACGATCGAGAAACTTGCCAGGGTGCAAGACTTATCGAGTCGTCGATATCAAATAAAAATCGTCAAGCGCCAGGTAAAACAAATCCTTATCAAGTCGCAAAACTTGCTCGTTGCGACTATTGTACCAAAAATGGAAAATTAAAAGAGGGTTGCGCCATAATCAAACCCAAGGCGGAATAATCGCCAAAAGACGGCGAGGACAATCCCCAGGACGACCGCGGCCAGGGGAAAAGATAAAACGCCCAGGATAACGACCGCGATCCTTTGCCAAAGGGGGGCGATCTTTGGCGGCGGCAAGATGGCGGCCCCGGGTTTACTGACCGGCGGGCTGATTTTCAACGCCATTTATATCGAGTTTTGAAAATGTGACTTTCATCCCCAGGCGCTCAAAAAGCGAGACGGTCGGGATCATTAAACAGGTTGCAATGCGCTTTTTTTCCTCAGGGGTGAAACTATTATAAACGCCTTTGAAGTTGTTGTAAACTTTATCCTCTTGGATCCCGGTAACCTCGATAACCGATTGCAAGTTAAAAAACTTATGCGCCGCCTTAGCGTTGAGGGCGTCCTCGGCCTTTAATCGCGTGATTTTCGCCGGTTTTTTCTTTTTTGATCTTGTTGTCATGAGTGCAAGGTCGTAAAAATAATTTTGATATCAAATATCTTTGAGGTAAAAAACCGCAAGGCCCCGAGATCCGCCTGACCTGGGGCCTTGCCCTGAATTGTATTTTACCTTCTATCCTGGTAAAACTTGGGATTTTCCCAAGATCTTTTTAAACCGCCTTGTCGGGGTCAATCGGGACCGCCTCGAGTTTCAACTGCTTATCCAAGGCGTTGGCATATTCGACCGCCTTTTGGGCCAGGGTAACCGCTGGCAATCCGCCGGTTGCTGGGTTGGCAAGTAATCCGTTGAGGGCCAGGGTCGCGATCGCCTCAAACCTGGCGGTCGTCCAATCCGTTAGTTTAGTTTCCATATTTTTAGGGGTTAAGTTGCTTTTTACGTCTTGCTTTTTGTTGGGCCAGGATCCTGGCCTTATTCTTTTCGTAGTAAATTTTGCATCGGTCGGGATGAGCTCGCTCGTATTTTATTTGTTTCAAATATCGCTTGAGCTCGGCCTCTTTTTTCTTTTGTTTAGCCCGCCGGTTGATCTCGGCCTGGCGCTCTTTGTTCTTTTCCCGCCAGGCCTTTAAATACGCCCGGTTTTGCTCTTTGGTCGGGCGATACTTTTGGTTGTTGGCCTTTTTGCGGATCCTCTTTTCGTGGTCGGTTAATCTAAATTGTTTGCGCCTGACGCCCTTCATTTATTGCTTTTTGGGTTGGTCTTGCTCGTATTGCATTCTGGCCGGGGCCGGATTTTTGGGCGGGTAAAAAGTCCCTTGCCTATAATAGGTTACAAGTTTATCGAGGTTGATACGGGCGGCCCCGCTGTTAGCGTTGGGGTTGCGTTGCTTGGTATACCTTACCCGTATAACGTGAGTCGTATCGTTTTTAAGTGAGTCGGCCGTAAAAACCGTCGTCGAGTTGTTAGTCTCCTGGGGACTGTAAAGGTCGACCATTGTCTCGGGGCCGTGATCGATCGAGACCCCCGCGATCCCGTAAGACTCAAAGACCTCGGCGACGTAATCGATCCGATACCCGGTAAAACTATACTCGACCCAGCCGTCGGTCTGCAAAAAACTGAGGGTATTTTTATGATGAGCGACGTTAAAAAGTTGATCTTTTGAAAAGTTCCAGCCCAAGGGGTTGACGATATTGTCCCCCGAAAAACTCATCGGGGTATATTTTAAGCTCATCTCATACTCATTAAGGGCGTTGTCGACCTGGGTAATGACGTCAGGCAATGGAAAACCCGCGCTAATTTTATTAAAGGTCATCGAGACTTTAAAGGTATCCCCCTCGACCTCGCTCACGTAATACCTGAGCGAGTCTTGTTTCGGGTATAAAATATACTCGTATTTTTTGCCATCGGTTACCGTGATTTTTTTAACCGGGGGCTTTTTTTGTCCGCAAGAGGTCAGCGCCATCGAGACCAGGGCGATAAAAAAAATTGCTTTCATTGCTTGGTATAAATTTTAAAATAGTCGTGCAAGATATTTGTTTGGGTCGCCGCCGCGTTCTTGCGGGCCGTATAGCTTACCCGTATTTTATGGGTCGCGTTGGTCAAGGTCGGCGAGGTCCAAACAAGGGTCGAGTTGTTGTCGGTCCTGGCCTGGTAAAGGTCGACGTCCTGGGGGGCGGCGCCATCGACTGAGACCTGGGCGATCCCGTGGTTTTCTCGTTTCTCGGTATACCAATCGACCCGGTAACAAGTGCAAGTAATCTCAAGGTAAGCGCCCGCCAGGTCAACGACCGATATCGTTTTATTATAATGGATCGGCAACCCCTCGGGGGTTTGGTTCCAAGTCTGGCCCTTGAAGTGAGTCCAACCCGTCGCGGGTATGTAAATATTATCGCCCGCGTTTACCGCCGGGTTGTAAACCTGGCCGGGGCTGACCGCGTTGTCGTCGAGGGTCGAGATTATATCGGGCAAAACTGGCGGTTTTGTCGAGCTCACCTTTTTAAAAGTCGTAACGACCTCAAAGGTATCGGCGCCGGTCTGGTAATAAATCGCGGTATCGGATCCGCTCCAAAGTTTGTAACGGTAAACCGACCCGTCGGCGACGTTGACCCTCTTGGTTTTCCAAACCTTTGAGATCTCACCGAGTTGCGTTTGAGATATCGCTGGCAACCCGATAAGGACGCCAAAGAGTAAAATTAAAAGTTTGCGCATAGTCATATAGTTGATTTTTATTGTACGAGTTGAGTCGTTCCTGGCCCGAAAAATCCCTCGAGATAGGCTTGTATAAATTGATGAATTGCCAGCGAGGTAAACGCCGCATATTCGGCGTTATTTAGTTGGCGCAAATATCGAGGCTCGAGGTTTGGGGTATTCGGAAAAAATGGCGACTCGGTCATGTTGTTGTAAGTTGCAACGTCTTTGTAAAATAGCAACGTAATTTCCATGAATTTACGCGGGTCGATATGAATGTCGAGCACGCAATAGGATCCCGTGGGGACCTCGAGGCCAGCGGTCGAAACTAAAGGGATATTTATTTGTATAGCCATAAGGTTGTAAGTTAGAGTATTGCGTGTTTTTGTTTAAAATAATTTGCAAGTTTAGTCCGTTCCAAATCTGTTAAATGCCTAGAGAACCATGCCATTTCATACATTGAACCATCAAAGCAAGAAGAAGGTTGTATCGGATTGCCTCCACTGTTTCCCCCACGACCGAAAAAATATTGCCGCTCACATACATTTGAGGTTTGCATCGTGGTCATGTTAGTCCTTATGACGTAACTAGGGATAACATTGTTAACCGCAAAGCAAGATAACCCATTAACACCCGCAGGAGTTGAACGAATGGCAACAACGGCCTTGCCCGGATAAACAGGCATACACACACCGGTCTGGGTAGGCGCACCAGTTCCACCAGCTAAATATCTTCCTAATTGTCCCGCGTAAAATGCAGTAAATCGAATTATATCGCCGTCCGCTGCGTCCGTTTGTCTTAACCAAGAAAAAAAATCAACGTTCGAATTATCGGTAGCTTGTGAGCGAGTTATAACAAACCAATATTCCTGTTGCAGCGGATTCGCTGTTTGTAAACAATAGCCATAATCATCAACACCGTCGCCCCATATCCGTCCCGTTGCAGAGTCGTAACTCAATTGCCTTGATGTTCCGGCTGCTATATTTCCCATGTGAGGTTGACCAGCTACCTGACTATCCCAACGCAAAAATTTCCCCGCCGGGCTTTCAGATATTAACGTTTGCCATTTGAACCACGAAATGCAATTCGGGATTTGCGTCGGCTCGAGAAACTCGGATCCAATGATCTTGATCCCCTTCATTGCCAGGCCTGAAACTTTTATACCCATAAATTTTATTTAAGTCGGCAATCCTTGTAAAACGTAAGTATAGTCGAGCATGACGTCAAAGGTCTTACCCGTCCCGGTAGTATTGACGAAATTAATATCGGCCCGCTTGTTGGTATTGTTGGCGACGATCGACCAGTTTGCCGTCGTTGCCGGATCCCCAAGGACCGTAAAAGTCGGCAAGGCCCCCGATACCGTACCCGCTACATTGCGGACCAGGGCCTCGCGGTTGCCGTTAGCGATGACGACCGCCCCGTCGGTCGCATACGCAAAAAGATGATTTACCTCAATGCTTACCGCGTTGTCGGTAGGGACCGAAACGCTCGACAAAAGGTTTGCCGCCCCCGCCGTTGTTGAGGTCCTTAAAAATGCTTGTATATGCCATTTTGCAAACCCTAAATCGTGGTCGTATTTGACCCGCCGGTGGATCGTTAAGGATAGGGCCCCAGTTGTAGAATTGAAAGTAATAAAATTGTTACCCGTCTTATCGGAAAAGCGCCAGGCCTCGGCCTGGTTGTCGTTAAACTCAAGGTAAGCGCCGCCGGATATTACGCCCGTTAATATACTGAGGACCGAGGTCGCCCCGCCAAACTCGGCAATCTGGTCGTTGTATAATTTCAAGACCGAGCTAAGGGCCGAGTTGAGGACCTCAAAAAGGACTGTATTAGTCGTTGTGTTGCCCGTTACGGTGAGTTTTGCCAGGCTTTGCGAATGATTGACAAAGGTCGATTTTTGCAGTTTGCCGGTTGAGTCGATAAAGACCGGCCGTTGATCGGATCCCGCCGCGACCTGGGCGGTCAAGAAAAGATTTGCAAGTTGATAGTTACCTGAGGCCCCGCAAAACCGCATACTTGTACCGTCATAAAACCAGGTTAAAACCGTTTGATCGTTGGCCGCCGGGTTGAGGATCGGGTTTACCGTCCCCCCAAAAACAAATTGCGCATTAAAGGCAAGGGTCCGGTTGCCGGTCCCGTCCTGGGCGACGCGCAAGACGTAAAGGCCGCCAGTCAATGGGTTGGCGATGGCGTCAAGGGTCCGATTGCCCGCCAGGGTCACGGTCGCAAAGTTCCCGATTACGTTGGCGTCCCAGGCGATCGTCGCCGCGTCGGTCAAGGTCCCCCAACCCGCCGCGATATGTTTGGCGGTAAAAATTCCCGTCAAGGCGACCGCCTGGGTTTTTATCCAAGTCCACCAAGTCGCCAGCTTTGAGGGGTTGACAACGAGGCGAGCTTGCAAGCCCGCGGCGGTTGCCGCTTGCATTTCCGCGTCCGTTGCTTCCTCAAAGAGGCCCTTTTGCGTTTCGCTACCGTTGTTGATCGTGACGTCGAGGCTTTCGGCCTCGGCAACTTTGAAGTAATCCGCTAGGGTCCCCGTTGTAGTCCCGAGTTTTTGGTAAATCGCCCAACCCGAGGCGACGCTCGGGTCGGTCGTTGCGTCGGTTACCATATACCAGGCGCCGACCTCTTGGCCCGCCTGGCCAGCGAGTAGGGCCGCAATCGTCGCGTAAGTCCCGTCGATGGCCATATTTGAGGCCGAGGCCGTGACCGCGTTGTCGACGTAATCCTTATCGACCAAAGAGCGGGCGACAAATGCGCTCGAGTAATCCGCCGCATATTCGGCGCCCTTTTTAACCGTCCGCGTATCGGTTATGAGGATACGCTCGGCGCCGACCTTTAAATCAATACCTTGGGTAAGATCCTCGTTAAAGGCTAGTAAACTGATTGCCCCGTCGTCGATATTTAGCGACGCCCTCAAATCTGGGTTTGCTGTATTGTACGAAACGACCTCAACAAATCCAACAACCTCGCCGCCGAGTTTAACGATCGGGTTTAAAGGGTCGGTATTATCGACGTTGACGCCTTGGGCGCCCAAGACAAAGACCTGGCCGCCGACGTCCGCGAACAAGATCGCCTCGGTCGCCGAGATCGCGATAAACAACCCGACGTTTGTCTCGACCGTTGAGATCGTCCCGTCGGCCTGGGCAAAGTACAAGGCCCCAGGGGTAAGACCCGTAAAACCATGCAATCGGTTACCGATCAAAACGACGATAACCAGGTCGACCGAAACGACGTCGCGGACGATGGCGATCGCCCGGTCGCCGGTTGTGTAAGTATTCCAGGCGCCCGCCTTAAAGGTTAACGTTGTATTCATGGGCCAACCGTGGGCGGTCTTTTGTATGCCGACATAACCCCGCTCGCTCATGAGCTCCCAAAGGCCTTGCGCATATTCGACCTCGAAATCGGTCGACAAAAACGGGCGCGTCGCGGTATCAAGGGTAAAAAATTGGATAAGATGATCGAGGGGTCGCATTACGAAAACCTCGGCGCCGGTATAGACGCCAGGCGCCCAAAAGACAAACCCCGAGCTCGCCTTGAGTTGTTGCTCCCAGTAAAGGGGCTCGGTCGTCGGGACCTTGCCCAGGTTTGGCGTCTGTAAACTTAAATACCAATATCCTTGATATTCGACGATCGCGTCGACGGCGTAATCAAAAGTCGAGACCCATTTGTATGACGTCGAGGGTTGCGCCGGTAAGATCCTCGAGGCGTTGGTCCTTTTGGTCTTGCCGGTCAGTGAATCGACGACGACAAAAAGATCGCCGTCGACTATGTTTGAATGATCTTCAAAGGCGGCAATCGGGGCGCTGGGTAAGGTTATCGGATCGGCCATAAATGAAAATTTTTAAGAGCGTTGTATGTATCCATGCTGAGTCAAGATAAAACCAGGGTCGACCGATCCCAAGTCGTCGCCGTTGTATTGTGTAAACCATTGTTTTAACTCAATGGTAACATTGCCGTTTGCCAAAAGAAAAAAGTCGCGGTTTGCTGGCTCGCTCGTCCCCTCGTCCGATTGATACTCGCGCCGGTTTACCAGAACTTGATCCCAACCCCAAAGGACTGAAAGCAATTCAAGGCGGTAAAAGGGTTGCGAAAAATACTCGAGTTTATATTTTCGTTGGGGTTTGCTTGATAGCTTGACGGGCGACCCGTTAGACTCGCGATAATTTTCGTCTTGCCGCCCCGTTATCGACTTTTGCAGTTTCGACTCGAGACGCAAACGTAAGGTAAACCCGGTTGTAAAAACGACGTCGGCGGTATTGTCAAAATTACGGGCCTCGATCAAGAGGGTCTCGGGGTGCAAGACCTTGAGATAAATCGGCTCGCTTACAAACTCGGCGAAACTCGAGTCGACATTTACCCCGCGGATCCTCACGTAATAACGACCGTCGGCGACGTCCTGGGCATCAAATACCGTCTCGTAAACGTCAAAGTCGACGACGTTAGTCAAAAAGACCCCCGTCCCCGCTGACGTTGGCGCCGGGGCGTCGTATGTCAGGGTAACAAGCAAGTAAGGCGCCCCCAGCAATGGATCGTTTGAGACCCCAACGATTGAATAAGACCCATTGAACCCGTCGGCGTTATTTGTGACCGTAAACGTATCGCCGACCTCGGCGATAATCGGGATCGTCCCGGTATCAAAAAAGACCCGCGAGGTCCCGATCGGATCCCCCGCGAGGGCGTCCGAGTCGGTAAAATATAAACCGTATGAGGTCGATAAACCGGTAAGTTGTTGTTTAAGGGTCGGCGCCGCCAGGGTCTTGACCAGGGCGTCGGTCGATAAGTTTCTGATCGTAACCTCATGCGCCGGGTAATTGCTATGGATTTGGATCGGGAAAAGATCGCATTTACAAACCTTTTGATAAAACGGCGTTCGGACTTTGACGCCGAAAAAAACCATTTTACAAAAAAGCGTATTATCGAAATCTTGGAACGTCTCGCAATTATCGACGGCGGCCTCGCGGACAAATCGCAAGGTTTGCATTTTGGGGACCTCGATGTAAGTCCCGGCCGGGATGACTGGCGGCGCTGGCTCGGTTATCGCAATCTCAAGGGTCTCGACCTGGCTCGAGACGTCATCGGTTACCGTGACCGAGTAAACGCCAGCTTGCAACCCCGTTCGATTTGTCGCGCTTGAGCCATCGGACCAAAGGACCGTAAAAGATCCCGACCCGCCAGCGATGACAAGCGAGATCGTCCCGTCGTTGGCGTCGGCGGCCGTCTCATTGGTATGGATCTCGGACAAAGTAAACTCGTCGAAACTTGGCGACCCGATAAAAATTTCCTCGGCGATGATTGACGAGCAAGGGACCGCGTCGGCAATAAAGACGCCGCCCTGGGATCCCGCAAAGGTATGCTGAAAAACAAAGGACGACCCGGGCGATATGGCGACGATAAACCCCGTCGAGTAAAGGGTCGAGTTGTAAAAGGTAACAACCGTCGACAAGGCCAGGCCCGTCGTATCGCTCAGGTAAGCACGCGTAAAAGTCGAGGGCGGCCATGAGGGGTCAAAGGGATCGGAAAACGAAAGGATATCTTTACGGTTTGTTAATTGGTTGCGCCTGACTCTTATCGTCGCGATCGAATTACCCGAGATCCCCAGGGCGGCGAGCTCGACGTCGGTCCAAGTTGCGGCCGTTGTAAACCCGTCGAAAATTAAAGTTTTATAGGTAAGGCCGCCGTCGACTGACGCCTGGCAACCCGCCCCGCTCGAGGTCCCCGCGGTAACTTGTACGTAAGTTTCAAACCGGGTAAACTCAAAGATCGGGTTTACATAATTGCCGCCGATCTCGCCCCAGCATGAGGCGGTATAGTTGATAAGTTTTAATTTGCCCAGGCGTTGATCGGTCGCGACGTTGTCCTTATAATCGACGTAATAATCCCCGTCGGCCAGGCCTGGGGCGCTAGGGCCGCCGATACTTTGAGGATACGCCGCAAAGGCGGGCGGCGTGCCAGCGATTGGATAAATACGAGTTTGAGGGGTCCCTGAGGCGCCGCCGAGATATTGCGACCAGGCCCCCGCGTGAGGGGTTGCCGAAAATCCGCCGGATCCAACCCAGCGCAACAAATATTTTAGCTTTGCCATTATCTGAAAAGTTTCATGAGCTCAAAAGTCCCGAGTCTCTTTTTTGCGTTCCTGGTAACCTTGCTCAGGTATCCCTCAAGGTTGGGCCCGCCTCTAAATTCCTGAAAAATAAAATAGCCGTAAGGTTTTTGTCGAATTATTTGCATCTGAGACGCCGACAAGGGGACCGCAAACTTATAACGCTCGGGCATATACAAGGGCGCGACCTGGGACAAGTCAACGGTTACGCCTGGCCCGCCCTCAGGTTTTGGCGCGACCTCGCCGGTCTTTTGGGTTACCATAAAATAGTTACCCTCACCGCTCGAGAAAACGATCGACTTTGTCGGGGACTTATACAAAGATATCGCGACGACCTTGAGCCAGTTATCCAAGTTACGCCGCGGGGATAGGTCCAAATTATACGCCGTCGTTGGGCTGAAAAGGTTTTCGATTAGGATATACCCCTCGTTGGTCTTTGGCTTAAATGTCGCGTCGAGTCTGACGACTTGTATAAAAAAATTCGCGTCGTCGTTTTTGGCGTCCTCGGTCGAGGTAATCTTGCGCCGCTGGTCCTCGATCTCAGCGCCGGAAATTTTATACTTGGTTGTCGCCAGGAGTTTGGCCGCCGACTGGGTTATCGGAAATTTCCAGCGCCTCAAAGTTCCAAACTCGTCGATCCCGTTTGTCTTTTGTATATCGATTTTTCCGTAATTGTTCTCGATCTGGTTGTAATACTGTTTAGTTTCGACAAGGCGGTGTAAATCACTGACCGGCCCCAGGTCGAGGATTAAAAGGTCCTTGTTGTAAAAATACTCAATAGGCTCAACCCTGGCGACTTGCTTGCCGCCGATAAACTCAAAGCCAAACCCCAGGCAATCGATCGCGTTAAGACCGCCAAAAAAATCGTTTCCGTTTACAAATGTCGTCTTGCCTGGGACCTGGCGGATCGCGGCGCCGGAAAGAATAGTCCGCAAGGATCCCGGGCCGTCGGCGGGATAAACGGGGTCGCTATCGGTCCGCCCAAAGTAATCGGATCGGAAACAATCGAGTTGATCGGTATAAAATTGAAACATCTTTTTTAACGCCTCATGTATCAAGTAAGCGTTTGCCCTGGTCGCTGGGGTAACGGTTTGATTTGTGAGCTTGATCGAGTAAAGGGTCTCGACGTCGTCGTCCTCGCTTGTCCCGGTCCCCTGGGGCGTGATCCTAAAATGATGGTCAACGGACTCGCTACCGGTATCAGTATTTTGATAGTCGCCGAAAATTCGGACGGTCTCATAAATATAAATTTTGTCGCCGACCGCGACCGAGATCCCCGCCTGGCTATATGTTTTCGTTTCAAAAATCCCAGTCCTCACGTTGCCCCCGCATCCTGGCAAACTATACTCGCCGATATGCTCGAGCTCAAGGATATCGTTTGCCGCGTTGCGCCTCTCATACCAGGCGTGGATCTCGGTGTATCCCAGGGCCCCGTCGTCGCATACGTCAACGTCGCCCGAGACGTCGACCGCCTCGATCTCATGCTTTAAAGGCAAGACGACCGAGACGTCAAGGATCCCCGCCTCGGTTGCCGTATAGCATGGAAAACGCGGCGTTTTGTTGGCGTTTAAAAATGTGATATACTGGGGGACGGTCCCGATCGCAAACCCAAACCCCAGGCCTAGGCCAAACCCGTCGGTCCAACCAAAGGGCAAGGTAAACGAGTCGGTAAGTTCCTCGCGTAAGGCCTTTTCAGTTGATAGGTTACCATAAATAACGCGATCCCGAAACGTGGTCGATAATCCTGGCAAGTCCGCAACGGTGTAAACGGTCTCTTGTTGAAATTCTATCATTTCATTCGGCCGCGCCTCGGTCTCTTTTACAATCACTTTAGAATGCAAGACCATATCGACGACGGGCGTCGGGGGCAAGGCGACCCCGCCCTGGCTGACAAGAGTCGCCAGGTCGACGTCGAGGTCCAAAGAGTTTAGCGTTTTCCTGACTAGGCCGGTTTGTTCGATCGAGGTTTTTAATCGCTCGGCGCTGAGGTCAAAGTTTGTAAACTTGATCGTCCCCGCCCCGATCTGGTCCCATTTAAACGCGTTGGGCATATACTCGAAAATATTGCAAACGACGACCGCCTCGATCCCGCCGGATGAGTCGAAAACGTTTCTCAAATACTCCTTTGAAATTTTATTAAACTGCAAATCGAGACTATACTCGTAAACGATCCCGTCGGTTGCGTCCGATCGCTTGAGGGTTTGCTCAAAGTCCTCGGTCCCCTCGGCGTCTGGGGTAACCGTTAAGGTCCCCGCGCTCGCGTGATAAAGTTGCAATTTTATCATCGGTATTCATTGGCGATAAATGCGGACATATCAAAACCGCGGGCGATCTCACGGGCCAGGCCTCGCGGGTTGAGGTTGGCGGGTTTTTGTTTTTGGATCGACTCGTTTATTTTATCAAGGCGCCCATTGATGGCCATCGTCATCGCCCCAGTTTCAACGTCGACCTTAATAAATTTCATTTTTTGCGTATCGTCATCAAACCCCGCGATAAGGGCGTCGCTCATTGCTTGAGCCCGGCGGATCCTGGCGGTTTCCTCGGCCGTTATTACCCTGGCGCCTCGCTCAAGGTCGACAAGACTCGGCCGGTCGTAAACCCTGGCGCCTTTTGAGTCGACAACGATCTCGGCGCCCTTATCCGCTACAAGAGACAACCCGCCCGGGGCGTGCTCGGTCCCCTCAGCAAAGGCCGGGATCGGTTTGGATAAGACCGCCGCGATTTGCAGGGCCCCGATTGCGCCAGTAATGGCGGCCAGGACAAAAGAGACCGGCGGCGGAAAAGACCCGAGGGCCATCCCGATCCCCTTGGCGGTATTGATTGCAATCTCGACGACGGCGACGGCCTTTTGGAAAACGGCGCGTTTTCGATCGGCGGCGCGTTGCTCTTTTTCGAGCTTATCTTTCTCGATCTTGTAAGCATTTTCGAGCTCAGTTTTTGCCGCCAGGTTATCGCCAGCGAGTAAAACCTCGTTGTTGTAATTTTCCTCGAGGCGCGTTAATTCCTCTTGCCTCTTGATATCCGCCGCCTCGTTGGCCGAGTCGATTACGCTCAAGGCGGTATCGATGGCGACTTGTTTGAGCTCTTTGAGTTTTTGCTCTTTGAGCGCCTCGCCCTCGATGAGCTTGGCGTTTTTATTGTTTGAGATCGCGAGCTCGGTCTCGGCGATTTTTGCCGATAGCGCCGTCGTATTAAATCCGGCCGCGGCCAGGGCGGCCTCTTGTTGCTTTAAATAATCGAGTTGCGCTTTTAATTGCCTGGCCTGGGCCTCGACTTGGATTTGCTCGAGGGCGTCTTGATATTCTGAGTATGAAATTTTGCCCGCCTCAAGGGCCTGGTTGAGCCCTAGCGCCTCAGTTGCGGCGGTCTGGTCGACCTTATTCATTAAGTCGTCAAAGTCCCGCGACCATTGTTTAAAAACGTTGTCGGCCGTTGCTTGGACCGTCTCGTCGTTGATCCTTATCGTCTCGTTTTTAAATTGCTCGTTTAGTCGGGCAACCTGGTCGATATACGCCTGGTCAGTTGTTAAGAGGGCCTCTTTGGCGGTCCGCTCTTGGGCAATCCGCTCGTTGATACTTATGGCCTCATTGTTGTAAATGGCCTCGAGTTGCTCGCTTGATAGGTTGACCCGCTCGAGCGCCTGGTTTTTTGCCAGGTCGAGCTCTTTTTGATTGTTGGCCGTTGCCAGGTCGAGGGCAATCTCGGCGTTTTCGTTTATCAAGGCCTCGCGGTCCTCGTAAGTCGTCCGCTCGTCGTCGATCAATTGCTGGTTTGCCGCCGCGTGACCCTTGACGATCGCCTCGTTTAGCTGGCGCCTGGCGTCAAGCTCGCGGTTGATCTGGTCCTGGGTCTCTTTTTCGATCTCGCGGATCAAGGCGAGCTCGGTCGCCTGGCGTTTCTTGCGGGCCTTTTCAAAATCCGATTGCATTGCGACCGCCTGGGCCTCGAGGTTTATCAAGGCCTCGAGTCGCTCATAAGTTACCCCTTGTTGCTCGTTGCGCATTTTCTGGGCTGCAATCTCTTTGTTGATGAGCTCGAGGTCGCCCTTGAGTTGATCCTCGAGTAATCGGCCCGCCTCTTTTTGGGCTGCAAAACGTTGCTCGGCCGAAAATCTGAGCTTATCCTGGGCGTTGTTGAGTAGTTTGTAAACCTTGAGCTCGGTCTGGGCGTCGTCGAGGATATCGGCAATTTTTTCCTTGCGGATATCGTTTTCCAGGTTGGCCAGTTTTTGCCCCAGGGCAACCCGGGCGGCGACCTCGTCGGCGGCCTTTTTTGCCGCGTCGCTCATTGCATCATAGGCCGCAACGGCGACCGCGGTAATCTTGTCGATCCCGTTGGTCACGCCCGTCGCGCCTTGGATCGCGGCGTCGCCAAGTTGTTTAAACCCGTCGGCAAACTGACCGCTCGCGATCTTTTGGACCGCCTCGATCGCCAGGCCTACGGCCTTAAATCGGTTTATTACGTTGTCGAGTATCGCCTGGCCGAACGCCTTGAGCGACTCGATCGGGTTGTCGAAAACTTCACTAATCGCCTGGGTAACGGGCTCGATAAATTTGAGGAAACTCTCAAAGGCTTCCTTTGGTTTTGTGATGGCGTCAAAAATTGCCTTACCGACGGCCTCGGCGACGTCCTTGAGGGTCTCAAAGATGGCGGACCCGACGGCCATTACCTTGTTTAAATTATCTTGTCCCTCGATCGATCCCTCGAAGTAAGTTTTAAGAGCGCCCAGCGCCGCGCCGATGGCCGTTATAATTAATAAAACCGGGGTCTTGCTCAAGAGGTTGAGGGCAAAGGTCGCCGCCCCCGCCAGGCCTGGGACCGCCTTAAATCCCTCGAGGACGTTACGGATCGCCCCCGCATATCCGCCGACGTTCCTTTGCTCGTCGCCGATCTCTGAGTCGAACGCCTTGAGCTTGTCGGTCCCGTCCTTGACGGTCTTTTGTAAAGTTTTAAACTCGTCGCTTGTCGATCCGATCCCGCCCTCCATTGCTTTTAGCTGGGCCTTGGCCTTGCTTACCTCTTGTTGCAAATGGTTGTAAGATCCGGCCGCGACGTCGACGCCTTTTTTTGCCGCCTTGAGGGCTGACTCGGCCGTCGTTACTTGCTTGCTCAACTCACTCACGCGATCGAGGGCCTCTTTTTTGACGATCTCGCTTGTCGCGTCGCCCATTGCCTCGGCGTCCTTAACGGCCTTTTTAAGTTCCTCGCGTAGGGCCGCGATCGATCCGGCCTCTTTGAGCGTTTCCTCGCCGAGTTTCTTTTTTGCGTCGGCGAGCGCCTTTTGCGTTGCCTCGAGCTCGGCGGCGGCCTTTTGCTCGTCTTGCATTGCCTTAGTCGTTTGCGCTTGGATCGCCAGGAGTTTCTCGGCCTGGGCGGCGGCCTGTATTATTAGTTGCTGATGTTCCTCGAGGGTTGCGTCGAGGTTGTCCATATCCCCGTCGAGCTTTTCGGCGCTTGTCGAGATATCCTTGAGGGCGTGACTATACGCCTCGGCGCTCTTTTCGGATGTTTTTTGCAAGTCCTCGATTGTCAGCGCCAGGCGCTCGATATTTGCGATTGCTTGATCGATCGGGGTCGAGTCGCTGAAATTAAAGAGCTTACCGTAATCGATTAAATCCGCCATTTTTTACAATTGGTTTACGGTCCAAGTCAAGACGAGCCCAAGGGCGACCTTTGCAACCAGGTCGGCGGTTGGATTTTTAAATATCACAAATTTTTTAGTCGTATGCGCTAAGGTCTCGAAACTTTGGGATAAGTTGCGGATCGTCGCACCTTGTTGCGCTATGGTTTGCCATTGCCTGGCGATAAGATTTTGAGCGATTTTTTTATCATCGCAAACAATAAGGGGCGGCAAGATCCTCGCCTCGATCTGGGGGACGTAACGGGCGGGATACTGGCGGCGGGCCTGGTTGACCTGGCCCCAGGCCTGGCACGTTGAAAGCAAAGAGAAAACGACCAGGATCGCCGGGCTCATCTTTTGGATTAAGTTAAAAAGTATATCTCGACCTTATCCGTCGATTTTATCCCCTTGATCTTTAAGCGTTGGTTTACCGTCGGCGCTCGGTTTGTTGCTTGGTCTTTTTTTTCTCAAAGTAAGTAACTTTGTTGTAAAATTGAAAAACGGTAAGCTCGGCCGGATCCTTGACGCCCAGTTCCTCGAGGGCGGTACAAACGTTTTCAAAACTGAGCTCGATCCTTTTGACGTAATTATCGGGGTCGGCGGTCTCGAAATTTTTCGGCGCAATCAAATCCAATTGCCAGGCCGTGATCGATTGGATCATCGCCTCGACCTGGGCGTCGCGCCCTTTGGTTACTTGCTTACATTGCAATTTAATTTTGCGCCTGAGTTGATCGAAATAGTTGAGCGAGTCGTCGGGAAACTTTTCGGGAAAATAGGTTTTTAATCCTCGATCGATTTTTTTTTTACTTCGCCCAGGATCTCGAGGACCTGGCCCTTTGTCAAACCATACTCGCCCAGGCGCTCGCATAAGCGCAAGAGACCCGCCTCGGAAAAGTCGCGGATCTTTTCGGGATCCTTGCCCCGCTCTTGGATCGCGTCGACCAGGCACAAAAAGGCAAAAGAGTCGATATCGATTTTATTGATATTCAAATGAATATTATACAAAAGGTTTTGAGACTCGCGGGCGGCGTTTTCGACCTGGTTGGATGACAAAAACGAGTAAAGTTTGTTAAAATGACGCTCGACCTCGCCGACGGTTGACCCGATCCCGGCCGCCTGAATTAAATACTTTTGATAATCGGTATAACGGTTTATAGGTAACTCGCGGGGCGTCTCACGAATGTAAACGCTTACGTTGCTATGGGCGAGCTCGATTATTCTCATAAATGGCCTTACTTAATGGCGCCGCGATGAGCGCCAAGGCAAGATAAAATAAATTTGAGGCGATCGCCAAAGGGATCGACAAAAGAAAGCAAAGCCAGAAAAAACAGCAAAACGCGCAAGAGGGCAAGGCGCGAAAAGGTCCAAAGATCTGGGTCGCGTGAGCTTGCAAGTAATCGATTGCCCCGTTTTTTTCAAGGATGATATAAACGGTCACGGCCCCCAGGGCGATGATCGACGACCAGGTCAGGGCCTCGGCGGCGATGGTCATATCGGGGCGGGCTCAAGGTCCCCAGGCATACAACCCGCGATATCGTCCTGGTAAGTGATCTCGGTCTCGACGCGAAAACCGCCCCAGGGATAAACGAGCTCTTGGTCCTTGAGTATCGAAATATCGTAACCTCTAAAGACGTTGGCGGGGCCCTCCCAAATCCTGAGGACCTGGCCGGATCCCCAGGCGGCAAACGTCATCGACTCGAGGATCCTTATAACCTGGCCCTTGAGGACCTCGGTAAAAGGGTAATCGATGGCCGGATCGATCCGCCGTAAATTAAACCAGAAAATGATCGAGACCGTCGCCCGAAAAACTGAGTCGCCATTTAAGACAAACTCGACCAGGTTGACGGGATCCTCGACCTTGAAAAAACAAAAACTTTTAAGGTTATCGTTGCCCAGGACCTCGAACATATCCAAGGGCAAGATTGCATTTTTAAAATCCTTAACCCCTTGCCAGACCTGGGGATAAACGAGGATTTTTTGCACGCCGAAAGATCCTTGCGAGGTCTTGATCGCCGGATAAGCTCGGCCGAAACTCTTTTCGAGCCAGGGCAACCCCTGGGCTAGGGCGTTTTGCATTTCTTGGATCGGCCGGTCGACGTTGACGGGCGTCGTAATCTGAGGGGTCGCGGGATCTTTAAACTTGTTACTCATGGAAAATATTTTGCGTTTATTTTGTCGATGAGACCGGGGACAAGGATCTCAAACTTTAGTCGCTCGGTATTGTCCTCGCTCAGGCCGATGATCGTCAAATCGTAAAGGGCCTCGAGCATGCCCGTTTTTGGATCCGTCCCGATGATCTCGGCAAAGGTCTTGCCCGCCCTTACCCTTATCCCGCGGTGAAATGCGCCGGTATCCTCGAGGGTCATCGGGCCCGGGCGCTTACCAAACTTTTGGACTGATCCGATCGAGTAGTTTGGCAAGGTCGATCCGTCCGATCGCTTGCCCTCTTGAAGTTGCTCGATATTCATCTGGCGTATAAGGTCCTCGTTGTCCTCGATGACCTCGCCGATCAAGGCGGGCAAATCTTGCTGTATTTTCCGCAAGGTATCGGCGATATTTTCCAGGGCCTCGACGATCATTTTAAAACGTCCCCCAGGCGACGCCGTTTTTATTACCGCAAGGCAAGCAAACCGGGGATAAATCCGAAAAGTCAAAAGTTAAGGCGTCGATCGCCTGGTCGCGCTTGGCGACAAGTCCCTGGTTGTTGGCGTCGGGGTTGGTCAAAGCAAAAACCGCTAGGTCGCGGGTCTCTTTTGCAATGGTATTATTGCGCGTTGAGTAAGCGAGCTCGAGTAGTGAGTCGACGGCGACTTGCTTGAGGATCGCCTCGGTAAATAGTCGCTTTTCGCGACAAAAAAACTCAGTCAAATCGCAACCCGTTGTAAGGTCTAAGTTTAGACCAAAATTATTATTGTAAACGTATTGGTTTGCGTTGATATCCCAAAGCAACGGCCCCCCTGGGGCGCCGGGTCCTATGTCGACCAGGTAATCGGGCGAGACATAAAACGGCGTGACGCTCACGACCTGGGACCATTGCGAATAAAGGGCCCGGTCGTTGGTGCAAGATCCACACGCGGGGACCGCCCCAAAATTATAACCTTTATTTATGGCCATGCCTTGCAAGTCGTCCTCGTAATATCCCAGGTAATACGCGCCGCCCGGGAAAAGTTGAGCGCCTTGCGCGTGCAAGACGAGCTCGGACTCGGACCAGGTAAACGCGTTGGCCCTGGGCAAGGCGAGCTCAACAAAGTCGACGGGGCCCTCTTGGCTCGAGTGAAACAACCAAATTTTTAAGGCCGGGTTTGCGAGGGAAAATTGCGTACCAATCCGCCGGATCGCGACGGCCAGGTCGCGGGCCGATTTTGTTCGGATCTCAAAGCCTACAAAACGAGATTGCTTTGTAACCTTTTGAGTAATATCCCCGACGCCCGCAAATAATTGCACATTTTCAAAAATCGTTTTTGTAACCCCGTCGAGTTTCTTTTTTGTAATCATCTGGGCGGCGACCTTGTTGATCGACGCCCGGGTCAGGGCCTCGAGTTTTTGCGCCAGCAAGGGGACCTCGCGCCAGTCGGCGGGCGCCAGGATCGCCGGGGCGTCAGCAATGGCGACGAGCGCCTCGTAAACCAGGCCGTCGGTATAGCGGGATTTATCCCCGATGGCGTAAACCGCATGCTCGGCGTAAACCGGATAAGTCCAAACGTCGTAATTTTTGAGCGCCTGGTCGAGGTTTTCCATACAAACGAGGGGTTGCTCGTCCTGGTAATACAACCCGGTAAGCGAGGCGGTAAGCGAGGCGGGCAAAGTGATATACTCGGGGTTTTGGTTTTGCCGCCAACCGGCCAGGCCGAAAAGGCAAGACATTAAGGCGCTTTCATTATACATAATCGAGGGGTTTGCGGGGATAAATATGCGAAAATTCAAGGATTTTCGAGCATGTAAGAAACGCGTAAGTTTTTCGATCATCCCCAACGATAAAAACCTCAAATATTTTTGATATCAAATAAATTCGATATATCTTTGAGTATCAAATCAAATAAAAAAGTTATGACAACAAAGGAAAAAATCACCGCAAAAATCAAAGAATTAGGTTTCAATTCTCGCCAGGTATCGGTCCGCAATCGCGCCGCCGGTTACTCGTCGGCCCTGGTTGTTACCGTCCGCGACGCGTCAATCAGTCTCGAGACTATCGAAAACGCGGTAAACGTTTTTGAAAAGGTCGACCGTTGCCAGGCGTCGGGCGAGATCTTATCGGGCGGTAATACTTACGTTAACGTCGAGTATAGCGACGCGGCCGAGGCGCAAATCGCCGCCCCGTTTATCGCGGCCGTTGAGAAAACGATCCCGACGATTGTCGGCAATACTGGCGAGACGGTCCTCGAAAATTATATCCTTTTCGGTGAGGGTTATAACGCGTTTAGCTTGCATTTTTTCGGTCAAGATGGCGCCGGGTCACGGATAAGCCAAAACTTGAGCGACCCCGCAAGTATCGCCCTCGCCCTTGGCAAACATAAACTTGCAAACGTAAAATAATCAAACCAACGCGGGGGCCAGGCGCCCCCGCTAAACTTTTATAACTATGGCCCGACCAAGTCACACAAAAGAAAGTTTTTTCAAAAAAACCATTGTTAACGGCTCTTGTATCGAATTTGTAGGCGGAAAGATCGGCGGCGGGTATGGCCGGGTAAATTTCAACGGCCAGCGATTTGTCGCTCATCGTCTGGCCTGGGAACTTACAAACGGCCCGATCCCCGAGGGCCTTTTTGTCTTACATAAATGCGACAATCCGCCTTGCATTAATCCCGATCATCTTTTTTTAGGGACCAATAAAGACAATACCCAGGACATGCTCGCCAAGGGTCGCCGACAAACCAAAAAGTTATTTTGCAAACGAGGTCATTCAATGGCGGGCGATAATATTATCCATTACGCAAACGGCAAAAGAAAATGCAAAGCATGCCATAAACTCGTCGCTTACAAATCTTACATAAAACGAAAAAAATCTTGATATCAACTATGGAAAACAAACTTAAAAAATCGGCTCATTTTCGGGACTTATTAATCGCCGCCCTTATCGGTTTTACGATCGCGACCCTATTGTTTACCCTGGTCGTCATCGGGGTCGCGGCCGCGAGTCACGCCTCGGATTGCAAGCTCGAGCAAGTAAGAAACGAGTAAGATTATCGCACAAATCGAAACGAAAAAAAAGTATCAAATATTTTTGATATCAAATTATTTTGACGTCCTTTGTCTCACCGGGGCGCTAACAATCCCGTTTTTTATGGCCTTACCTTACTTAGTTACTCGCTCGATGATGGTCCTCAAGACCAGGGGCAACAAGTCTCTTGTTTCGTTGTCGTTTATCGGCAAATTCGAGGGTTACGGCGAGCGCGTAATCAACTCAAAGTCTTGGGTTTTGACCTCGCTCGTAAAACCTTGCGAGATCGGTCCCGAAAACGAGACCCTTTTGACTCGCGACGAGTGTCCTTTGTACTTCCAAGACTGGGCGACCTTATGAGGCGCCCCAACCCCTTGGCCGTTTTCGGCCTCTTTTACCTTACATTTTGTCTTATCGTTTTAATCTTAACCTTTATTTTATGACCTCAAAAACTTTGCCTTTTGATCTTGAGCGCGCCCAGTCTGGGGTCGCCGTATGCCTGGCCGACGGGACCCCCGTCGAGATCGTAAACTTTAGACTCGGGATAAGTTCCTCAATTTACCCGATACTCGGCCGATATAAGGATCGCGCCAACGAGGACGTTTACGAGGTTTGGCCCGCCTCGGGGACTTACGCCGACGTCATCGGCGGGCCTGAGTTTCCCCCGCAAGATCTTTGCCTGGTTGCCGAGACGTCCAAGCTCGAGGCATACGGGGCGAGCTTGCTCGAGGATAAGCTCGAGCAAGCGATCGGCAAGATCGCCCAGCAAGAGGGTGAGCTCGCGGACTTGCGCCGCGAGTATCGCGCCGCCTTGGTCGAGGCCGATAAGATGAGGATCGAGCTCGCGGACTGGCGCAAAAATTACGACAAACTCGTCGCCAGGGTCAAGGATTACGCGAGCCCTGAGGCCTTTAAAAGGGCGCAAGATGAGCTCGCCGCCATGCGCGAAAATTACGGCCAGGCATGCCTCAGGATAAAAGAGCTCGACGCCGTTGTCGACAAACGGATCCGCCTCGAGACCTGGCAAAAAGAGACCCTCGAGGTCCTCAAAGACTGGCGCCAGGTCGAGGACTTTGTCAACGCCGAGGACGGCCGGGCCGACCATGAGGACGGGCTCGAGGCCTGGGCGGTCGTCCTGAGTCGCCTCAAGACTTTGCGGGATCTTACCGCCATGCTCAAAAAACTCTAAAAATGAGCCCAAAAACGACGTTTTTAGTAAGGATTGCGATCGCCCTGGTTGCGATCCTTATTTTTCTTTATTGTGTCAAATATTTTTGACTGCAAATATTTTTGATCTCAAGGGTTTTTGATATCTTGAGCGCATGCCCAGACAACGACAACAAACGCCCGATTTTATTTTCGACCAGGTCGAGCTCGTTGGGGATTGCTTATTTTTTACCGGGTATTGTGATCGGTCAGGGTATGGTAAAACCTGGTATAATGGCCGGGGATTTTATGCTCATCGCCTGGCCTACATTATCAAAAAGGGCCCGATCCCTGGTCGTCTATACGTCTTACACAAATGCGATAATCCTGGTTGTATTAATCCCGATCATCTTTTCCTAGGGACCCAACGCGATAACATTGTCGACATGTATAAAAAGGGCCGAGGCAAAAAGGCCGCGATCGCAAAGGCAAAACCCTAAAATTACCCTAAAAAACGCCATTTTTTAACATCAAAAAAATTTGATGTTTTCTATTGCGCATCAAATAAATTTGAGGTATGTTTGTCAGGTCGAAACAAAAACACGAAAAACCATGAAATTACAAGTAAGAGATTTAAAAATCGGCGACGTCCTCAGCGGGACCCGCGAGGTCGTAAAAAATCAAGTTTATGACGATACAAGTCTGGTAAACCGCCGCCGCCAGAAAATGGTCGTAACCCTTCACAAGGCCGACAACCCCGAAAAGTTTCGGACGACGACCTGGGGCAAATATACAGTTGTAACAATATCAAACCGCTAGGCCATGAGATACGACGTAAACGATCCAAGATTTGAGAAAACGCCAGGGCCCCCCAAGGTCCTGGCCGACGTCATCGCCATCGATTGCCATGACGACCGCGGCAACCTGGTCACGCGCAAGGTTATCGCCTTTGATTATTTTGATACCGGCGACGGTTGGGACGTCCGCGTCAGCAATGCGGGCATTTTCCGCGACGACGCGATGATCGCGATCGGTGAGATACTTAAAACGAGGGTCTCGGTTTGGGACTTTGTAGGATGAGCGCCGCCGAGCTTTGGGCGTCGATGAGCCAAGGGCTCACCGTCGCCATTATTACCGCCAGGCAAAGGGAGTATTTTATCAGTCTGGCCAAGGCCGAAAAACTTTTCGACGTAAACTCGACGGCGGTCCTTTTCCCCGATGGCCGACGGGTAACAATCCGCGAGGCAAAGACCAAGGTCGCCGCGTATGGCGGGGGGATCGGGACCAGGGGGACGGGAAAATTTAAGGCCGAGGTCCTCTTTTTAATCGAGTTTCCTTTAACCAAATTACAAGGACTTTACGCCGAGCATGACCTCAAATTTTTCGAGCGTGAGGGTCACAAGTACAAAATTTTAAAGCCATGAGCCAACCGACCGCAAAGATCCCCGTCTCGTATCAAGAGATGAAAGAGCGTTTAAATAATTCGACAAATGAGCAAATCGGCGAGCTCGTCCGCAAGATCGGCGAGGGGGCGGGCCGGGGCAAGGGGATCGATCCCTTTAAGGATCCCCGCAACCGGTTGACGATCCCCTCGGCAATTCGTACCTATTGGATCGACTGGGTCTTGCGCAATTTTAACGAGGGCGAGATCATCGCGAACAAATGACGCATTTTAAGGCCCCGAGATCAACGCAAAGGTTGACCCACACAAGACGCCGCCCAGGCGCCGATCGCCTGGCCCCGATAAAACGGCGGGGACTGGCCGCCAAAATTTTACCCTTTTACCTTTTACGATAATGCCCAAGGGTTGGAAAGTCGACCAGGCCGAAAAATTCGAGCGTTTCCTCGATGACGTCGAGCCCTTACTGCAAAAGGTCGGGCCCATAAGGACCGGCGACGTCTGGGATCTTGTCGGCGGGCGCTGGCCTTATTGGTATATCTCGGACGCAACAAACAAGGTCATGCAAATAATGATCGCCCAGGGCAAGGCCATCGCTATACGGCAGGGCCTTTGGCAAATACTTAAACCAAACCATAAAACCAATGGATTACAAGATCAAAAACCCGTTTAGCATCGACGAAAATTTTCGCCATTACGTGCATTTAGTTTTTAATCGCTCGCCCGGGATGTTACCGCCCGAGCAAATGATCGAGCTCAAACGGGCGTATTTTGCGGCCTGGGGTTCTTGCATCTTAACCCAGCGCGACGAGGTCGGCAAGATCGAGGACGACGAGAAATGTATCGCCGTCCTGGTCGATATGCTCAAACAGGTCTCGGACTTTATGCTCGCCCAGGGATTGCGCAATCAGTGAGATGACCCCAGACCGCGAGGATCCTCACGCCGCCGGGCCGGTTACAAACTGGCTCAAGGCCTTGATAAAATTGCCAAGGTCTTACCCCGAGGATTGCCAGGACAAAGACGGCGTATATATATGGCGTTGTTCGGTTTGTTTTCGGTTGTTCGCTGGGCATAAGGGCCGATTTGTTTGCAAAACTTGCGACGAGCCAAAACCAAAAAAAAATATTTTCTTTAAGCTATTCAAACCCCGAAAACCATGAGTATCGTTTTTACCCCAGGCCAGACGAGCGCCCTCAAGGCGTCAAACCTGGTCGTCGTTATCGGGTTGCCCGCGGCCGGTAAGTCGACCGTCGCCCAGTATATTGCAACCCAAATTTTGCCCGATCATTCTCTTTATTCGACCGACGATTATATCGATTTCGGTTACGAGCAAAGTTTATACGCAATGCTTAAAGATATGAGTTATGACCCCAACCCTCGCAAGATTATCGAGGGCGTCCAAGGGTATCGCTTTTTGCGCAAGACCCTCGAGCGCGATATCGTCGTCGATTGCATTGTCGAGGTCCAAACCTCGCCCGAGTCGAGGGCCCAGCGATACGAGGCCAGGGGTAAAAAACTGAGCTCGGCGTTTGACCGTAACCTGGCGACGGTCTTGCGCGACTATACCGACGGGTTGGCAAAAATGACCGTTAGGCCGACGATCATTACCGTTTTTACTTGATCCTTGCGCGTGTAAGTTTTAACCGTGATTCACGTGAAACCGCCCGGGGGGATTGCCGACCTTAGTCTCATGGAAAAGGAAACAATTGAAAAAATCGCCGAGCTCAAACTCGAGCTTATCGCCCTAAACGTCATCGAGGCCAAGATCAAGGCCGCCATTTATTCGACCGCCGCCCTGGCGATCCTGGCCGCCCTGGTCCTCATGCCTTAAACCTTTGAGGGTCTGGGGCGTTTGTCTGGCATGCCTATTTTTGTAATCTTACTCGTCGTTTTTGTTTGCGCCCTTGCAATTTGGTGGATCCAAAGATCCATACAAGAGCCCGCAAAAACGTTGTTGATCGGCCTAGTCGCGATATTACTCGCGGTTTACCTTTTGACCGTCTTTGGATTGCTCGACCTCAGGGTTTGACAAAAAGAAAAGGCCCAGGGATTACCCGGGCCGTTTTTTTATTTCTTCTTTTTTGCCCTTTTTTTTGGCTTACCTGGTTGCCTTGCGCCGGGCGAGTCGCCGCTCTTGTCGCTCAGGTCCTCGCCTTCCTCGCCTTCCTCGCCTTCTTCCTCGTCCTCTTTAGGTTCTGGCGACCCGACGGTCATGTTTAAATTCGGCGCCAAACGGTTGACAACGTCAACGATAATAAGATCGGCGACGTCCTCGGGATCCTCACCCTCAACCAGGACGGCCCGCGTTTTTACTTTTATAATGCTTTGGCCGATCTCATCGTCGGGCGCTAAAATTTTTACTTTCAATCCCCCTTCCTCGGGCTCGACGGTGCAATCCCCAGACTCGACGGTCCAAACTGGCTCATTTTCTGGCTCGGCCGATCCGCCGGTCATGTTTGTGGGTGCAATAGAAATTTTGACCATTTGCTCGGTCGTTAATTTTACATTTGCTGGCATGGTTGAAAATTATTTTAAAGAGTTAAGAAATAGAAAACTATAAAACAAGACGGCCCGAAAACCCCGGGCCATCTTTGGTCAAATCAACTTAAAAACTACGGCAAAGAGTTTACGCCGCCAAGATCTCGACCTTAAAGATCGGCGAGTAAGTCGTCGCGGGCGCTGAGTTATAAAATTTTAGCGTAAAGACGTCGACGGAAAATTGCCAAGACTCGACTTTCGTCTGGGTCAGGTTGGCCATGCCCGAGGCTTGGACGGCTGACGCGTCGGCGCAATCCGCTTGATAATAAATATCAAGGTCGGCGCCTATATACGGGGCGTTGGGCATAAGATCCCAGTATTTTGACTCATGGATCCGCGTTTTTGCCTTGGCGTCGGGTGAGTTTCTAAAGACGATGGCGACCGAGCCAGGGGCAACGACATACATCGTCGACTCAACGCCTACGCCATTGGCGACGCGATTGGACACAAACCAGGTATAGCCCAAAAATTGAAACTCGTAATTTGTCGCCGTGTTGGCGCCCTGGGCCATCAAACGGTTTACCATTGTCATCCCGATCGGGTTGGTCAAAACGTCGGCGGTCGGCGCATAGTCGGCCGTCGCCAGGATCGCGCCGAGTTGATTGTAAACGTCGTTTTTGCTTGCCTGGGGGACGCGAAACGCGTCGCCAGTCTCGGGATAAAACGCCGTTAAGGCCGCGGGAAAATGCTGGTTTTTATTTGTCTCGAGAAACGCGACCAGGGCGGTATCGATAGTGAGCGCCATTTTTTGCAAACCGGCGTCGATTAGCTTGGCCGTTGTTTGCTGATAGCTTACATAATTCTCATAATGCTGCATCGGATAAACGAGCATGCCAAAGGCGTATGTCGTTGCCGTTAGGGTTACCAGGGCCGAGGTAATCCCCTCAGTCTGTAAGGCGCAAGTCCTGACGTTGGTTATGGTAACATCTTTGTAATTTACGACGGGGACCTTAACCGTTGAGTTAAAGCTCTTTTCAATCTGGGCCTTGATCGCCGGGTCGAGGATCCCGCCAGGGTCGGCGGTTTGTTTCTTAAAGAGCTCGAGGGCGCCGTAAATGCTACCGCGTTGCTCGTTTTTATCCATGCGCTGGGCGCTGTAATCCGTTATATAATCTTGGACTATCGTCGCGACTAAATTGGTTGCCATATTGTGAGGGGTTAAAATGAAAGATAGGGTAAAAGATCCGCTCGGTCGGGCCCGTCCCTAGGTCCTGGGTTGGATTGTCGCCGACCTGGCTCGCTTGCCCGTCCCTGGGCCGCCCTTGCGAGATCGACGGGATAAATTACGTTACAAATTTTCGCAAAAACAAAAACGGGGCGCCCCGAACGTCTAACGAGGGCCCCGTCCAACATATAAAACACAAATGAAGTCTTAAACCGCGAGCGCCATCTGGCGCCCAAACTTGGCGTAAATCTTGGTAAATTGTTCGGTCCCCTGTTTGAGGCCGAGCGAGATCATATAATCCATAAGCGCCGCCTTGGTCTTAATGTCGGCCCTCATCGGGAAATTTTCGTCGGTGAGTTTTGAGGGATCGGTCCCTGGCTCGGCGCCAGCGCCGCCGGATCCGCCGCCGCCTTGCGTTTTCTTGGTCTCGGTTACTTCCTTAAAGGCCGCCTTTAAATAATCCTCGACCGTTATCTCGTTGTAACTCGCATCTTTTTTTATCGACCCGTCGGCGTTGGCCATGTAAAGGCGCCCGTCCTTTTCGACCGAGGCGCTTACAACCTCGCCCAGGACGGCGGTCTCGACGGCGGCAAACATAGGCGGCAAGGTTTTAACAAATCCCTTTTTGAGCTCGCCGTAAATCAGTTTTATATCGGCGGCCTTGCGGGTCCTGGCGGCCTCGCCCTTGACGTCGGCGAGCTCTTTGTCCTTGTCGCTCAAGAGCTTTTTAAAACGTTGTTCCTCATCCTCAAGGCGTTTTTTCATCGCCGCCGAGGTATCGCCCGCGGCGATCGCGTCCTCGAGTTGTTTTATCTTTAGCGCCGAGGCGTTGACCGCGTCGGCCTTGGACTTTACGACGCGCTTTAAATAGTCGCTCGTTTTCTCGTTGGTCTCACGCTCGACCCCTGAGGCCTCTTTGAGCTCTTTGTCGAGGTAATCGTAAACCTCGCGGATCTTGCCGGGGATCTCTTTTTCGATTACGTCCTTTTTGTAACGATCCAAAAACGCGACGTTTTCCGCCTCGTCTTGGATGACAAATTTTTTCTTGCCGAGCGTTTCTTTAACGAGCCCGATATACTCGGGCGTCTCGAGATCTTTCAAAAGTTCTTCCTTGTTGACTGGCATAAAATTTTTAAGTTGATTAGTAAGACAACGGCCCAGGCTAGTCTCTCAATAGCCCGGGCGTTGTCTTTGGGTTGGGCCCCGTTATTTTTTGCCGCCGGATTTTCCGGCCGCGGTTTTTGTCTTTGTTGCCTGGTCGTCCTCGAGCTCGGGCAAATCCTGGGATCCCTTACCCTCGAGCTTGGCCAGCGCCGCCTCGAGACGTCGCTCACGCTCGGCGACTTTTTGCTCGCGGGCCGCGAGCTCGGACGCGTCGATCTGGGCCGGGGCGACCTGGGGGACTGGCTCGGCCTTGAGTTTAATCTCTTTTTTGTTTTTCCCCGTCCTGGGGTCATGGATTACCTTTGCATCATCGTAACCGCCAAAGATCCCCGTTGAAATCATTTGCTCGAGGTTGTTGGGGTGCAATTTCATGACCCTGGTCTCGTCGACATAGCTTTTCGTCGCCTCGTTGTTGACCCGCTGAGTTAAAAGGATATGCACGTAACCGGCCTCGTAATCCTTAACCTCATACTTTGGGTCAAGGTTGGCCTTGATCTTTTTGATCGCCGTCTCGTCGCCCTCATGGGCGGCCATTTGCATCGCTTGCAATGCTTTGAGCTCGTCGACCTGGTCGGCCTGGCGTTGCTCACGCGTTTTTGTTGATTCCATTAAGTTGATTTTTGACTAAAGTACAAAATTATTTGATATCACGCGGGGACGCCGTTGCCATTGCTGGGGACGGCCTGAGGGACCGCTGGCGGGGTCGCGCCTGGGACGGTCGCGGGCGAGGCCGGGGCGGTCTTGGCGACATACTCGCGGGCGTATTTGACCAGGTCCTCACGGATCAAATCGATCTTTCGACTAAACTCAATTGCCGAGCCAAAGGCGGTAATCGGCGCCCGCTCACGCTCAAATCGATCGATATAAGAATTAAAAAACATCTTGATTACAAGGTCCTCGTTTGAGACTAGCCCGGGCGTTGACTTTTGCAAACTGACCAGGTCGGCGACTGTAAAGTCTGGGAACGGCTCGAGGTTGTCCAAGATCTCAAACCTTTTCTTACGCGTCGGGTCGTTGCGATATCTCGCGTTGTAAATGTCCTTGCGTCGTTCCTTCAAATCGTAAACGGGCATTTTATTTTCGACCGCCGTTTTATAGTCGAGCATTTCCTGGCCCTCGGTCTTTTGTAAAAACTCATCGCCATAGTTTACGACCCCGCCCAGGTATTGATCGCCATATCTCAGGCGGGCGATTGTATCGAGCGCAAATAAATGTATTATTTCAAAGTTGCGCTTTGTCTTGATGAGGATCGCCTCGGATGACTCAAAACCCGCCTCGACTTGAAGCTCATTTTTGGCGCTGGCGTCGTTGGTATCGATCGACCGGCCGACGCAATTTACGCGGATCTCGCCCTTTAATTCGGTTAAGGTCTTGCGGACATAATCAAGGCTTTGAGTCTCGGCCGGTATTACCTTGATCGGGTTGGCCATCAAGTCGGGATCGGCGCCCGTCCCCCCGACCTCTTTGGGCGGCGAGATAAAAATAATATGACCCGGGCCGACCTTGCCCGCCTCAGCGCATACGGGACAAACCTCACGCTCGGCCGCTGGCCCGACGTATCGCTGGCCAGGGGTTTGCATGTATCCCCCGATACATTGCTTAATGATCGCGCCGTTTTCCGCCGTGATTTTATGCGTGCATTTGTCGCGATACATTGCGTAAATCGGAAAAGGCGCATATAATTGCAAGTATCGCTCGGCGATCTGAAAAAACAACAACCAATCGAGATCCGATAATGAGTTTGTAATCGGCCCGCGTTTTAAAATCTTGCTCGTCGAGTTGAGGGGCGTCGTCCAAAAGGATCGGGCGGGGCAAAACCCCAGGCCATGCTCAAAGACCGAGACCAGGACGGGATCGGCGGATCCGGTTTTCTCAAAGACCCGGTAAGTCTGGTCGTCGAAAACAAAAATAAACTCTTTGTCTTTGGCGGCCTGGCCCTCGCGGAAAATCAAATACTCGGTTTTGAAGTAATAAAAATCTTTGTCGGTCGCCTGGTCGCGACCTATTAAGCGCGTGTTTTCTATGTCGACCAGGCGGTCGATATCAAGCAAATAATAATAGGGCTCGGGTTTTTCTGAGGGTTGGATCGGTTGGCCGTCCTGGTCGAGCTCAAGGCGGGGCAAGTCGACAACCAGGACGTTGTCGATCGAGTTTTTAAAGGTTTCCATCCCTTGCGTTTCCCAAAAATTAAAGTCGCCGATCCGCTTGCGATAATCCTCAAAGTCTTGCTCTAGCTCGGGCGTTGCAAAGTCGAATTTTTCAAATGAGTTTTGCGACTCGAAAACCTTTTCAAAGGACGAAAAGATCCCCTCGACGAGCTCGTTTGTCGTAAAGGGCGGGCGGGCGAGTTGATTAAAGCGGGCAAATGTCGCGGCGTTGTTGAGGATATCGCGGACCCAGGCGAGCCAGTTTTGTATCGGTTGGCATGACGAGACGGGATCGGTCTCGGCCTCGGTATGCAATTTATGGCGGATCCGTTTGTCCTTGGCCTTTTGTATGTCCGCTGAATTTTTCGGCTCTTTTATCAGTTTTAAGGCCGCCTCGGTTGATAAAATCGCCATTTTTTAGAATGTAAGGTGAGTCGTCAGGTAAACGCCAGGCCGATATCTTTAAGTTTTTCTCATGCTCGAGGATCCTTTTTGCCTGGTCGAAATTAAAATCTTGTCTTTGCCCGCCGCGGACCGTCTCAAGAGTCACAAGGACAATCGGCGGCGGGGTTATTTGCTGGGCCATACGGCCAAAAATTTACGGAATTACCGGCGGCCAAAGGTCAGTCTTTGCATTAAAGTCGGTCGGGGTCAAGAGGGCGACGTCGTCGCGCCATCCGTAAGCCAACCCGAAACTAAAATCGGCCTTGTCCCGAGTATTAAGTCCCTCGCTCCCCGCGTCGCTTACAAAGGCGCTTTGCATCGCTAGGCCGGTATATTTTTTTGTTCCCGCCGTTGCAACCTCAGGGTTGAGATCCTTGGCGATGATCTGGCCGCGGTGATTTATGCCATACCAAACAAGGTCAGGCTCACACATTAATTCCCGCGTTTGTTGGATGATCGCGCTCGGCGTGTCGGCGATCTGGCCGGTCATCCTTACCGCGTTGGCCCCGACGATGATCTCGACCCCGTCGATTGTTGTGTTATCGCCGCCGCCCTCGGTTGCCGCCTCGGTCCTGGGTATTACGACATTTTCAACGTATGGCGTCGATACTACCTTGGTTGAGTCGGCCGCGACAAACAAAGGCGTCCAAGAGGCCAGGAGTAGGATACTTGATGGCGTCGGCGTCCCCGCCGCATCGAAGGTATACCCGGCGCGTTGGATCAAAAACCTTTGTATTTGTCCCAGGTTCTCGGGGCAATTCTTTTTGATAATGGTCGTCAGGGCGGCCGGGGCGGGGCATGCACAAATATCCATAAGTTAAGGGGTTAAGAGGTTTGTCTCGATTTTGTTGGTTAAATGTAACGGATTTTTTAATCCGCGCAAATAATTGCCGACGCGTGTTTTATCCCTCGAGGCGTTTTCGGTGAGTGTATTGAGCGTAACGCTCGGCGTCGACAAGGTGATCGTTGAGCTTGACGGGCTCGCCCTCGAGGACGGTCCCCGCCTGGGTCTGGCGCCATTTGTAGGCCTGGCGCTCGCGCATGTAATGGGTCGATGACTTGCAAATCTTGGGGACGATCCCCTGGCAATAAGCTATGCCGTCGATGACGTCCTTTTTTGCCCGGCGGACATTAAAACCCGCGTCGCGTAGTTTGGCGATCCCAGACGGGAAGGCGGGGTCGGCGTATATCGGGGCGGTATAGCTGATATTGTTCTCGATCATCCAGGCGACTAGGTCCTCGGGATGTTTGCCCGCTTGATAGTATCGCTCACGCTCATAAACTTGCTCTTGCGCGTATTTGCACTCGATCAAGGCCATCGGGTTAGTATGCCCAAAGTCAAGGCCGTAATAAAGCTCGTCGTAATCAACGACGTCGTAAACCTCGGGCTCGATAAATTCCTGGCGCGTGTAAATCTTGCCCTTCATTATCGCCAGGTTACCCAAGACGTAAACCTGGTAATAAAAGTCGTCGATCTCGATAAGGCTTTCGATATCCTTGATCTGGTCGTAAGGGAGAAAATCGTAATTATCGAGGTATGTCGACTTAATTAAAATATGACGATTGTCGTCCTTGTTTTCCTTCTCGAGGATTTGCTCGTTTGCCCAAAAATACTCGGACGGGTTGAAGTCGATAAAGAGCGCCTCGGCCGTCCTGATTTTAATTTGTACAAAGTCGTCGAGGGTCATCCCGTTGGCCTCATTCATATAGGCGATATCCCGGCGGGATCCGCGTCGTTTCTGGGCCTTGTCGATCCCTAAAAAGCGTATAACGTTACCGTTGACGGTAAAAATATGTTTTGTCTTGTTGCGCTTGACAACGTCGCTCAGGCCCAGCGAGGCGATAATGTCGATAAAATCTTGGACGACGGTCTCGGCGAGCTCGGCGTGCGTCTTGCGGAAAACGTCGACGATTTTGTCGTGATTGCGCAAAACGTATAATAAAATGATTTGTAAGATCGAGTAAGTCTTGCCCGAGTTATGGACCAGGATTTTATCGCCGCCAACGTCGAGATAGTAGCAATGAGACCCCTCGACGGTTATGTCGTAAACCTGGGGGACGTCTGGGATATACTCAAACGACTCGATATCATCAAGGTTTAAACATGAGGCCATGCGTTGCGGCGTTTTATTACTATGTCTTTGATATGGCCCTCAGTTACCCCGTATTTTGTCGCGAGCATTTTGCGCCCATAGTATCGCCCATTGCTGGCGGCGTGCTTTCTTATCTCGATGACCTGGGCCTCGGTTAGCTTATGGTTGCCGTTTAACGATCCTCTGGCTGGGGTCATAAATCCAAGGTCAAAGGCGTGCTTTACGTTGGCCGCCCGGGTTATGTATTCCAGTTGATCGGGGCGGTTGTCGGTCTTGATCCCCTTTTTATGGTTTACCGTCATCTTGGGCGGGCATGGTCCCAGAAAAGCAAGGGCAACAAATTTATGCACGCCCCAGGTTTTATATTTGCCGTTGTCATCTTGTAACATTGTTTTGAAATATCCCTCAGACAAGCAAGGACGCAAAACCTTTTTGCGCTTGCTGTTTTTGTAGTTGATCGACCTCAGTCGGCCCTCGGTTGAGGCCTCGTATCGACTAAACCCGGGGATCGGTTGCCAGTTTTCGCTCATCCCTCAATAGTAGTAAAGATTTTAGAGAATGCCAACCGCCCTCAAAATAAAACTCATGGTCGTCGGTCGCCGTTATTGTCTGGCCGTTCTTTAGCTTTAGCCTCACCGTTGGCTTTGTATTTTCCATTTTGTGAACGGCGGTAACCTTTTTAAAAACGTCGCGCTCGCCATCAAATGAGGCCACAAGATCGCCAGGGGTAAGGTCCTCGATTTTTTTAGGACCCGCGGCCGTTGATACCATTGTCCCAGGGGCAAAGCATCGGGCGCCGCCCTGGTTGACGATATACCGATATTTGCCAGACTTAAACGCGATTTGATTGACGACAAAGACCGGCGAGACTTGCAAGTCGGCCTCGGATATCTCGCGGATATCTTGCTGGGCCTCGGTGAGGACCTGGGCCGCGCTGGGGCCGTCTCGTATTACCTTAACCATTGCGGCAAGGTAATCAACGCCCGCCCGATCGGCGTAATTTGTTGAGGTAATAAACGGCGAGGATCATCCCGGCCAGGATGAGGATCGCCGAGCCCATAAGGGGGACCGCCTCGCCCCGCTCAGGTTGGGGCGGCGGGTTCTGGGGTTGGATCGTAAGAAATTGCATACCCGATTATTTGGTTTACTCTTTGCCGACGTCGTACTTTTTTGAATAGCGGTAATGTCTCGAGGTCTTACAACTTGCAAGCAAGACCAGGACGAGCAAGATTACAAGTATCGACCTCATGAGATTATAAAATAAGCATGAGGCAACCAAAGGCCCAGGGCCTCGGGATTTTTCTCGCCGATATTAATCAGCGTGACCGTATAATCGTCGAGGGGATAGTCTCGGGACATTACGAGCTCGATTTTTGAGTCGCGGGTCGGACTATACAAGTCGATCATTTCTTGGATCTCCCAGTCCTTGCCCCAAATCTTAAACCCGGCGACGCCCTTGTCGGGACCCCGCTCGGTAAACCATTGCAAACGCTCAAAACTCAAATACCAAATGTCAAGGTAGTCGTTGAGCTTGTCGGTCCTGACGATCGGGCCCTCGCCAGTCGCGGACCGTTGCCAGGGCTCATAATAATAATTTACCCGGGGATCATCAAAGGGGATTGTCTCGGGGCCCTCGCGTCGCGTCCTCATCGCCTCAGTTGTTTGGGTGCTTGTAAACCTTGATCGATATATCCCCGATTAAGATCTCGAGGCGATAAGCGCCCTCGTCAAAGGCCGCCTCGATAAACTGGCCCAGGCCTGGGACGTCACAAAACGAGACGGCCACGGCGGCAACCCGGTCGAGGTCCTTGGCTGAGATCGTCAGCGTCCGCGTTTCCTGGCCGGTCGCGTCAATATCGGCCGAGGGCTGGCGGCAAAAGAGCGAGTAAGGGACCGGCGAGGGGGCGCCCAAGTCCTGGGGCGTGACCTCAGGGGGTTGGACAAACTCGGACGGGCTCGACGCCTTGCTTATCCTCAGGGCCGCGGCGATCGCGTCCTGGGCCTCATCGATGGCCCGGCGTTTGGCGTTCCAAACCCGGTCAAGGTAATCGCTCGACCCGTAATCGGCGGGGATCTTGCCGCCCTGGGCATACCTGGCCGCGTCGAGGGCGTGCTCGTCAACGTTGACCCGAAAGTCTGGGGGCAAGTTGGGCGGGGGCTCGATTAGCTGACCGGCCTCGTTGTAAAACTCGGTAAGGATCCGCCCAGGGCCCAGGCCTTGCTCTTGGGCAAACTTGAGGGCGAGGTCCCAGTCCTCAAATTGGACGGCGCCCTCGGGGCTCGGGACCTTGTAAACTTGTTTTAATGTCATATCGTTGGTTTTAAGTTGATTATAAACCCAGTCGCGCCCGGCGCTGATCGGTTGATCCAAAATAAACCGCTCGACCCAGGACGGCGGGGGCCAGGCGTTGCCCTCGAGTATAAATTTAAACCGCCCGCTCATTTGATTGATCCGATAAGCATATCCAAAAACGCCCGGGCCGCCTTGTTGGCGACCTCATGAATGTCGCCCCGTAATGTCTTTTTATTTTGCTCAAACGCGTCGACGAAACTCATCGCGATATTTGACTGATAACCGTAATACAAGGACCCCTTGGTCCTATCCTCATCCAACGCCCGCGCTAGGGTCGCGACCGCCTGGCCAACGTCATGACTGGGCGCCTTTGCCTCGTCCCCGCGCTTGACCTTGAGCCAGTAACGCAAGACCTCGGCGTAAGGCGTTTGCACAAAAAACGGCTCGCCCAGCAAATAGACGACCGCCTCGCCCTCGACGAGCTCGGTATCCTTGTACGCCTGGCGGACGGCCTCAACCTGGTCGAGGTCGATTACTATCTCGCCGTAACTCAGGTCGACCTCGTTGTCCTCAGGGGTCCGCCCGAGGTTATCTTTTAACTTTTCGACCTTGTCCTCGTCGGCCAGGGGGATCGTTGTAACTAAAAAGCGTTCGATCATTTGGCCAGGATTGAAACGATTATACCAACAACGGCCAGGATCCCCAGCCAGCAAACGCCGCGATAAAAATCGAGGGCGACCGGGATCGCGGTTTTTATCCGCTCGCTCTTAAAAAGGTTTTCCTTTTTGTCATCAAGGTAAAACAGGCCCAACCCAACCAGGAGAAAAGCCAGAAAATAAATAAAGTTTTGCATATAGGTAAGACGTTAAAAGTAAATGCCCGAGGACAACCCCCGGGCCATTGCTCAAGGTCCGCCGACCTGGCGACAAACTCGCGTGAGACCCTCGAGATTAATGTTTTTAAAAGGGTTGGGCGGATTACTTACGCCGTCCCCTTTATTGCTCGTCCGTGATTGCCACGCGGCCCAGGACGCGCCAGGTTACGGCCTTACGCGCCAGTCAAGGGCCAGGTGCAAAGGTATAAACAAATATTTTTGATATCAAAGGATTTTGAGTAAATAAAAAGCGCCCGGTCGTTGGATCCGCCGGGCGCAAATGTTTGACTATTCAAAAACCGGGCCCGCCTGGCCTGGTATCTTTTAACTCGTTTTGTTATACTCGATGACCGCCCGGCCTGTAAAGGTGCTAAGGTTGGCCGTCGCGGTGAGGCGTACCTGGGTGAGGTTTGGAAACGACCCGACCAGGGCGGCGCCATCAAGGACGACCGGGGCCGTTGCCGCCTTAACAAATTGCGCGTGTGATATTTTAAAATGCCCGTCGGCCTTGAGGTTGACGATATTGTGAGCGACGTCCTTGCTCGTTGCGTTGGGCCCGGCGCCAAAGTCGATTGTCTTTTGGTATATCGGCCAGGTTGCGCCCGCGGCGTCGACGTAATACTCGTCGGTAAGGACCTCGAGCCCTAGGGCTGGCGTTAGTGTATAAATGTCGGGCATAGTGTAGCGGTTGAGTTGTAAAAAATAAAACCCGAGGATCCCGCCCCGGGTCTTAAAAACTTATGAGATAACACGAAAAGAAAGAGGGCAATTTTAGAGATCAAAGGCCTTGAGTAAATCCGATTTTGTGCCATTTACGATAATATTTAGTTTGTTGATTACCGTCGGTTTTCGGTTGTCGTTGGGGTCGTCATACTGGCGCGTAATTTTCGCCAGGATATCGATCGCCTTGATCTTGTCCCAAAGGGTTAACCGGATCCCGTCGCGGGTCTCGGCAATCGACGCGATCGCTGGGATAAGTTCCTCAGGGATATCGTCGAGGCATTTAATTCTAACGGTTGAGCCAGGCAACAAATTGTCGAGGCGTTTTTTCTTGAGTTGCGTCGGCTCGTTGACGATCTCGTCCCTGAGTATCTCGTCCGCTCGCCCCAGGATCTCGTCGTCCTCGGCGTCCTGGTATCCATTGACCCGGCGGATTTGTGCATCGAGCAACGCCTGGCGCTCGAGGTCTTTGGCCGTCGGGATACTGACAAAATTTGTGATTTTCGAGTATGCGATGATTTGCAACTCGTTGCGTATAGCCCGGGCGTCGTCCTCGAAAAGTCTGAGGCGCTCGCGGCGTCGCTTGGTGTAATAATCCCAAAGGGCTGGGTATTTGCTTTGCTCACGACTGGCGCCGATGAGATTACCCTCACCGCTGACGGATCCGGCAAATCCGGCCATGCGCAAACATTCGGTTTTTGAATGTCGACCGTCGGCCAGCAATTCAGCAAATCGTAAATGTCGTTGTGTGAGTTGCTCAAGGGGTTTGTTGCTTATTCGTAAACTTGGCATCGTTGGGCGGGGTCGGCAAAATTCCCTGTTTGCTTGCTCGTCCTTGCCCCAAACCTGAAAATTTTTTTTTGCATTTCAA
>Ga0137430_1000044_pt1 | contig 43508 bp, 74 predicted proteins | sample EasRivERMZT754_2_FD_104651 | JGI IMG/M metagenome (GOLD analysis project Ga0137430, IMG submission 104651) | Soil microbial communities from meander-bound floodplain in the East River, Colorado, USA - East River MetaG ERMZT754_2 | ecosystem: Environmental > Terrestrial > Soil > Floodplain ...
CATCGTTTCTGGCTACGCAATGTTTGAAACTAAAGGTTTAGTTCTAAATACTTTAAAATGAGGCCAATTTCGCAGGAAGTAAAAGAAATGCAGGGCACTTTTGAGCCATCGAAAGAGGTTTTACCTACGGTTTCATACGAGGCTTTCGAGAAGGTGCCTAACGTTCCTTCAGATTGGCCCCTTGATGCGCAGGTGATTTGGCGGGATATCGGGAACGTGCTGAAGCCGGTAGGGTACATGACTAAGGCCACGGTCATACCCATGCGCAGGCTTGCGTGGGCATACTACCGGACCCTGGAAGCGGAAAAGAAATTGATCACCAACCCAGAGGATGGCAAGTGGGAGAAGATTATGGATATGAACACGAAAACAGTGGAGCGGTTATGCGCAAAGTTTGGGTTGACCCCGGCAGATCTGTACCGGGTGCCATCGATAAAAAGGGATGAAGGGGCGGAACTGAGTTTATTGAAATGACACCTATAGAACGTTTCGAACAACTTAAAAGCAAATATTACTATGATGAGGCTGCGGCCGCTGAGAAGATTCGTTTTATAGAGAAGCACTGCCGTCATGTGGAGGGCGACCTTTACGGAAAACCGCTTATACTCCCTGATGTTTTTAAGGACGAGATTATTCGCCCGGTCTACGGGTTAAAGGAGAAGAAAGGCGGTCGCCGGATGATCAATTACGTGTACATCCAGACTCCGAAAAAGAACGCAAAGACCACAATGATGGCAGCCAACGAACTTGCTATGTTGGGGAATGACGGTGAGAAAGGGGCGCAGATTTACAACTGCGCAGGTGACGATGAGCAGGCCGGGCTGCTGTTCAACGCGGCGTCAAAGATGATTGAATTGGACCCTCAGTTGAATAGAACAATGAAGCGGTTTCAAAGCTCAGTAACATACAAACACTCCTACATTCAAAAACTCACCGCTAAGTCAGACACTAAACATGGCAAAAATTCACACGGCGTTTTCTATGATGAACTACACGTAGCGAAAAACAGGGACCTTCACGACAACCTGAAGACGTCAATGGCGCAACGTACAAACCCGATCATGTGGGTGATTACAACACCAGGGAGCGACCTGCTTTCAATCTGTTTCAATCGTTACGAGTACTCAAAAAAAATATTAAGCGGAACAATAAATGACGATTCTTTTTGGTGTGTGATATATGAGTCCTCACCAGATGACGATATCTATTCCGAAGATACATGGCGAAAAGCGAACCCTCTATATGACTACTCAGAGAATTTAAGGCGCACAATCAGAACGGAAGCTAACGAAGTTAAGAATGATGTTTCCGGTGAAAATACCTTCCGGCGGTTACGGCTCGGGCAGTGGACATCCTCAGAAACACGTTGGCTGAAAACCGAACTATGGACATCATTACAGAATAAAGATTTAAAGATTGATGACTTTATAGGGCAACCCTGCTGGCTTGGTGTTGATAGGTCCAGCACTCAAGATATAAGTTCTCTTTGCGTTCTGTTTGAGGATTCCGATATATTAATTCCATTCTGGTTTCTGTGGATTAGCGAAGCGAGCGCGAAAACATCAAAGGATAAATTCAACATCCCTTATGATAAATGGGAGGAATTAGGGTTCATAGAAATTGTTGCAGGGACACACGTTGGCCCGTATGGGGTTAAGGATCGGATTATTAAGGTCAGCGACAAATTTTCAATAGTTATAATGGGTTATGATGAATGGAATACGGTTGACATGGCCGTTGAATTACAGGATGAATTAGATATAGAAACCATAATTGAAAAGCAAGGTTACGGCTTGAGTGTAGGAATAAAAAAAATTGAAGAGAAAATTAAAGCGGCGCAGTTTATTCATAACGGTAACGCAGTGGTTACGTGGTGCCTTGAGAATATTTTAGTAAAAACCGATGACGAACTCAGGGAGAAATTCGTAAAACCAAAGGACTATAAAAAGATTGATCCGTGGGTAAGCCTTGCAATGGCAGTGCGTAATTGGATAGAAGTCAAGCCGAAGAAATCAGTTTACAGTGAGCGCGGCGTAATAACAATCGACTAAGATGGGGATAAAATACACCTTCATACATACAGACGGAAGCAAATGCGATATAGTGACAATATCAAAGGACCTTCTTAAAAATGCCTCCATGAGCGCGGAAAGTTTCGATGAATTGGTGATGTCGTTCCGGAAAGAGGATATCAGTTTAACCGATGCCTATTTCAAAGCCGAAGAAGTGCATGAACATTATTTTGGAAAAAGTAGGTACTCAGATCACGGAAGTTATAAGGCGAGCTATTCATACAGACATAAAAAATGATTCACGTTAAAATTCCATTTTCAGAAGATAAGAATCTAGGCAAGGCGTACAACCAGGCGTTCGGAGGTGTTGGTGAAAATGATTGGGTTTGCTTCATGGATCACGATGTTTTACTGCTGACCTATGACGCAATCAACTTAATGTACGAGTATACACGAAACTATCCGGAAGCTGGAATTTTTACCTGCTACACAAATCGTATTCATCCACTATCTACCGATCAACTACTCAACGGGCATATAAGCGATAACACAAATGTTGAGTATCATGTTCAGCTCGCCTACAATCAGAAAAGATTTGGGGTGATGGTCAGTGAAATAAAGCACGTAATCAGCGGGTTTCTAATGCTGATCAGTAAAAAAACATGGAACGAAATTAAGTTCAGCGAGTCCGGCAAGTGCTTAGGTGTCGATAATGATTTCTCCGGAAATGTTTTGGAGCGCGGTAAAAAAATTTACCGGATGGAAAGTGTATACGTGTGGCATACGTACAGGCTTATGAATGGACTATCTAACAAGGATCATCTTAAATGACAAAGACAGTTTTTACCGCCATCTTCGGAAACTACGACGATCTAAAAGAGCCTTTCGTAAAAAACCAGCACTGGCGTTACGTCTGCTTCACCGATCAGGACCTTAAAAGCGAGACGTGGGAGATAATAAAAGTTCCTGTGATGGACTGCGGTCCGGTTAAAACAGCGCGTTGGTATAAAATCAACTTCCATAAGTGTATCGAAACTGAGTTCTCAATGTGGATAGACGCAACATTCTTCATAAACATCGACCTCAGTAGGTGGTGGAGAAGATTTCAGGCACCCTTCACAACGATTCGGCACCCGTTTGATGACTGCATTTACACAGATATTATTTCCTGCATGAAGGGAAAAAAGGATGATCCAGGTAAGTTAGCCAGGCAGTATGCAGACTACGAAGATATGGGCCTCCCGAAAAATAACGGTCTAATTTCTTCCGGTATACTCATGCGTCAAAAGGAACGCAACACCGTTAAATTCTGTGAAGCATGGTGGGAACAGGTATTAAAATACAGCTCGCGGGATCAGGTAGCTTTCGGACATACGAACTGGAAACAGCCTAACGCGCATTATTGTATGGAGTGGAACTACACCCAACGAACTGAATTTATTCATATACCCCATTTACACAAACCTCACAGAAACGAGATGTATAACACAATAAGACGAATTCATGGACAGCATTAAAGCGTACAGGGACGAGGCTACCGGCCGGTGGTTCATGGAAGGTGTAGAGGATGAGAAAATTACTTACGCCAAAATGATCGACGACTTAAAAAGCTACAAGAATTTTAAGTTTTCCAGGTTTGGGGATGGTGAATGGAATTGCATCTTTAACAAGCTCGGCCAGAACTGCGACGGGCATAAATACTTTCCTGACCTCGGCGAAGCCTTACGCAGGGTGGTGTTAGCGGAACCAAAATACACCGTAGGTATTCAGCCGTTATCTATGTCGCCCACTTACGCGCGGTCAGAACAGATAAAAGAATTTTGCAGCGGGTTAAATATCAATTGGGTAAACTCTGACGTACTCCATAGCGCAAGCATTGACGGGGAGCTACAGAAATTTACCGACGCGCTACTTGGAAGGTATGTTATAATGGTCGGGCCTCCCCACCTTTCAAAACTTTTCGACTGTGTTCACATCACAACTCTTTACAAAGACTGCTGGCTACAGTACAAATCGATCAGGGAGCAGGTAGAATTTCACGTTGATGGAGCCTACAACGCGGTCGTATTGTTCGCGGCATCTATGATGAGTGAAGTATTGATTGACGACTTTGCCGACTTTCCTCACACTTTTATTGATGTGGGCAGCGTGTTCGATCCATTTTGCGGGGTGAAGTCTCGTAGTTATCACCACAAACTGAAGGTATAAATGCCGGTATGCCATAAGAGAAAATTAGCGTTTTGCCATATCCCGCGCACGGGCGGGGTGAGCGTCTGCAATGCGCTAAAAATGGTGATAGTTGATAGACACCTTCCCGCGTCATGGTTCCGAAAAAATTATCCTGACTATAAACTATTCACGATCACCAGGCCATACGACGACAGGATAAAAAGCGCATACGGGCATGGGCCAAAACACGGAATGACTTTAGATGAATTGGTAGCTGAAGTTAAAAGAAAGGGGGTTGATAACATAAGTCTAATGCTCAAACCAGAAGCATATTTTTTGGACGCTACCCCCGACTACGTTATAAGGTTTGGGTTTTTGCAATCTGATTTAGACGACATGCTCACTACTTTAGGATTTGAACCAGTAGAATTAATTCAATGTAATTCCTTTAAATAAAATGAGACGCGGACACTTCAATGTGACAAATGAAATTATGGCCGATAGGAATTGGCCTTTAATAGAAATAGAACTTGCTTCTGTTTTTAAACTTGAAGCCAAAGAGCAAAGAGGCTTTGGGGTAGTTGAATTTCACGGCACATCGAACTTATTCGACGAAACTATTGAATGCGCGTCGCCTAAGTACACAGCTATTTTCAAGTCCGTAAACGATAAACCTAAATTCATAAAATTTGTAAAAGAATGAACATTCAAACAGCAATAGACAGCGCCAACTTCGGCAAATCGAAACTAACGGCAGAAGTTATCCATAAACTTGATGGACTCAGCAGCCCTAAAGTGTGGCACCTGCTGAATAATCTTGTCGCTCAATCTAAAGCATATTTGGAGGTAGGATGCTTCAAAGGTTCAACACTACTCGCGGCGCTGTATAATAATCCAGTTTATGCGGTGGCTATTGATAACTTCATTATGTCACCCGGCACAAGGCAGGAGTTTTTCGATAATACCAAAGATGCTAAATTTGAGTTTCATGAAGGTGACGCGTTCAGCTTTAACATTAAAAAAATAAAGCAGCCGATTGACCTTTACTTTTACGACGGTGCACACACCGCCGAAGCTCAATACAATGCGTTAATGCACTTCGCCGGGGCGCTGGCTAAGGAATTTACTTTCGTGTGTGACGATTGGGACCTAAGCAAAATGAAAACCTGCAGCCTGTCAGCGGTGAAAGATTTAGGATTTACTTTACTTGAAATGCACGAATTAAAAGGGTATACTCTCGGCACATTGGAGGAAAGAAAAGCATCTTGGTGGGGAGGTATTGGCATATTAAGGATAAAGAAATGAAACAGGCTTGGAAGATGAAGCCTTGAAATTATTAGGCGTCACTAAGGATAAAATTGATTCGTCTATGAAGCTGTGCTGTGATTCCGGTATGAGCCGTAAAAAAGCAGCGGAAATAATTTACAAACTATGGGAGAACTCAGGAAAAAAATAACAGTCGATGAAGCTGTGGGTAAAGTAATTGAAACGATAAAAGGAACAAACCGTATGCCTAACAGAACAGATTTACTCAACCACCTTGTAGAAAAATATCGCCTAAGAAGATATTTAGAAATAGGTGTGCAGGTTCCGGAATTGAATTTCGATAAGATTCTTTGCGGGGTACATAAAATTGGGGTAGACCCCGATCCAAACGCTAGGGCTACTTTTTGTATGACGTCCGATGAGTTTTTCAATCGATGGTGGAGTGATCAAAGGTGGATAGAAGACAATGAGTTACTCGGATGGAACGCAGATCTTATCTTCATCGATGGCCTCCATACCGCCGAGCAGGTAAAGAAAGATTTCGAGAACGCGCTAAATATCCTTTCACCGAATGGGTTCATAGTTTTACATGACTGTAACCCATTACAGGAAGAACATACCATAGTGCCACGGCCAACCGCTCGGGGCCATTGGAATGGTGACGTTTATAAGTTTGCGGTTGGTTTAGAAAAACACTGCACATATACAGTGGATATTGATAACGGATGCTTGGTATACTCAAATACAAAGGGCCTTAATGATGTATACTATAAACCATATTCGTATTTGAATTGGGACTTTTTCAACGAAAACAGAAAAGAACTACTCAACCTGATCACATGGGATGAATTTATTAAATTGTGATTCACAATGGAAAACTTAGAAATTTGTATTGACGGAAAAAGAATCGGTGTATTAACGGAGGCTCCATATCCTGTGGCTATGGAAAAATCTACCTTCACCGAACCGACAGAACATAAAGAATTTACATTTGAGGGCTTGTATGTGCCAGGTAACGCGGATTTGTCTTTTCAACTTGTCTACACCACCCGCCGAAAAGGTACTATTTATTTCAAGGTTGTCGATCATCCGGCTTTAAAGAGCATCAGCACAAGCGACGCAGAAACATATAAGTTATTCGACGGGGTTAAGCGAGGCACTATTTTTAGTGGAAAAATGGTTTCCGAATGACACTCTCTCTACTCGTTCATAGTTTCGACGGCTACGCGCACCTATGGCCAGGGTATTACAAGGCATTCCGCGAAAATTGGAACCTGGAAGGATATAAATGTTACTTCGGATCAGACATTCCAACAGAAAACACAGTAGGCCCACCGTTCAAAATGCTCTATTCCGGCCCTGGTGAATGGTCCGACCGGCTACGGCGATTACTCGAGCAGATCCCGTCAGATTACGTCCTATACATGCAGGAAGACCACTGGCCGACCCAAAAACCGCCAGATTTAGCCGAGCTATGTAGGATTGTTATGAAATACGGCCTTTTTCGCCTCCAAATTAGCCCAAAAGCCTCGTTTTACACACTAGATGGTATGGTTTTCGAGCCAAATTCCAAGTATTTAGTCAGTCATCAGCCCTCAATTTGGCGCAAATCCTTCCTTATGGACTGCTTAAAAAGCGGGGAAACACCGTGGGTAAACGAATATAGAGGCACCTTACGACTGCAGCAAACCAGCCAGATGCGCGAATATATCGCCGGAAAAATTGCTATTTATCCCTATGAATGGTACAGGCACATGTGTATTAAAGGAAAAGCGGTGGAAGTTGGCTGAATTGTTGCTACTTTTATTATAAGACAAAAACAAATCACTTCCCTTATGAAAAAATACATTTTTGCGGCCCTCCTTCTTGTGGCCTTCGCCTGCGAAGAAAACGAAACCTCTTATTCAGTAGCCCCTGAGCTTGAGAATTATGTTACCACCTTTATAGCCGAGGCCGCAGAACGCGGTGTAACCATCCCGACTAATAACCTGATCGCTGAAACCACAACGAAAGCGCAGGCGGTAGCCAATGCGCATGTTATTCATGGGCAGAACTACATTTACGCCAGCCCGGCCATCCTCAACCCATCACGCGCGATGGAGGTGCGCATATTTAATGAACTCGGCAGTCTGTTCGTGAAAAATAAAGTGGTGATTATAGACCTGAACACCTACGAGCGCGAAGCCTTTTTTGACGAACTGATCAAATAAACAGCCCCTCCAATAACATTCCAGCCCGGCCCACAAACCGGGCTTTTTTATGCCCAATTATGAAAGTTAAAGTCTTTAACCTAAAACCTTAGTTATCAAAAGGACCTTTGGTTATTCCAAAATCAAAGGTGAAAAATGGGTTTATAAGGCATACGCTTTCCTATTTCTATCCGGAGCTACGTGCTTCGTTGGAAAACCCATCTACTTCTCTTTCTCATTTCATGGACGCAATGGGCGCGGAAAAAACTACCGCGAACATCGTCGTAAATGAAGAAAAAGCCTTGGGCGTCGGCGCTTACTACTCCTGCTTAAAAGTTCTCGGTGAGACAATGGCCTCGATGGACCTTGAAGTAGTCGAGAAAGTCGGCAAGGCTACCCGCGCAAACACTTCACACCCAAATTACTGGCTACTTCATGCGCAACCATCGCCTGACGTAAACCGATTCGAATGGGTTTTTGCTATGGTGGTATGGGCCGCTTCATGGGGTAATGGCTATTCCAGGATCAAACGCGACCGCTTCGCCAACGCCACCGAGATCCATCTCATTCCGGCTTACGATATAACGCCAAAGATTACCGAGCGCGGAAAACTCTACTATGAGTGGAACAAAGAAGGAAAGGCGGAGATAGTCATGTCCGACGACATGATCCACCTGAAGAACTTCAGCACAAACGGGATCCTCGGACTCAGCACAGCGCAGGTGCAGCGCGAGACACTAGCCAATTCAATCGTAAAAACTCAGCACGAAGGGGCTTTTTATACCAATGGTGGGAAGGCTTCCGGTATACTAATGACACCAGGTACACTTGGAGGAAAGGAGCAAAAAAACCTGAAAGAGTCTTTCGAGAAAGAACACAGCGGAGCGAAAAACAGATTCAAAACAATCGTCCTTGAAGAAGGGGTTAAATACCAGCAGCTCACCATCCCACAGAATGATGCACAGTTTTTGGAGTCGAAGAAATTCGACCGTTCTGAAATCGCGGGATGGTTCCGGATGCCTCCGCACAAAATCGGGATCCTGGATGACGCGAATTACTCCAACATCGACAGCCAAGAAAGATCATTTGCGAAAGATGTAGCCGTTCCGTGGGCAAGCCGATTCCAGCAGGAAATAGACAAAAAACTATTCTTTGAAGGAGAGCGCGGAAAATTTATGTCTCAATTCAACCTGGACGACCTGATAAAAGGCGATATCAAAACCAGGTACGAGGTATACAATTCAGCGGTGCAGACCGGAATACTCAAACCATCGGAGCCACGCGAGGCGGAAGGATGGCCAATGGAAGGCACCGAGTCAATCGATAAGTTCTTCATGAATGGAACAATGATGCCGGTGGAGATGCTCGGAAAACAACAATCACAACCACAACAGGACAAAGCAGCATGAAAAAATTTGCATTCGGAAATATAAGAGAGTTCGACCGGAAGAAAGCTGAGGAAAGCCGGACGGTTGAGTTTATCATTTCGTCTGCCGACAAAGACAGGCATAGGACCGTGTTAAATATGAAAGGTTGGGAGCTGGAAAATTTTAACCTCAACCCTATCGTCGGATATCAGCACAATGTTTACGGGGCAAATATGTGCAGCGCTCCAAACCCTGACGACGTACTCGGCCCTGGTCGCGCATTCCTTGAAGGTGAAAAACTTATCGGTGCAGTAACCTTTGAGACGAAAGAAATCAACCCGCTAGCAGAAAAGATTTTCCAAAAGGTATTGAACGGCACCCTTCGCGCCACCTCTGTTGGATTCTTGGAGGTAGGTGATGGTAAGTACGGTGAAGGCGAAGAAAGAAGCGGCGGTAAAAACGAAACATACTACTTCGCTGGACAGGAATTACTTGAGTTCTCTATCGTAAACATTCCTTCCAACCCTAAAGCTGTAGGGCGCTCAATTGCTCACCATGCAGACGCGGCGCTAGGTTATCTCATGCGCTTCATGCCGGAAACAATCAGCATGCGCGATATCAGGAACATGACGGTGCAGGAAGTTCTCGATCACGTGCAGGGAAAAGTCACTGAAAAACAAGTCGAGCAAATCGAAACAACAAAGAAAAAACGCCTCGCTATGAGGATGGCAATAACAGAAAAACAATTACAAATCAACTAAGAAAATGGCAAAGAGTCACGAACTGAAGAAGAAGGCGGAGGCGCTGTACAGGAATATAAAAGACTTGTACGCGAAAGAAGTAACCACTCCGGAGGACAATGTGAAATTCGATGAGTGGAACAAAGAGTTCGATTCACTCATGGCGCAGGCGAAGAAGTTTGAGGACTTCGAAAAGAAAGAAATCGAAGAATCGACACAACGGACAGCGGTGGAAAATACCCTGAAACCGGGTGATATGTCACCGGAGAAAACTCGCGAAGTCCTTAACGTAGCCCTGAAGGAGCTTTATCTCAAGGGGTCTATATCACCAGAAGCGGAAGGGCTTTTCAAAAAAGCAAAAGCAGAAAAAGACGATAACGACTTCATCGCAAAAGAGTACGAAAAACTCGGCATGACGCGCGCCGCGCAACAAACAACCTCCGACGGATCCGGCGGTTACACCATTCCGCAGGGATTCCAGGCCGAGCTTGAAAAAGCATTACTGGACTTTGGCGGTATCCAGCAAGCGGCCCGTATTTGGAGAACAGACAAGGGTAATACAGTTGATTGGCCGAAAGTAAACGATACTATGAATCGCGCTTATCTGATTGGTGAGGCCGTGAGCGCTGAAACCTCGGCTGTAAAAATCACTGATGCCAACCAACAGTTTGAAGCGTACAAGATCACTTCTGGTATGTTGCGACTTACCTCTGAGATTGTGGAGGATTCCGCTTTTGATATGGTCGGCATTGTTACCGACTTCCTTACTGAACGCATGGGCCGTGGTATCAACTACTACGGTACGCTGGCTGATGGTTCAAGCAAGCCAAAAGGCATCACGATTGCCGCAGCACACGGTAACAACACCGCAGATGACGCGGCATTGGCTGTGAATGACTTTATAAACCTGGAACACGAAGTAGGTTCTGCTTATCGCCGGAGGGGCGCTAAATGGATGTTCCATGATTCAGTATTGAAGGAGGTTAAGAAAGTTTCCCTCGCCGCTACGGTTGGATATCCACTATGGGTTCCTTCGTTCCGTGATAATGCACCGGCCACCATACTAGGGTATGAGTATATCATCAATGATGACATGGCAGCTTTTACCAGCGGGTCAACAACGTTAAATGATAACGCAAAAATTGCGCTGTTTGGTGACTTCAAAAAGTTCATCCTGAGGTATGTAAACTCCATGCGTCTTGTCAGACTGAAAGAACGTTTTGGTGACACTGACGAGATCGCGCTGTGCGCTTTTTGGAGGTTTGATACGGATCTTCTGGACGCTGGCACCCATCCTGTGAAGTACATGAGGGTTTCCGCTTCCTAACGGGTAGCAATCGATATGGTGACGAAAGTTCAAGAAGTCCAGCCTGTGAAAGAAAAGGCTGGCACTTCTAAACCTAAACAGCGAAAGGTCTACATCCGTGCATAAAACAGTTTTAGTAAGTGGGCCAGCGATTGAGCCGGTGACTCTCACAGAAGCAAAGACGCATTTAAATGTATCCGGAACTTCTAAAGACACCCATATCACCGGTTTGATCAGTACAGCGCGAGGACAGATCGAAAGATACCTGCACCGGGCTTTGATCACTCAAAGTTGGAAAGTTTACTACGACAGATGGTGTAGCGAGTTACTTATTCCTTTCGGGAAACTTCAGATCGCGGGTGCATCACCAGGGCCAGCCAGCCCGGTGGTAAAGTACCGTGCAACTGACGGCACACTAACCACATTGACTGAATCAGATTATTACTGGGTTGTGACAACAACCGACCCGGCACGAATAGTAAGAAAGTACAGTGTCACTTATCCAGAACTGCAGTACGGGCGACCGGATGCGATAGAAATAGCGTTTACTGCTGGTTTCGGTAGCGCCGCGTCTGCAGTTCCGGATGATATAAGGCACGCAATTAAAGAACTGGTTGCATTCTATTTTACAAAACGTGGTGATGACGATCAGGATAAAAGGCCAATAACTACAATGCCGGAGCATGTTATCGCGCTGATCCACACTTATAAATTGTATGAGTTTTGAAGATTAAGATAGTTATACCGTTGTGGAAACGTCCTGAGGTAACGAAGTTTTGTTTTGATGAATTAAAAAAGTTGATCGCAGAATCAAAACATGAGTTACGAGTTCTGTGTGTGATAAGTGAGTCTGAGTACATACAGTTTTGTGATGATTACGGCTTTAATTGGATTTACGCTGATAACAACCCTTTAGGCGACAAGATAAACAAAGGGATCAAACGTGCCCTGGAGTTCAAAGATTGGGAATACCTGATGATGATGAATTCCGACAGCGTGATTAAAACGAAACTGATTGACGAAATCTATCAGCCGTTCTTTGAAAGTAAGGAAAAGTTTTTCGGTGTAAGCCGGGTAACGTTTGTCAATTTCCACACGAAGGAAGCAAGAGAATTTGACTATGACTACTCAGTACTTGGAGTTGGTAAATGTATCAGGCGCGATGTAGTTGAACAGTTAGGTGGAAGTTTATACCGGAAAGAACTTAACAAATGCCTGGACGATACAATGATGGACAATTTAGCGCACATCAAAGTTTACCCGCGCATGGTTCGATACGAAGGTATGCTCGCGATGGACTTTAAAAGCGAAGTGAATATTTGGCCGTGGGATAAATTCAAAGACAAGGGTAAACCAGTATGCTACAGTCAAGTATAAGGCGCGGCGAAATGGACAGAGAGGTAACCTTCATCCAAAAGGTTCTCGGAAGCAACCTGGTAAACGAGGATAAAATTACCGGATGGGTTGAGGTTAACACCGATCCAACAGTAGCGGCAAAGTGGGTGGATCTGAAAGGTGATAACGTGGTGATCGCAGACCGCATAACATACGTGCAGCAATCGAAGGCTATAGTTGATCACCGGACCGATATCAACACGGAAAACAGATTGGTGAGGGATGGCCGGGTTTACGAGATCACCGCAGTGTTGATCAACAACAGCGGAAGGGAAAGATACTTAGATGTGATGTGCTACTTATTGGATACTGAGGTATGGACGTAAAACTAAGGCTTACCGGAGCGAAAGAGATTGACGCGGTGCTGAAAGGCTTACCGCTACAACTCAATCATAAAGTTCTACAGCAGGCCCACGCTTCAGCAGCAAAGGTAACAGTGGACACCGCGAAGTTGATGGCACCGGAAGGGCCTACCGGAAATTTGATTGACTCAATAGGAGTGTACAAAGAGCCATTTTCGAAAGCTGCTGAGCTGGGACTGATACAGGCAGGGCCGCGCAGGGGACGATATAAGGGCAACGCCGGGCACCTGGTTGAGTACGGAACGAAGCCACGGAGCCTTAAAAAGAACGGCGCGAACCGGGGCGTGATGAAAGCGAAGCCATTTATGGAACCCGCTTGGGAGAGAACGAAAGACAGAGTTATGGATTCCATCAATGACATGATCGGGAAAACACTTTGGCGGTTTATGAGACGGACGATAAAAAATGGTTAGGGGTATCACTTACATATTGACTCACGAGCAGCACGCGCAGGATCTACTCGGTAGGAATAAGGCCAACACGAAATATAAAGCCTACCCGAATATCTGCCCGGCGCCTGAAAAATTCCCTTACTCAATAGTAAGACAGACAGGAAAGACGCCGATTGACTGTAAGGGCACCGTACCAAATACTTACGAGTACCGATATGATGTATCGTCATTCCATGAAAGTTATGAAGCCTGCGAAGAACTTGACGACGCAGTAGTGGAGGCGTTGATACATCCGAATGGTGGAACTTTTAACTCTGTGATATTTCAGGAGATCAGGCACGTAAACACATTCGATCAGTATTCTGAACAATACAGTCTACATGTAAAGACGAGCAGTTTTATCGCATTGGTAGATGAAGATCAGGCTACTTAAAAAGTGGGAAGCGTACCCGATAGGGTCCGTGATTGAAGTATGGGAGCCGAAGGCGAATAAGTTGATCAGAGAAAAAAGTGCTGAAAGATATACGGGTGAATACCCACCGAGAACAAAAATGAAAACGAATTTTTTTAAACCGAAAATAAAGCAATGACAAAAATTAAAGGGAACATTCTACTCGTTTACGTGAACGATGTTGCGATAGGTTGTTTGAATAACAACGAGTTTTCTTCGACAAACGAAGAAATCCCTGCTACCTGCAAAGATAACGACGGGGCCTACGACTCACTATCCGGCGGAAACACCGCGACAATAACGTTCGACGGAACATTCGACACCAGCGCCACTTACGGCTTCGATGAGCTTCTGGCCGTCCATAAAAACAAAACTGAAGTTGCGCTAAGGATGGGAGTTGCTGCTGCGGGCGGGTTATACATCCATGCTGCTCGCGCTTCTCTACCTACGCTGAACTGGTCCGGCCCGTTGAATGCCGCTACTGTGTTCAGTGGAACATTCAACATCAGGGGAACCTGGAACTACGGAAATCACACTTAATAAATCCTAATGCTTCAATTCAAAGGTGTCGTTGAAAAAGAGATCGGCGGTAAAATAGTCCTATTCAAGTTCAACATGGCGACTCTTACCATGTTCGGTGATCTTCAAAACGCAAGCCTTGCAGAGGTTGGAGCTGAACTTGCAAATCCAAGAATAAGTACACTGGTAAATTTTCTGTACGCAGGTACTAAGGTGTATGACCGGCAAGAGAAGCCAAGTAAATTACAAAACTACAGCCAGGACGATGCCGCAGAGTGGATTGAAAAGCTTGGGTTTGATGAGGGGTTGAGTCTTATGAATGAAGCTTTCGACGCGCCTGAAATAAAAAACGGACAAGCCCCGAAATAAACGGGGCGGTATTAGACTTTCCTGATTTCAGAAAGTTTGCAATTGTTGATTGTGGATTGAAGCCGTGGGAGTATGAAGAACTGACATTTTATGATCTCATGCTCTATATCGAAAAGTTCAATAAGCAATCTGAAACAATAGAAAGTCAGTTTGAAAATGGATGGAATCAAACGAGGATTCTTTGGGCTGCCATCAGAAACGTAATGCGTGGTAAGAATGACACCATAATTGAACCGACAGACTTGATAAAATTGAGTTTTGATAAAACCGATCAATCTGAAATCAAAGAAGAAAAAATAGGTTTTAAGGAAGCTAAAGCAAGGTTGGGATCTAAAATAAAGAAAGACAGTGGCGGCAAGCAATAGTGTACTGGCGAGAATGGCGGTTATTATCTCTGCAAATACCGCAGAGTTTAATCGCGCTTTAAAGGACACTCAAAATAATCTAGGCCGATTCACCGGGATGATTTCTAAATCATTGGCGGTTCTCGGTGTTGGTCTTGGTGCCAAGCAAATACTTGATGCTGGAATAGCTGTCTCTAAATTAGCCGGGCAGGCTGAAGGGGTAGCCGCTGCCTTTAGTCGGCTTCCTAATTCAGTCGCCCTAATGAAGGATTTGAAGGAGGCGACAGGTAACACCGTTTCCGAATTAGAGTTAATGAAACGCGCTGTAATGGCGTCAAACTTTGATATCGAATTAGCTGCCCTTCCGAAATTATTGGAGTTCGCCACGCTCCGCGCACAGCAAACCGGGCAATCTGTAGACTACCTAGTTGATTCAATCGTAACCGGTATCGGTCGTAAATCAAAATTAATACTTGACAACTTAGGAATATCAGCCGTTGCCCTTAGTCAGAAGTTAGGCGGCGTCAGCACAGAGGCCGCAACGGTCGGACAGGTTGCAAAAGCAGTTGGAGAAATTGCAGCAGACAGTCTTAAAAACATGGCTGGCTTTTCTGATAACGCGGCCACCAAAATGGATAGACTGGCAGCTTCATGGGATAACGTTGGTGTTAGTATCGGCCGGCTTATAAATAACACAAAAGTTACCTCCTGGATGGAGAGCCTTGTTAAACTAGTTGATCAGATCAACGAGGCGTTAGAAAAGAATGCTACAAGCCGTGGACTAAAAGAGTTTGTTGATCAATTCAACAGACTAGAAGCTAATAGAAAAAATTTACCACTTGATAGGAGAATAACAGCAAGCCTTGCCAGCATACAAATGCAAAAGGAAATAGCCGAGTGGGCAGACCGACTTGGTGTTAAGCTGGTAAAGATTACAGACCCAGCAACAGACGTTATAAGAATACTTTTTGATCCACGGAGTACACCGAACTGGATTAAAGGAACAAACACAGGTTTAGAAAAACTCATTATAACTCTTGACTATCTCCAAAAGAAACAGAACGAGGTAAATGAAACATTTGAAACAACGGATGTTCAAAACAGTACACGGTTAAGGCTTCTCGCCTTTGAAGATGCTGCCCTTGAAAAGAGAATTGAAAAACTTGAACGAATAAAAAAGATAATCAATGAAGAACTGGTGATGAAAAAGCCAGGTGAGAAATCACAGAAAGCATTGATAGGTAAATCCGACTTAATAGACATGGAAGCGGTTGATAATTTCCTTTATCAAATGCGCAGGATGCTAGCGGAGGCGCTGAAAACTACAGAAGGGATAAAGCAGAGTTTTATTGATATCGGGCCAGGCATTTCAAATGTCATCGCAGGAATTGCAGCAGCAGCAGGTGAGGCCGCTGCCGGAACCGCCAAATTCGGTAAGGAAGTTTTGAAGGTCGTCGGTGGATTCATGCAGCAGTTTGGAGCCGCATTGATAGCCACAGGCGTGGGTGAGATTGCTTTTAAATCATTTTCCGGGCCAGGCATGATCATCGCCGGGGCTGCCCTGGTTGCTGCCGGAACGGTCCTACATGCCACTGTAAATAAAAGACCTGACCTATCAAGTAGCAATAGATCGGCTTCAAGTTCTTCAAGTCGTTCTGAATTTCAGAGAACAGGAACCTCGATGCAAAACTCAGCGCCGGAACTTGTCACCGTAATCAAAGGGCAGGACTTATGGGTAATGCTATTGAACTATCAAAGGGGTAACACATTCACAAGAGCAGTAGGATAAATGGCAGACGTACTCGTACATAGAATCCAATTTATTGACACCAACCCTTTCGGGGAGTTTGTGGCAGGCGATGAATTGACTTTTTATTACGATAACGCCACACCAATACCACATGGATTTACAGACGGGTTATCTGTCTTTAAAAATGGAATCGAAATCTTTACAGGTAACGACATTCCGATAGCTCCAGGAACGACTTACACAGAACAGTACTTAGTGCCTAACGGTGTATGTAATGGAACGACAAGTATTTCACCAGCTCACCTTAGTATGTCATTTCCGTACTTGTTGATGATTGGTTTTCCTGACTTCCCTGGATGTGCGGTTAATCCACCTACTTGTAATCTACAAATCATTGGGGTGCCTGTAATAACACCAGCGACAGGAGAAACAGAATCAGACGGAGTAATAGCTTTGAGTGTATCAAGTACTGAGCTTGTTCAGTATCGACTAGGTTCTGATTTCGTTTACAATGACGGAACAGGAACCGCTGTAGTCGCAGGGGTGGCTACTATTTCAGGCCTACTACCTGGGCAATACCGTGTTTACTTTAGGGATGCTCTTAACTGCTTCGCCAACGTTCTAGTAACGGTCGGATTCACTGAAGCATACGGACCGCTCAACCGCCTTGAATTTGATTCACTAGCCGGGCATGTTTGCAGAATTGACATTTCAAAGTTCGCTTATACAGGCGATGTGACGGAAGTAATCGGGGCAGATATTGCTTTCACGCGTGACCTTCGCGGAGAGGGAAGCGAAAATAAGTTTGAGACTATATTAGCGACAAGTGTAACCATAGGACTAACCAGCGAAACAAACTTTCAATTTCAAAGTATTTACACCAACAATCCGGAAGAATTTCGGCCTTACTTCTATCGCAATGGAGTGCTGAAAGGAATTTACAAAGTTCTACCACAGCAGTACGAAGAAGATTACAAGGCGTCACCGTATTATGTTAAAGTTGTCGCCACTGACGGCCTACCATCACTTAAAGATTTTCCTTTCATCCAAGATGGTGGAGATCCTTTCAATGGGAGTATGAAAGCGATTGAATTGATTGCCTTCATTCTGAAAAAGACGCGGTTAAATATTAACATACGGGTTGCAATCAATCTTTACGCCACAACAATGGCCGCTACTGATTCCGATGACCCGTTAGATCAAGCCTATGTCGATACTGACACTTATTACATTCACGAAGCAGCGCCTACGTGTGACTATGTATTAAGGCAAATACTTGAGCCGTTTGGTGTAAGATTATTCCAAGAGAATGCTGTATGGAATATTCTGAGAGTTGAAGAATTGATCGACGAGTACGACTATCGGGAATTTGATTCTGATGGCGTTTACGTATCCAACAGCAGTTACGATCCAATTGTAGAAATAGTAAATCCTGGATCTGATTTAACAGGTAAAGCGGTCCTATCTGACGTGAATCATTACATGAAACTTTGTCCTGGTTACGGGAAGGTGAGGATATTTTACAAGCTCGGGTTACGACAAAATATTTTCGAGAACGGTGATTTTCGGTTGAAGTATAGATTTGTTACAGGGATAGGTTACATAGGTGAGGTTGACACTTTCGGGTGGCAATTAGTTCAGTCAGACTACGTGCTGACATCAGGACTTGAACGCGTGAATGATGGTGATAGTAGTAACGTAGCCTGGAAAATTACCGGCGGGGATGACATCACAGTAAACACCGGAGAGGCTTACATTTTAAGCGACACGTATACGGTGAAGATGGGCGCTGCGAATAGTCTGAGGTTTAAATTCAGATACAAAGTCCCGGCCCCGGTTGTTGGTACGATCAATGTAGCATTAGAGTACATCACCCAAACCATAAATATTCCGTACCAAAAAGTAAGAATAATTGTACGGTATGGTGATTACTATTTAACCGCTGGCGGAGGATGGACGACAGCGGTTAATATCATTACGGTATTTGTCACCGAGTTCGATAAATTCCTTGAAACGGAAATTACAGCGCCACAACCTCACGCCGATGCTACATCAGGCTTTGATTTAACGGCCCGTATTTACCACAGCTACATTTATCATTCTGAATACATAGCTTACGCTGACCTTAAAGCGCGGCCTACGTTTGATGCGGGTGATTTCATTTTACCAACAGGCACACGCTCAGAAGTACAAACAACACCCGGCGGATCATCTTACTTGGAATACTATGAACTTGAAGATAACACCGATGCAGAAAGCAGCCCGACTATTTTAAGGCCCGACGATTACCATGCGGTTGATAATCCCCGGCAGTGGATCAGGAAAACAAGGGTTTCAAAAATAATCCTTACAGGAAGTTTTACTACGCCTTTCTGGCTTGATAAAGTAACCTGCGAGTTCCTTACCAACGGTGAACAGTCAGTAGATACAATCGTTCGTGAAGTTCCAGCAGAGTCAAGGAATACAGCCATACTTGAAAAAGAAGTAACACACGGAAGTTATCAAAGTCTTATCACCACACTTTTCTTTTTTGGAATAAGTGGTAGTTCATCACAAACGACAAATATTTTATCGGCAGATATTCTTTACGCTGGCTACTTCAGAGACGTTAACGGGGTTGGTTATGAAATTTGGGCGCGTGATGGAGTCGCGGAAGAAACGTCTTTACATCTTACTCTATCCAGACAATTAGCGGTACAGTATGCGAGATCCTGGCAGAAAATTACAGGAAGTCTTTACAGCCCGAACAGGCCGTTTACTTTCCTTGATGTTTTTTCAATGACGAATGATGACGACAGAAAGTATCTGCCGATCAGTGGAAGCATTGACGAATTGAACAACAGATTCAACGGTGAGTTTTTGGAGCTGATAGATTATACAGAGAGTGGCGGCGGGTCTTCGTTTAGTTCGGGTTTTACGATTGGGTTTGGTGGAGGTTATGATTAAAATAATATGAGTCAATTAGGCAGTACATCATTTGGCAATTTATACGGAAGCTCTGGCACAACCTTTCCCGATAACACCACGGGGCAGATAAGTGAGGGCGACATGAGACAGTTTGGGCAGGATATAAGAGATTCCTACCTTAACGTTAAAGATGATATTTACAAAAAGTATTTAGCCACAGCTTCCGGCACTGACACATACACTGCATCACTAACGCCTGTACTAGCCGCGTATACTTCCGGTGATGTTTACTACATCAAATTCACCAACGCCAACACCGGAGCGGCAACGCTTAACCTTAATACGCTCGGAGCGAAAAGCATTATTAAAAACGGCGCGGATGCCTTGGTGGCAGGAGATATTGCGGCGGCTCAAATTTATGCGCTTGCCTACGATGGCACCAACCTCCAGATACTAGGCAGGGTTGTTGGTGGTGGTGGTATCTCTGGCCTTTCAACTAACGCTATTCCAAAAGCCGCGTCTGCAACATCTTTGAATGATTCTGTAATTATTCAAAACAGCACAAGCATAGGTATAGGGACAGCTTCAGCGGATAGAAAATTTCATGTTGAGGTTGACGACGCGTCACCTAGTTCGGTAACCTATACTAATAGAATCACGCACACAGCGTCAGGAGTACACGCAACCGGAATTGGTGTGGGTATGGAGTTTGAAGTTCAGACAGCATCAGCGAATAATGAAATAGGTGCAATTCTTGAGGCTGTTTGGGCATCGGGCACGGCAGGTAGTGAGAATTTTGATTTACGCCTTAAATTAATGTTGGCTGGGGCCGCTGCTGCTGAAAAGTTTCGATTCACTAGCGCGGGAGAATTAGGGATAGGGGGATCGCCAGTTAGCGGCAGGCAGATACAAATAAATGCAGCTTCAGCCACCAACGCTATACTAAGGATCAATGCAGCGACCGGGCAAACTCCGTTCTTAGAATTTGTAGAAAATAATATTGGGACAGCGGGTCAGTTTTGGCAGGTGTATAAATCTACTGCTACCGATCATTTGGGATTTACTAACGGTACAGATAGGTTGGTTTTATTGTCTACCGGTTTCTTAGGTATAGGCACAGCGACACCAGATCGGCAACTGCATGCAGAGTCAGACAATGCCGCGACGAATACCGTGACTCAATTATTCAGAATAACGTCAACCTCCACCGGTACACCAGCTGCGGGGATAGGTGTCGGAATAGAATTTGAAGTGGAAACCTCCGCCGCGAACAATGAGATAGGGGCAACCATAGAAGCAATTACTACGGATGTTACGGGAGCATCTGAGGACTTCGATTTATCCTTTAAACTCATGGCCGCCGGGGCTGCTGCTGCTGAAATGTTCAGAATAAAATCTACCGGGGTTATTCAAATTACCACAACACCAACAACTGATAATACCAATACTGAATTTCTTACAAGAGACGGTAGCGGTAACATTGAAGTAAGGCAACTAGATAGTTTTGCCGGACTTACAAGACTTGAATACACAGCGACAGCAGCAGAAATAAAGACCATGCCCAATTCAGGTATAACACTATTAGCGGCCCCCGGCGCTGGTTTGCTTATTGAACCTGTATTCATGTACTATAGGCATATTTACGGGACGGTTCAGTTTGATTTTACTGGGGCCACTGGATCATTTGGCTTTCGTCTTGGGGCCACTGCTATTACCCAGCCATCACCGTTGGTCACAGTATTAAATACAGCAGGGTTGTATTCAGCTAGGTGGCCACAACTAACCAGTATGCAAACAACCATCGCTAGTCAAATAAACGGGGCCTTATCAATAGGGCTTATCGCCGGAACAGCAACAGATGCAACGGTAGGCGACAGCACAGCACAGATAGTAGTGTATTACAGAATAATTGACTTAAACTAAAAAATAAAACTTTAAAACGACCGAAATAAAATGGCAGTAGTAGCATTAACAGAAGCGGAAAAGAATACCCTGAAAACCACAGACAGCGTGGCATTTAGAGTATATCTTGTGAATAGGATTTTTGACGGAACAGCGACGGGTGGCGTTGCTTATCAGGTTGACCAAACGTCTGCGGCGTCATTGGAAGCAATGTATATGATCGCAGCGGCGCGTAACATTCAAAATAATCTTCCTATCGTAAGTTCAGACACAAGCCTGATTGAATTTATGATGTTGAGAATGACAGTGAGGGACTTTAATTTTAAAGACAACGCTGTAGGCTCGACGCTTGTCGAGAATGTCGCCGGGTATCTTAACGCAGACAGTCACATAAACTACCTAGTAACAGATTACTTGGTGAAGGTTGGGAAAAATTACATTTAATTATGGAAAAAATTATACCAGTATCACCCGGCCAAATCAAGATTATCAACGAAATCATAGCGAAGAAAAACGCTATCCTTAAAGAAGAAAAAGACATTTTAACATTCGTGATTGCCGGGGCTGATGTAGACGCCTCGAAAGTGGAACGAATTACCATCCGCGATAATGATGTAGTTGTAAATCTAAGGCAGGACACGGAGAAAGCAGAATAAAAACCAATGCAGATACTAGCGGCCTTAGTGGCATTTTCAGTAACTTATGGCGGGTATAGGCTGGCCATATTCGTTTGGAATTGGCTGCTTATGAAATCCCGCAATGAGTTAACGAACTACAAACACCGCAAAAATGGCAAAGTCAAAGAAAAAGATTAAGAAACCGAAAGTTTCAACAAGCTCTGAAAACCCTCCTAAGCCTCCAACGAAACCACCTGGTGGCGGATGACGGAAAGGCAGCGAAGGAATTTAGTATGGCTTCTCCTTTCGACTTTAATTATCCGGTACTTGTGGCAGCTACACCCGGATAGTTTTATTTATGACGACCCGAACAAAATACCCGTGTATAAATTGTTCTGGTTTTCTGAGCAGGAGATAAGCTGGCCGAGCTACATCGGTGGTATTTGCTTGAATATAGTGATGTTGATTTATATAAGAGTATGGATGAAAGTGTTCGGCGAGTACAAGATGATATTCCACATATGGTTTGTGATTCAGGCCATCCAGTTTGGAGAGTACTTTTTGACATACAACGAGGCGCAAATGTCGATCCACTTCGGACGGTTCCCGCTGCCAATAGACTTGACTTTGGCGAAGATGGTCGGCCTCCCGATAATGTTTTTACTTTATGATGTGATATGGAAACGACGATGATACTTGCGCAAATCGTTAAGGCTACAGAGTCAACCGGCTGGCATATAGATCCCGGATGGGTGATGGCTACCCTTATGGGTATTCTTGGATATTTACTTGTGAGAATATTAAATAGACTCGTAAGGAAGCAGGATATCCACGATGATAAACTAGTGGACCATGAAGTGAGGTTAACGGTGGTTGAGAAAAAGAAATAACATGGCAAAATTTGAAATAGAAATTCCGCGAGTTCTAGCACATGAAGGCGGGTACGTAAATCATTCCGCAGATCCAGGCGGCGAAACAAACCGGGGAATAACTGACCGGCTCGATGGTAAAATAGACGGGATGGTAGACCTTGACGGGGATGGAGAAGGCGATGTTGATATTAAAAACCTTACCGAAGATCAAGCCAAAGAAGTCTATAAAAGAAAGTTCTGGGATAAAATGCAGGGTGATAAAATCGAATCACAGGCCATAGCTGGTATCCTTTTCGACGGGTACGTGAACATTGGAGGTCAGGCTATAAAGCTGATCCAAAGAATTTTGGTTCAAAAAGATGACGGGGCACTGGGTGATAAGACACTTGCTGCGATCAATGGGGCCGACGAAATCAGCCTCTACAATCAATTTAAAGCTGCAAGGGCTCAGTTTTATATTGACCTATCCGAACGCAAGCCAGCGTTAAAGGTCTTCCTGAAAGGCTGGCTGAATAGAATTAACTCCTTTCCTGACTTAGTATGAGTGAGCCGAGAAAGAAGTTTAAAGATACCGCCGTATTCAAGTGGGTAAAGGAACACGTTCCGGATGTTCTCGATAAGATCGACGACCACGTGCCCTTTGTTTCAATCCTAACTGCCGCAGTAAAAGGAAAGAACCTACCGCCGGAGCAACAAGCCCAATTCGATAAGCTTATCTTTGAACACGAGCGCGAAATGTACGCTTTAGAAGTTCAGGACCGAGAGAGCGCAAGAAACCGTGAGGTTGAGCTGGCAAAGACCGGTAAGTCTGATCACTTGATGTATTCCGCTGGTTATACGGCCCTCCTTACATTCATAGCAATGGTGTACGCTGTAATCTGGAAACCCGCTGGAGTCGAACACAGCCCAATTTTCCACCAACTCATGGGTATTATCGAGGGCGTTGCCCTGACTGTATTCGGCTACTACTTCGGAACATCAAAGCGGGCGGAAGAAAAGAAAGTGCAAAAGTAACCGGGCTGCTTCTGTGGGGCTTCTGCTTTACTTGTTCTGAAAAGGTGAGTTAAGTCGTATAAATCAGGTAGTCAAACCTGGGAGGTATTTTGTTAAACACATCATGATCCAAATATTTACCATCAACCTTATCAGGACGAACGTACTTGCAAAGAAAATCGACTTTACCTTTTCGCTCCACTCTCCAGATCGCACCCTCAACAGATTCAGTGGCACCGTGCCCGGATGTTTCAAGCATTGTCATGGCTTCGTTTATTGATAACGGTTGTCCAATACTCAAGCATTGGGGTAATATAAATCCAGCTCTTTTAAGACGGTCAGCGGCCTTGAAATATAACAATCTTTCCGTACCGGTGATTAAATCAAAAGAAACAAATGGTTCGTGTGGTAAGTCATATATTGTTCCTACGGCAGTTAAAAGCCACTCGCCACAAACGCGCTCACCTTCATTCAGTAACGAATTAAAACGGGCTTCATTTTCTCGCACGTACTTTTCAAATGAGTGGTGTGTCTTATATGGCGAGTCAACTGCGGTGTATCCGGCCCGCGTAAGCGCAATGATACGTCCGTTTATTTTCGCAACCCCAACGTTTCCGCCGTCGAGCTTTTCCTGCACAATTATATAGTCATGCTTATCACGTGGTTTCTCTGTAGCTATCCGGCATTGCCCGGGTGAGGCGTGATGATCAGCAGGCCCCATCCGAGAGCCAACCAGGTGTGGAATTGATCCATAACTTTTAATACCTAGTGGCTTAACCGGTTTCACTTTATCCATAATCTCAAATTTACTACTTTTTCAGTTCTGCTTTACTTGTTATAAGGAGGTAGCTTTTATATGCCCGGCCATGTAACCGATCTTTAAGCCTTGCCAATAAGAAGTACCCCTGCGTTCACGACTATCGGCATAATCTTCGGCCATCCTTTCGAGATCCTGGCTTTCCTCTTGTTTGACAGGGATGAGGTAAGCAAGATCAATAGGTTCTGCAGGTTGTTCGCATCCTGAATTATCAGGGTTGTTGTAAGATGGGATCCATCCATCAGACATCGTAGTAACCACCTCCACTTTTCCATCGAAATCGAATGAGTAGAAGGTATCGGGTTTCAGGATTGGCACAAGTAAAAGTTTCTGTAGTAGCTTCTGATCCTCAAACAAAACTGATTCTTTCTTTGTGCGGGATAGGGTTGCCTGATAATCATTAATAGCCTGATAGTAAATATATCCGAAAGCAAAATCAATTCTACTTGGAAGATTCGGCGGCTGCTCAGATTTACGCAATTCATTTTCTGGTGAGTTGTATACGTGTATTTTCATAGGTCAATATTCAATTTGTCCATTCCAGCAAAGTATCTGGCCGTCAAACGCTTTTGGGTATCTGAACCATTGTAGCAGATCGGACTTTGACAAGCCGTCATTCATAGCAAGGCGCTCGACTGTTTCGTGATGGCCTTCCGTTTCTCCGTCCATAATCCACTCACCTATACAGATTGCACCGCTTAAGATGCTGAAATCTATAATCTTTTTAATCTGAATGTCCGGCGCGAAGGTTATTTGCTTTGAATTATACGGCTTACCTGACCACACGCGAGGGCTGAACCAATCCCCTACTTTCCAACGGTGACCGGCGCGGATGGTGTGGTGTTTGGGTGTAAGGTCTTCAAATTCCACCAACTCAGCGGTAGGTGTATTGGCTGTTAGGTTATTGTACGCCTCAATGTGATCTACAAAAGGTCGCTTCATTAAGTCCGGTACATTAGGGCACAGCGATTTCCAAACCTTCTCGACGAAATATGTTTCCTTTCCTGCTCTTGGATGATAAGAGGGAAACACTCTGCTAAACGTAATTACTTTACTCATAGTTTTCTCAATGAAGGGTCTGTGTATAGGTCACCTTAACATACTTTTTTATAAATTGAACAACATTGCGTTTGTGTGCTATGCAATCCCTGCCTTCGTCGTCTTTGATAATAAATGACGGCGGTATATCAGCACACGGCACCGGAATATTTTCGCCTATGCCATCGTTATGGTATCCAGGTTCGTATCCTTGATAGCGTCCTGATAATTCCAAAGGCCATGAATACCCTTTGTTGTCTGGTCGCCAAAGTGTAATGTACTTGTGCCACTTCATTGTATGCCTTAGTGAGACAATGAAGTATTCGGTTTCTGTATTAATCATGCGCTCCCTTTCCATAGTTACCAAATTATTAGCCATACAATCCAGAAGAAGAAGTATCCAAGGGTTGCGGCACCGAATTCAAAGATAGGGCCAAATGAATAGTCGCCGCCCCTTTGCTTACTGATTGCCCAGATAGTGACGATGTATGCAAGCGTGAAAACGATAACTAAAATCCATTTGATGTGAATGTGTATCATAAATTTAATTTTAAACCATCCCCTTTTCTTCTTTCAGTCTGGCGACCTCCGCCGTGTAATAAGTAATGTTATTTTGCAATACCGTCGCTGTCCAGTGAACCGATTGCTTTGATGCGACTAATATTTTATCCCATGTGCCAGCTCCGTATTTTTTGTCCATTGCTTCCTTGTATTTTTCCCGCGCTCCACCTTCAAAGCCGTTACATCCTTTACACTGAAAATGGTTATTCATTTCGCTGAACTTCGTTGCTTTGTGCTGTCGTGGAATACCGTGCCCACAGTCTCCCTTTGTCCAGTGCTTTAACGCTCCACAGGTAAAGCATTTGCAGACGCCTTGGGAATCAGAGTCACGTAAACGGATAAAAATCGAAAATACGTCCCATAGTTTATCCTCCAACTTTTTAAGGTCTGACTTTGGTTTCGGTGTTATTTTTCTGAATTTCAGCATAGGGGTTGTTAGAGGTACGTCTTTATAGAATGAGTCACCTTTCATTCGGCATTATCTTTTTGAAACCCGGTCGATCTCGGCTGCGATCAGCGCTCCGGCTATTTTAAGGCGTTCAATCCAAAACTCCTGTTCTGACATACGCTTCTCTTTGTCCATCATTTTATTATGGAACCAAAAGTCCCATGTTTCCGGATAATATTTTCGTTCTTTAGTGACGGCGTACATGGCCGCATCAATGAGTTCATTTTTCTGATATTGTTCAGCGTCAGCATCAACAGAAAAACCGTGTGCTTCAATCTGTTCACGCCTTTCTTCGGCAATAAGTTCAATTCCTGTTTTCATAGGCTTGCTAATTAGTGAAGTATTTTTCTATTTGAATGAAGCCACCCCATCCCATATTTACAATGGCGTCCTTTAAGAAAGATTCAGCCTCGGGATATGTATTGAATTGTTTAGCTTCATGTATATGTGCGCTCCAATTGTGCTCACCATCATAGTAACCGACTCCCATGCTGTTGACTGTTTTTAAGATAAATATTGTTTTCATAGTTCATAGTTTTTAGTTATAGAATGAGTCAGAAGGGGTCATGCTGTTTTACATTGAACTTATTTTTTTCTGACAATGAACGCACACCCAGATAGCCACGCCTTCACGGTCTTTCTTGCTTGTGATCTGGAAATTGTGATGCCCATTTTTACACTGACCCTTTTTCATTTCTTCAATCCGTTTACAAATTCTATCCCGTTATACAAGGCATCAAATGCTTCTGAGATGGTGCCGTTTACTAAGGCATTTGATATTACAGTGCAATGATTTTTATGAACACCGTAGTTGAAAGCAATAAATTCCAAGTCGCGGAACTTCTCCCACACTCTGTGGAGCCAGTCGTAACGTATGTGATACTCTAAATCGATAGGACGTTTATAGGTTCCGGCGTTGCAGTGTGGGTTCGGGTTATTACCAGGAAGGAAATATACCCTTCGATTTATATTACCAAAACCATCAGGAAGATCATGAATGACTCCACCCATGAACCTTGCCATTGCTTCTAGTTTATCCTGGAGGGGTATCACTGCTTTACTGTTCACTTTTTTATTTTCCATAGGTTCCCTGGTTGATCATTTCCTTTCTGTCGCTATTTTGTAAATTTCTAAAGCGTCTGTTTCATTCTCGGCAAGGATCTCAAAGCCTGATTCATCATTGAACACTTTAACCTCAAATCCCGTCTTACCTTGCTTCGCGTAAAACTCTGATGATTCCCGGTGCAGCTTCTTTTGAAATTCAATCTTCCTATTTCTTTCCAGTTTGTAGCGCTGATACTCGTTATCCTTTACGTTACTCGGGAGTGGTGGAGGTTCTGCTGCCTGCTTTGCTAATCGTTCCTTGTAGGCCTCGTAATTGATTGCATGACCGGCATCGGCTTCCATCTTCTGCTTTGCTTTTTCAGTCTCGACGGCTGAATACTTTTCCTCCAGGTAGGCCCGCATCCATTCGTTCAGTACCGCAGCATCCAGGCGGAAGATTGAGCCATAGAATCCGGTGGCGCCGCGCTTGAAGCATAGCACGAAATCTTCCAGGCTTTCAACCGGGTACAGTTCGATCAACTGCCCGGCAATGATGGGGATTTGGTGAGCTTGGATATTCAGCCGTTGGTCGATGTTGACGTTTTCAGTAAGCTTTTGAATCTGTGCGGCAAGGAAGATTTCGAGCGCCAGCGGATCCACTGCCTTCGCCAGCATCCGAATATTAGGCCGGTTAAGGATTGTGGAAACGCTATTACCCACGGAGCCTATTACCTGGTCGAACTTACCGGAAGCCAGCGCCAGCGCGGTTTCAGTTCTGCGAACCTTCCGCAGTTCCACCTCTTTTCGCAGCATAGTGATTTTTGAGGTAGTCGCCAGTGTCGCTGGTTTGCTGCTGCTTTTTGTTAGTGCTTTTTGGGTTGTTTGCTCTTCCATTTTTCTCCGGGTATAAGTTTTGCCATCCTGCTTCAATCGCTTTCATTATCGCTCCCTCAATCCTGGGGTAGTCCATCCCCTCAAGCTGTTTGAGCGCCGCCTGTTCTCCCATCATACCGTACCTGAGCTTATGTTCGCCCCATCGGTATTGCTTCCACCGGCTCCACAGTTCACGGACTACCGGGGTATCGATCGGGAAAATTATATCTTCGCCTGGGAAGTCTGGTTTTTCAAATTCAGCCGACTCTTTAAATTCATATTTAAAACCAGATTCACTTTCAACTTCACTTTCATATTCAGTGTTTGTTGGTGGTTTTGTTGTACCGTTTGTTGAGGCTTTTGTTCCAACAAATTTCTTTACTTTCTTTTTGTTAGTTTTTTTAACCTCTGCGCTGGTTTTTCCGGCCTCCGACCTCACTTGCGAGATGTGATTATCTTCAATCATTCGCTTCTGGCAGAGTGAATCACCCTCGATATACAGTACTTTTTCGGCCAATAATTCGAACAAAGCAGCCTCTATTTCCTCCACTGTGTAAGGGGTATGCTTCTTAATTTTGACAGCAAAATTCCTGAGCTTGTTGTCAGTTTGTTGATCCTTTTGTTTCAACAAAATCTTACCGTATTGCTCAGACTTGTGCATAAGGCACATAATTCCCTTGATATAAATGCCATGACTTGCCGCTGAACATTCGTTCAACTTCTCATCAGTCATTATATCCTGGACGTACAGCGGTATGTATGGTTGATCCCTAAGCGCCATTTAAACCTTTGGTAATTCTCCCCTTGAAACTCTCTTTTTCTTTATCTCTCATCCCTGATTTAGTTTTTGATCCAATTCACAAAATGTCATTTGCGACCCTGATTTATAATTCATTATTCCCTGAGCACAATTAAAAATATGTAACCCGATCTCGGGATGAACGCAATTCCTAACCACTTGTGTTCTGTCATGGCTACCAGGGAAATAAATACTTTTTTCAAACACTTCCCGCGGGAATCCCAACCAATCCACTAGTTCGTCAAATGATGTGTCTATAATATTTTTTCTAATCGGCTTGGAAACTTTAAATGTAGACAAGCGAAAGTTTGACCAGAACAAATGCCGTTCTATCTCTTTTCCGGGAATCAACATGGGATAATACGGCTTGACATTTTCAACCACCCATTTCCCTTTAAAAAATTCTTTCAGTAAAATAATCTCCTGGTACAATTTCATGTCTGGGTACGCGCGCTGCCTATGCCTTACAAAATTAGTTCGCATCATTTTCGAGTGCGTTGGGCATGGTGGAGAAGCCCATATAAAATCAAACTCCTCGAAGTGTTTCAATAGATACGTATGGGCATCACAAACTAGCACCTGGTCATCTGGGAATAAACTTCGATATATAGCCGCCACATCATCATTCGTTTCAATAGCTGTAACTTCCACATCCTTCCAAAAGAATCTATTTCCCCCTATACCAGCATATAAATTCAGTACTCTCATCCCTGTTTATTCATCCCCCTTTGTTTTAACTTCAAATATTTCGGTTGACTCTGTGCGTTACATCAGAATCAATACCGTAACCTTTCATTGATTTGTCAATCCGCCGGTGATCAAAGTTTTTCTTTTCGGCATCATAACCGCATTTGCTACAGATAAGAAAGTCTGCATCAGCATCGTCGTAAGTATCGCCGCAGCTCGGGCAATCGGCTACTTCATCTTCTTCGCTAAATTCAAAATCATCGTCCATATCTCATTCTTTTACAGGTTGTTCAATTACTTCACTTTTGGTTTAAGGTACAAACACCACCAACAAGGCTTTGTTACTTTAGTCTTATCTCGGCCGCAAAGGCATTCTGAGTCAGGGCGCTTGTTCATGGGCGAAGTGGGCCTTGTATTGGTTCTGCTTGATATCGTCCGTGGAATATTATTTCCCTTTCTCGTGGTGCAGCATCGATATAGTTATCCCAATGGGGATCATCCCCAATAATAGTGTCATAGACACCCTCCATTGATCGAGACGAATTGGTACAATTACCCCGATTCCTATGAGAACTATATTTTATTTCAATCCAACTAACTACGCCATCAACAACATGAACGTGGTGATAAAATACATTCTGAAATATTTCCACTTTACCATTGCTGTAAAGTCGGATGTGATAAAATGTATCAGCCGTCATCTATAAAGTAATTAACAGTTATGGTTTAAAAAGTTGCCGGTCTTTCCCGGCTTGTCACCGGGTAACTCTCACCGGATACGTTCCTCAATAGTTTGTGACGGCGGTAGGATTCGAACCTACAAACAACGTTCAGCGCGCCTTCCGTTGCCTGCCTCCCACACTAAAGGGTAACGCACGTCTACCAGTTTCGCCACGCCGTCAAATCCTCGTCTTTCCGAGGCGCCCCGATTTTTACGACTGCTCGACTATTGGTTAGCCGCTATTACTCCGAAGTCGTTTGGAGGGGACGTCCTAACTGCTTGGTAATCCCATGTCCTTTATTGGGTCTTTTAAACCCTCAGCAGCCGACAGAATTTCTTTTCCAGTGGTTCAGAAAAAGGCCGGTGCCCGAATATGAAAGCACCGACCTAAACCCCTGACCATGAAATCTTAAAAAAGGGCTAGGCATGAAACAGACATTCATCGACTTTTTCACCTTACCTTTGGAGCCCAGCCCTGAACCCCGGTCGTCTACCGGAGTCGATATTCTCTATCCTGTGTTACCAGGATTGTTTTCACTTTGCTTTTCGGCTTCTCATCAGGAATCCATTTATAAACTCCATAGGTATCGCCGTTCTCTGAAACCATTGTCATTTCAATTTTCAGTGATTGCTTTCCGCGATCATGACGCAATCGCCGGATGAACTCTGCCAAACGATTCGTGCCCCATTTCTTTTGCGCTTCGTTATGGGTGATCGTATTACCGGCCAGTAACCATAAGCGCAAATGCTTCTCTACGTTCTTTTCAGTTTTCATTCGTGTGGTTTTTGTTTGCCGCATATCGGGCAGTTAGTAGACTCGATGTAATAACTACCGTTATTCAACTTAACCTCTATCCCCATGAATCTAAACACTGCTATGTATCTGTAAATTGCTCTCATGCTGATACCCAGTGATTCAATCAAAGTGTTATTCGGTTCATGCCGTAAAAGCAATCTGATCAACTCAAGCATACGCATTGCTTTCGGTGTGACTATTTTAGATCGGTAGTAATCACCCTTGCAAAGTTTCAACTTACGGGCCTTGTTGTTCAATTGATCTATAGTACACCCGATCTCAATAGCAAGGTCTTTGGTTGCCATACTTCCGTATTTAGCCTTAACAATAGCCTCTTCGGTTATTTTCCAGACATATCTACCTTGAGTTTCAATTACACCGCTTGTTCTCATACCATTACAGGTTCTTCAATGAAACTAACTCATTAACCATATTATAAAGCTATGGAGCACCATGCCGATAAGGATACATAGCATTCCGTAAGCAGCCAGACCCACAGCATCCCAAAGTCTATTTGTTTCCTTCGGATCATCTTCCCCGTAGTCTGTAGGTGTTACCTTTCGGGTAACATCTTTGAACATGTCGTTTATTTCGCGCTGGCTCATAGTTTTTGTGGTTGAAGGGCTTCGATCAGCTGGTTAAGTGTCACTCTAGGCAAAACGCCTAATCGGTGCCCGTCTAAATCACGGACTAATTGCGCGGCTAAACTGCGTATTTTTTTGAGGTCAATTTCCTCCTGCGGTTTTTCCTTCAGGATAATTCTAAGATCGTTTATACAGGACTTGTAACCATTACGAAACTGATCTGGAAAACGAAACGGCTGTTTGTTGAGTTCATTGTACTCTTTCGTCAATTCATTAACTAGAAAGTTTTCCATTACTTTTTAGAGTTACTTCGTTATCCGTTGAATCATTTCAAACTGTTCTCCAATTCGGTTTTATGAAGGCTGATCACAGACCGATAAAAGTCAAGCTGATGAGTTATTCCGGCGTTAAGGCGGTCGGCGTATTCAAAGTCGCGGATCTGATCGGCACAGTTAGCATCGATGAGTTTTAAAAGAACGGAGGGCGGGAGCTTATCATCCGTCAGGGTAGCGAAGGCCGTTGCCCTTGCCCGTTCTAATTTTGCCTTTGATTCTGCTTTACATTCAGCACTCAACCCGATAAGCTGCGCCAACGATTTGCCCTGCTCTACGAGTGAGCTGATGTCCACACCAATAACATCAACGTCAAGCGCAGCCCGTATCGAATCCAGTTTTTCTTTTAGTGTGGTCATGGTTCCCTATTTTGCTGGTTCTGTCTCAGGCTCCGAAACAAACTCCTTCATAAGCTCTTTCACCTTCTCGCCATCCGGATTGATACCGGCGTCAAGGCACTGATTCAGATATACTTTGTATTTGTCGGCGAACTTCCGGATAGTACCCATTCCTTCACGAATGATGGCGTTACCCTTCCTGGCAACCATTTCCATGCTGTTGACTTTGAACACACGGCTAAGGGTCCAGGCTTTTACCTGCTTGTCTTTGGCGCCGGTCCCGAGGCCCATCACTTCAAAGCATCCATCGATCTCAGCTATCATTGCATCCCGTTCTTTTCCCCACTCACTGAAACGGTTTTCAAATTCCTCAAACGTGTCGGGGATGGTGGCGCCGTGAACTTCGCGCAGCGTTCCGTCCAGCAGGACTTTTATTGCCGGGTAGAAATTTTCAAAGGTTGGATTTTTGAAAGTCTTACCGTCGATCTGTGTCGTCCGATCCTTCACAATCATTGCCTCGCGGTAGATCGTTTTCTTTTCGCTTATCAGGTCGGTAACCTTTTGCATGAGAACCAGGATGTCCGGCTCAAAGGCGGTTTCCGTTTCGGCCTTCATTTTGATACCGGACTTATATATCTCGCGCTTGCCGTCCTCGTTCTTTTCATCTGTGTACTCATAGCCAGCGCGGCCGGTGAAAATGATGTGACACTTAGCCATCACGAACGGTGTAGAAAACAACTCTTTCCACTGAGGTTTCAGTACTCCCCAATCCTGAAACTCAAGGCGGTTACGTTTCGTCGGGTTGCCGTTCTTATCTGGCCGGTTCATGTAGGCCCGTAAAAATTCTTCCCAAACATGGGTGATGGAGTCGATAATGAGAATGTCGGCGTTACCATCCTCGCACCACTTGATTGATTGATTCAGGGCTAAAAGGCTTCTTTCTTCATCCTCAATCACCGACTCAATAGCGGCATCATCGAATTTCCATTTGAGTGCTTTTAGGGCTCGTTCAGTGTCGAATAGAGCGATAGGCTTTTTACTTCCGATAAGTTTATGAACACCTATCGCGATCTCTGAGGCGGTATATGTTTTACCGTCCCCGGCGAACCCTTCAAGGGCCAGCTTTAAAAAGGGTCGATTGTTTTCCAATTTTTTGAACATAATTTTTAATATTTGGTGTGATTAAATCCTTTTTTGTTATTGAGTGAGGGGGGTTAGATATACTTTTGTTTAAAAAAATGGGTTGCAGGCCTGCCATTTGTGTAATCCCCAACGATACCTTTTACGTTTTGGTATAAATGAATCTTTCGTGTCCTGCGAACCCATTGCCATATCTCAAATGTTTTTAAACTCTGCTATCAAATTGCCTTTCCAGAATCTTGCATAATCCAAAGCGTTAAGAAGGCCACGGCATACGGTTGTTACGTCACGGGTTACATTGACTTCAAACATTTCCGGACGATCTTCAAGCCGTGCATTAATTTCAGCCTTAACGTACTCAAGTGTTTTGAATCTCATTAGCCCTGACTCCTCAGGATCGGACAGGCGGTAAAATTCAAAATCTCCCTTTCCATTTTGGAAATCAAATACAGGATTAACGCAGAACCCGCGATACTCTGTAGGTTTAAGTTTTGCAGTGGTCATAAAGCGGTTATTGATTTTGTGACCTCAACAAGTTTTCCATCAGTAAATTTTGCATTGAACTCATACCACCTATCATCTTTCCCATCGGTGTAAAAGTTCACATACCCGTGATAAGGAATTGTTTCAAGTCGTTCATTGCCACGGCGGAGAGAACCGACTATACCTAACAGTCCTTCTTCATTCGGGTGCGGCCTTTCTTCCATCGGTACAGATTCATATTCCCACCGATTTATTTTTAATTCTCCTTCGTCAGTGATGTACACTTCCGTGAGAGTGCAATCAAAATCTTTGGTTTGGAACCAAGGTTCTTTACCAAGTCCTTTTCTTTCTTCCGGTGTAAGTGGAAGTTTATCCATGTTTATTTTTAATGTATCGAACATTCCCATGACTTCTGATATTTAGCGTCCATTGCTTAGACTAATTTTTTTAAATTCTTAAATGTGATCGCACTTCCGCAAGCCTTGCCTAAGTAAAAAAGGATGACCGGGTCTGATTCGTCTATCTCCAATTGCATTACATCTGGATTATTTTCAATGGTGTAGAATCTTACAGTATATCCGAAGTCAGCCATTTCTTTGGCAATGCAATCCCGCTGATCTGTAGGAACCTTTACAAGTGTCATGCCGCATCATTTAGTCTGTCCTCTGCTGCACAAGCCAGTGAATTAGCCTCAAGGATGGCCTCGTTAATAAGCAGAAACAGTTTGGTGTGTTTCAGTACTTTGTTCCCGGCGCTTTGCAGGTCCATCATTGCATCGAGCAGATTCTTTTTTTCGGAAGCTTTCTGATGGCCTAGTCCTGTTTTACGGTCAGTGAGTGTGTTCATAGGGGTTAGAGTTTATCAATGAGTTTATCCAGTAAGTGATAAGCGCCAGCGCATATTTTGTACAGCAGCCAAAAGGGAACGACTATAAAGAGGGCCGCCAGCGCAAGCGGGAAATGTTCTTCAATCCAATCGAAAATGCGTTTCATATGCGACTGTTAAAATTTTCAGACTCTTTTACAAGCGACTCCATTATGTCCATCTTCTGTTCCAATGAAATACCGGGAGTTTTGACGATGCCGATCAAACGTGCAGCCGTTCCATCTTTCAAATGATACTTCCGGTAAGCCAGATAATTAAGTGAGAAGTACAAAGCAGGGACGGCAAATATTCCAATGATCCACACCTGCCAGCCCGGCATGATCTCATAGAAGTCAGACCATTTAGTGTAGAAGGATTCAGCGTATATTTCCGTCACACAGAACACAACCACCGGGAGCGCCCACCACCTAAACTGCCATTTCTGCGGGGCCGCTATGAACACCCCAGTTGCTAAAAATATTCCAGCGAGATAGGGGCGAATTGTATTGAAGTAGAAAGCAAAGTTGACGTAATAAAAGCCCTCTATCCGTGTATCAATGGAGAACAAAAGGTGGCAGTACCAGGATGGCACCGCCACCAACCCCACTAGCATTCCTACACGTAATCTATTATTTGTCCATGCTTCAATCACAAGCACCTTGAGGTGGGTTAGGAAGGCAACAAGGCCATCCAGGTAGATTGGGCGCACAGCCAACGTCTTCAAGTTCCTGGACCGGGTCGTCTGAGCAAGCAGATACAACGGTTCCGAGAAGGACAGCAAGGAGCGCCACCCGGAGAAGTTTTTTAAAGAGTCCCATTTTAAGCAGTGGTTTAGAAAGTGGTTAATCGTTTTCATAATTTCTCCGGTTGGTTTTAAGAGTTCTTTTTTAATCTATCTTTGTCCCCTAAGAGATCAACTTTTTAAAAGGTTGGTCCCGGTTGGGTAGCCCTAGTTAGTAGCTGGGGCTTTTTTTATTCGTACCTGAATGATACTTTGTTTTCTTTCTGCCGCTTCCAGTTGTAGATATTCTCAACGAGCATTCGATATTGCGCTACGTTTTGGCAGTGCGTTAATTTTATCGGAGCAACACCGAGTTTGTAGATCATTTCCTTATGATCGTAGTTTTTACTTTTGAACAACGGAACGACCGCCGACACAAAAGAACCCCTGGTAAATCCTTCGTAGAATTCCTTGAAGTCCATCAGCTTCTTTGCGTTCTTTAGTGAAAGGCCTGGATTAGGTATCGTTAATTTTCCCTCCTGAAAATCCATCATTTGAACACTCTTACCCTCAACACGGCCGGTGCGCGTGCCGTGACTAAACCCGGTGAGTATACGCTCACATGCTTGGAATGTGAGGTCCGGGAACTCTTCCATAAAGGCCCTGAATTCCAGGTATGTCTTTTTTCCCTGAGAGCAATACATTTCAAGAAAATCCATCTTTGTCCAGTTCTTTTGATTCGCGTTAAGGCGCTGAACTTCTTTGATGCCGTAGCCGGGCACTTGGATATAATAGATCGGCATACCCGTTTCAATACTCGCCTGTAGTCTGTGCTGGCCGTCGATCACCTCCATTTTTTCATTGACGATGATCGGACACACTAGGTGCATTTCGTTGAATGATTCAACGAGGCGTTTTACATGGAGAGAATTAACTTCCCGGTTATCAGCCAATGTTTTGAACTGATCGTATTTACTGGTGATGTATACCATGTTAACGGGCTGGTCGGTAATGACCTGAACTTTTTGCGCACTGCCATTCTTAGGAGTTGGCGCGATTGTCATCTGCATGATTAATTATTTAGTTAAAAATTTAATTAGTAACTCAATTTGATCACTGTCGTATTTCTTCTTGAGATCAACAGCAAGGGTTCTTAGTTCGCGCTCCACATCAAGGCGCGTGTTAATGTCCGTGAGTGTATCCAGATCCTCTTTCTTTTCTTTCAGCGACTTAGCGAGTCGAACAGCGCCAGCGGTGGTAAGTTCCTTTACAGCGGTGTTGACAGCTTCCTTTTTCTCCGCAATGAATTCCTCAAAAGCTTCTTCCGGTATGGAGGCGATTGCCTGGAAAGCGGATGATTGTTTGTGCGTTAAACCAATCTCTTCAATCTTTGCGGGTGCTTCTGCCACAGCGGAAGAAGCACGTTGATTGTCTGCCTGTGTTCTTATTTCGCCTTTCTCCTGCCCTGACTTAATCAACTCCCCGAGTATCCGCTGTGTTCTCAGCTTTTGTTCAGCAACTAAATTTGAAAGCTCGGCATCCTTCTTTTCTTTCATCACCCAGATTGCAACTGACTCCAACTTATTCAAATACGTCACCCCTTCTTCAATGCTTTTGATCTGCATCAGGTCGGCTTTCGCATTGTCTCTCAGTGTCAGTCCGTCTTTCATTCAGGTAATTTTTTCAGTTTTATTTCACTACAGCTATAACAGTTCTACGATTCCCCGGAGCAGGCTTTCAACTCCACCCCGGGTACTAATCGCATTTTTATATTCTTCGTAAGTCTTCTAGCTTACCGATGTAGTTAGCATTTTCAACAGAAGGAAGTCTGCTTATAGTCTGAATGTATTGGGATGGTTCATCGTGACGGTATCTTGTTATTGACCATCCTGTATTTTGTTTTATCCATACTAGCGTCACCCCATTTGCTAATGAGAATTCACACTTTGTTACGATGTTGTTTTTAATTTTCATGTTGCGATTAGTTTTTAATGACTGTTATCTTCGTCCGCTTATTCCAAACTTTCAAAAACCCATTCACCCCAAGCTCTACCTTTCCAGAAGGAGTTCTTAAACCAACAGACGGACTACTTGTTACTACTCCACCGCTTGCGAGTTTATCGCCAATGGTTAAGTTCTGAGCCTCTATAAGGGTGCGGGGCATTACTTTGTACAGTGATTTTGTAAATCTTCCAACAGCATGGTCCTTAAAAACCTCTTTGCTCCATTTTCCGTCAGGCTTATATGCCTGATCCTCCCCATAGCCACCAACCGGTCGAAATGGTTTTCCGAGAACTTCACATACTTTGCCGCTTCTTCCCGAGTCAGAACATCGTCAGCCACTATAGCCTTTGCTCGTTGTATCAGGATCTCCACTGCCCTATCCAGGGTTATTATGGAGATTCCTTCAGGGGTCATTTGGCGCTCGTTGTTGGTCATGCTGTTGGGATTCCTAGTTTGCGCTCTCTTTTAGTCAGGCCTTCTTCAAGGATTTCGTCAATCAGTGACACATCTGACAAGTCCCGGTCTTCAGCGGCCGACAGCTCCCTTCTAACTTTCTTCAGCCGAACCGCCTTATCCCGGTAAATTCTTACAGGGGCGTATTCTTTTGCTTTTGCTTCATCTGTAGCCATTGTATATCTTGTTGTGATTGTATGCACCAAAGTAAACAACTGTTGACTTAATAAACAACTGTTGACCAAAATATTTTTAAGGAATTTTTATGCCGGACAAGAGGCTTTCAAAAAAGGTAATTAGCGGGCTTTTAGAGACTGATGGCCGGGAATTGGCCGAAATAGCCAGGGATTTGGGTATTTCTAAACAAAGACTTACCAACTATCAAAAGGGCGACAGGTTCCCAGATGCCGATTTCGTGCAGATTTGGCTTAAAAAATACGGTCAAAACATCATGGATTTGATAGAAATAGAGGGGAGGCAGTCAACAAATGTTCCACGTGGCACCGAAAAACTTACACCCGTGAATAAATCAAACGAAAAAGAAAATGTTGCCCACGCTGAAGTCTATAAGACAATCGTAGAAGGCAACACCGAGTATTTACTTATCCCCCGGTCAGTACTTCAGGAGAAATACCGGCTTCGGTCGTTGGAGGATATCGAAAAGGACAAGATTGTGTTAGATAAGATCCTGGATGCAAATGAAAAAATGTTAGCAAGGATCTTGTTTATTGATCCCAAGTTTACTGGCGTACAGGAGGGCAAGAACAATCCGTGAGGTTCTTATTCTGGTTTTGCTTTCTTCAGAATCAGGGTGGAGGCATAGTTCTATCTTTTCGCATTCGACGCCCTTTTCGATTACCGGAATAATTTCATGCGCTTCCACTAAAGTGATAACTTCAAAGATAGAGGAGGTTGTGGGTTGATCTTTAATTTGCATATACGGTAGAGTTTAAATTACGCCATCACCGCACTTCAACCTCTCCGTATATTTGCCGATCTTCAGGGAAGGAAAAAATCTGTTTTACCTGCGGGGTAATGGCTCAAATAAAATAACAATTGATGACAATTTGTGACAATAGGCAGCCAGCCGGGCAGTGAAGGAACGAATAAAATACGGCCTATCGCATACCGATGTACCCTAATTTAACATTTAGATAATTTGGACGAATCCCGGGAATTTATATAAGATAGAGTTACAACGGATTAGCTACTGTGCGTGAAAGCCAGTATTTCAATCGAGTGCGTGTAAGGTGCGTGTAATGTTCACAGAAGATAAATAGAAAAGGGTGTATCCGGGCTATTTCCGGGCTACACCCTAAAATTATAAAGCATTGCGGCTTTTCGCGGTCCGGACGGGACTCGTCACTATATTAAGAATAGTGATTGACTGTGATTACATGCGGTAAATGAAAGATTTTCAATATTTATTTCACAGCGAATCACCCTCAATCACTATACGTTTCCGGGCTATTTCCGGGCTTGTTAAAAGTCGCCAAATTTAAACCAGCAATTCAATGGCGACACCTACAATCACATTCAGACCAAATCATCCAAAGAACAAAGACGGAAGTTTTAAGACTTCCCCCTGCCCCATTCTCGTGGAGGTATATACCAAAACCTTTCGAACGGAATTATCTACAGGCTTAAAAGTCTACCCTGCCAACTTCACCGACGGCCGGGCAACGAATAAGGAAAAGGATTACAGAGCCATTAATACAGAGCTTGCCAGAATCGAGACGGATATTGTGGGAGTGTGTCTGACAAGCCACGGCAGCGCCGGGTCGGATTTAAAGTCTTTGATCCGGGCCGCTGTCCGTGGTGAGGTTAAGGTGATCGACGAAAAAAAAACGGTCATTCCCTGGATAGAAAACTTTATTAAAGAGGCGAAGGTCAAGCCAAAAACCAAACAGGTTTATAATTCATCCCTTGATCACCTGAAAAACTATGCTGCTGGCGCGGGTCTCACGCTTACCTGGGAATCTTTCGACCTGAACTTTTACGGTGCCTTCACGCAATTCCTTTACGATATCCCCCATTGCGACAACACGGTAGGCAAGGTCATCAAAACCCTTAAAACGTTCCTTTCAGAAGCCTTTGAGCGCGATCTACACCAAAACCTGAATTTCAAAAAAAAGAGTTTCCGCGTGATCAGCGCCCCGGTCGACACCATCTACCTGGATGAAAAAGAGATTGATCAATTTGAATCTGCAGAAGTGCCGGCCGATCTCATCCCCTCACAGAAGCTATTTGTGTTTGCCTGTGAAGTTGGATTGCGATACAGCGACCTTGTGCAGTTGAACCCGAATAACCTGGTTACCACCCTGGCCGGTCACCGCCTGGACGTAACCACAAAGAAAACAGGCGAAGATGTAAAGATATCCCTGAGCGACCGGGCCAAAATGCTTTGGGATGGATGGCAGGGCCTCCCGCCCCGTATCCCGAACCCGACATTTAACGAAAACATCAAACTGGTAGCGGAGAAAGCAAGGATCACCAAACCCTGCCAGCGCCGGGACACCATCAAAGGAGATGTTAAAATCGAATGGTTGCCAAAGTTTAAGATGGTTACAGCCCACACGGCTCGCAGATCCTTCGCCACCAATTCATTTTTAAAAGGCATCCCGAATGAGACGATCATGGCAGTAACAGGCCACCGGACAGAGAAAGCGTTCAAAAAATACATCAAGGTGGACAAAGAACAACACGCAGCAATCATGCAGAAGCATTTCAATAAAGGGACAGAAGAACAAAAACAAAAAGCAGGATGAAACCATTAGAATTTCCAGAACAGAACATTGTGTACGCGAAAGATCAGCCTGAATACGTCCCATTACTAGGTCATAAAGTTGACGGCCCAAAGGGTGAGTTTATATTTTGCATGGGCCTGACATTGCGTGAGCGCCTGCAAATACTTTTCACTGGGAAATTATGGTGCAGCCTGCTGACTTTCAATAAGCCGCTAACGCCTTCGTTTTTCTCAACCAAGAAATCAGACTTATTCCAAAAATAGGCCCGACTTATCAATAAAAGAAACAGTATGAAAAACATCTTTGAGAACGAGGAAACTTTCGAGGCGGTTGCTCGCATAGACTACTGCTATTTTATGATCGGTCAAATCAACGATGAGATAGACCGTATGATCAGAAAAGCAACACCCATAGAGCGCGCCGTCGACAGCGTTACCGGATACCGAGAGGCCAAACTGGATGAATACCGGAAAAAGTTGGTTGAGATGGCAGAGGAAGTTATACGAAGTAAAAAGCTAATCGAAGCCGATTACTCAGGAGATGAAAGATTCTTACATCAGCTTCAAGAACGTTTCGGAATCAAACAACCTCAGCCATGAATCCCAAAGATAAAATACCATCAGCAGAGAAACCAGATTTCGATAAGATGGCCCGGGACTTTCATGCCATGTACAGCGGGAGTATGGACAATTTGTTTACAGTTTCTAAGAAATATTTCGAGCAAATATTCAAAGCCTGGGAAGAATACGCCTCCCTAAAAACCAAAGCCAAAGACGAAGAGATAGAGCGGCTGAAGGCTGAGATAACTGAACTGAAAGACTTAGCTAGTGACATCCTTATTGCAATACATGATTTGGATGAAGTTGCTTATAACAAGGTCTGTGAGGTCGTACAGAAACACCCCCTCCACCCCCAGGAGAGCGGAACCTCAGACGGAGCGGTTAATATTGGATTAGGTGGCTTACTAACAGTCGGAATTATCGCCAGCGAAGGGTTAGTAAACGGACCGTATCCGGAGAGAGTAGAACCAATAAATCAAACTGACAGAACATGACACCAGCAGACCACATCTCTTACTTAGAATCCGAAATCCAAAAGAAAGAGGATGAGATAATAATTAAGGAAGGCAAGATTAGGGTTTTGGAAGACAACACGAAGTACCAAGTTGACTTAATTAACGAGGGAATAAAAACGGACAAGTCCCTCTTAAAAGTATTACAGAGAGGACTGAAGGACATGAAGGCAAGGCAACCGGTCGGAACAATTGAAATTCCGGAAGCAGATCTTAAATTCCTTAACCATCCGTGAACCGCCACATCCATTCATTCACCCACATAAAAGGACTTATATGGAAGTGTAGTTGTGGTAAGACGGTAAAATCAAATTGATTATGAATGCCAGGATCAAACGAAAATTAGCCAAGAGAAAGAAAGATATCGATGATCTGAAGCGGTTTATGCGTGAGTGGTTATACCAACAAATAGAGAATGCCAACACTGAAACGAAGAAAGGATAACACTAACACCAGCCATAAGCAAGGCAGGAACAATAGAGCCATCTATCAATCAGCACGCTGGCATAGGCTATCCAGGCAGTTTAGGAAGGCTAACCCGTTGTGTAAGCGGTGTCTCGATAAGGGCATAACAGAGCGCGGTGAGGTAGTTGACCATGTTATACCACTCACTCATTGGCATGGTGACCCGTACGATACAATCAACCTACAGACATTAAGCAAGTCATGTCACAGTATTAAGACAATAGAAGATAAGAAGCAATACAACAACCTATGAGATACGTAACAGCAGCCCTACTCATCATAGCCCTATCAGCGTGTAATGACGGATCAACCACCGCGCTAACTAACCCTCAACCCATAGGCATGGAAGGATGGGAGATAGTAGGATCATCAGTAGCGGAGACAATAGGTTGTGATGCCTGTGGGTGTACACTGTATGTTAAGTACATCAATGGCCACAATGTGTATTGGAGTATATGCTACCATAATTCATACAGTTCATCGATAACCAAATAAAATGCCTATCAGCCACCACATGTAGACAACTAAACAAAACAATATTTGGCAAATATGTGCGGTACGGGGGTGTCCAGATCACCAGGAAAGGCCATCGCTGAAAC
>Ga0137430_1000046_pt1 | contig 43061 bp, 67 predicted proteins | sample EasRivERMZT754_2_FD_104651 | JGI IMG/M metagenome (GOLD analysis project Ga0137430, IMG submission 104651) | Soil microbial communities from meander-bound floodplain in the East River, Colorado, USA - East River MetaG ERMZT754_2 | ecosystem: Environmental > Terrestrial > Soil > Floodplain ...
AGCGGCCACTCTTAACAGTGACGCAACAAGTGGTAATCTCATAGTTGTCTCAGTGGGCTTCTACACAGGCGTCACTGTGTCAAGTGTGACTGACTCTCAAAGTAATACCTATACGGCAGTGTCCTCTGCGTTTACACACAGCACTGGGCATTTAGGCCAAATATGGTATGCGAAGAACATCACCGGAGGGTCGTCCTTTGCAATTACTGTAACTTTCAGTGGTAGTCTTAACTACTCTGGCATGTCAGCGAGTGAGTATTCAGGACTAGACACCACAGCACCACTTGACACGCATGTAGAGCTTAGTGATCAGCCTGGTGTCCCAAGCCCGTTTACAGTGCCTTCTGGAACCTTCACGACTTCTCAGGCCGACGAATTGTTGTATGCCTGTTTTGCCGCCGGAGATGGAGGAGCAGCTAATCCGTGGGCAGCAGGATCGGGCTATACGGCACGGACTACCGCTGGTTACGCTAGTCGAATGGGCACGGAAGACAAAATTGTCTCCTCGACACAAAGCAGTGTGACTGCAACGATGACACCAGCCACTGAGGTTTTCTATGGTGCAGGTGTGGCGACATTCAAAATCGCTAGTGCGGGTGGCGGAATTGGTCCTGGCAGTCGGCTTCCACTGATAGGGGTTGGTTAATGCCAATAAGCTATTTCCCACTATTGTGGCTTAATAGCGGTGTGTTATCACCTACGCCTATTTCTACTGAATGGACTTGTGTAATTGTATCTGCCAGCAAGTATGCAAACGGCGATCTTAAATTAACTATGCGTTGCCCAAAAGGCGCTCCCTTTATAAAGAATAGCGTTATTCTTGTGCGAATGTTATAAATGGCTACCTTATATTACGTATTACTCTGGCTTACAACAGAAGATAGCCCATTTGTTCCACCACCGCCCTCTGATGAAAAATCTCATCCTAAGCACCCAAAACACCCAAATGTACCACGACTAAGAAATAAGAAATAACCAACAACACTAAGCTACAAAGCTTGGCAAGGTGCGTCCCTTGCAAAATATCTTGGACGCTGAACCACAGTCAGGTGCCTTCCTGCTACTTTGGGTATACGTTAACTGAAGGCTGAAAAACGAGTAATAACATGGCAAAGAAACCTACGACAATTACCAGCACTGCTGCTGCAGAGCATCCAATAGAAGTCGCCGATCAGCTAATTCTCACTCCAGAAGAACTACAAGCAATCATCAACGCTAGGCAATCTAAAACCGGAGAACCAAACGTCGCTATTAGTGATTTGGCAACTGCTCTTATCACTGCGATCAACTCCACAAAGACCCCTGAAAAGAAGACACCTTTCAATCGAAAACGCGGTGGACCGTGGGAGTCCAAAGATGGTAAGCCTAAGCCCAAACTTCGTAGAGTAATGTATCAACACGGTATCTTGATGGAAGAGAATAACCTCTCCTCCGAGGAAATTGAGCTTCTCAACAAGATTAAGGCCGGAAGTTATTGCGGCGGTCAGGTTAAGGTCATCAAGCGCAGAGATCGTAGCCTGGATGTTGATTACGCAATTAGAACGTCAAGCCAGCGGCTTAAGTTGCTCAGCTTGATGGGCGGTCGTGGATTGGTAGGATTACTGGAAAGAATTCTTTCAGAAGCGGCCGATCCAACAAAGTTCAAAGGACCGGACGAAGACGACGACTAGTCGTAATTACGTTAGATAATCTGACGTTCGGCTCCAACGTTAAGGGGAGTGGCTGAAAGGCTGCTTCCCTTTTTTTAGGTGTGTATATGCCATTACTTTCTGGAAAAAGCAATGATGTAATGTATTCGAATTACAAGGAACTCAAAGCTTCTGGTAGAGCCGATGATCAGGCTTGGGCGATTGCGTATAGCAAAGCTGGCAAGTCTAAGAAGAAAAAATCCAAAGGTAAGAAATAATGGCCAAACTGTTTTCTGGTAAGTCCGACGACATCATCAAAGAGAATCAGCGAATGCTGTGTGCTGAAGGCATGTCGGAGTCGCAGGCAATGCATTTGAGTTTAAAACATTCGAATAAAGGCAAGACTATTGATCGCGCCGTTAAGGGCGTCACCAAAAAGAGTAAAGATAAAGTAGAAGTTATCTAATGATTTTCTCAGCCATAGTTTCAGACCTTGCCGATCGACTTAACCTTACTAGCTCTGAGTCTCAGACTCGTCTAGGTCGAGAAGTCAATCGTTATTATCGTCGTATTAGGACGGCGCTTGGAATGGCAGATGCCACCACGCGGGCCGTCGCGGTGTCTGCAGCGAAGACGCTCGGATCTGCTACGGTCACGTTTAGCGGCGTCCAAAAAATTACCCGTGTTTACGACGATACTTCCGGCACTCGACGATTCTTAACTGAGAAACATTGGGACGAGCTACGGGAGAAGAATCCTGGCACTAACAGCCCTACAGAATGGGCCACGCAAAGCGCTGATGACGATACTGTCACCATCCTAATTAATGTCTTAGCGCAGGACACCGATGCTCTGAAGGCTGATGGATTCCTCACCACAACAGATTTGTCTGGTTCGCAGGTTCCGGCCTTCCCAGAGGACTTCCACGATATCCTTATTGAAGGTGTGCTTGCAGACGAGTATCGCAAGCGAGAGCGGTTAGATCTAGCCAAGATTTCTAAGGCTGAATACGAAGCCCGCCTATCAGATCTCCGGATGTGGTTTGCCAAGTCTCTTAATAAGGCAAATCAGCAAGGGGAGCTTACAACTACCAGATCACCGTTTCTTGGTGGTGGCGGTGGCGGTGGTTCGGCGCCAAGCGGCGGAACAAGTTATACGCAGACAGGCCTAGTCACCTTCGATAGAGACCCGGATGTGCCGTTCGCGGTGACGTCAGGATCTGCGGTGGTGACAAATCTTGACGCGGATTTACTCGACGGCGAGCAAGGGTCTGCGTATCACAATGCCACAAATCTAAATGCCGGAACGGTGCCGCTCGCACGGTTGTCGGGAATTGGCAATACGCAAATCTCTGGTACGTTGGCTGACGCTATAGTCGCGTCAAAACTTATACCCCCCGGCGCTGATACTCAAGTTGTGTTCAACGATGGTGGCGCATTCGCAGGAGACTCCGGACTCACCTTTAACAAAACCTCTAATATTCCTACAGCGGATGGTGGGCTGGTAGTTAATGGGGATATTATTGGCGGTGCTGACATTATACTGCGGCGAGGCACCACGGACGGTAGTGATACGGGCGTCATGCAAATAGTGGGCGGAGGTAGCGCTAGCCAAGCTCGGGGCGGTTTAATACAAGTATTTGGTAATGAACATGCGTCACTTGGAAGAATCTTTCTAATTCCGGGCAACGTGGCAAATAGTGGAGTATTTGTTTATCGAAATGACGCGAATGTGTCGGTTTCTATAGATGGGGCGACTGGTATTCTTTCGTTAAACTATGGACAGATTCAATTTCCTGCGTCTCAGAACGCCTCATCAGATGCCAATACCCTCGACGATTACGAAGAAGGCACTTGGACGCCGGTTCTGCGGTTCGGTGGCGGCAGCACTGGTATCACCTACTCAACACAGAGTGGACGCTACACTACTATCGGCAATCTGGTGGCGATTGAAATCGATATCGCGCTGACAAACAAGGGATCGTCAACAGGCACCGCTGATATTCAGGGAGCGCCATTCGCTGCGAATCTGTGGGCTATGGGTGTGTTGGATGGTGTGAACACATTTGGGGGAAGCGTAATAGCGACCACATGGGCGGAAATGGTGAATAGCTCCATCAATATGTTTCAGGGCGTCCGAACCCTTCTCACTGACGCGGACTTTCAGAACACAACCAATCTTCGTATCTCACTCACGTATCGACGGTAAGGAACTAACACATGACACTGACAAAACAGACTGTAATCGACAAAATTGAAATCTTCGAAGATGGTAAGATCCAGCATCGACAGGCTACCAGGGTCTACGACGATGGGGTGCTCATCGCCGAGACCTATCATCGACTCCCAGTCTTAGAACCGGGCGACGAAACACAGGCAATAGACGACGCCCGCGTTCAGGTTGTTGCAGAGACCCTCTGGACTCCGGAAGTTATAAGCGCTTTTGAAGAAAAGAAACGTATTGCTGAAGAAACTCGGATCGAATCAGCGGAAGCGGTAGAGAACATTCGATAATGGCTTTCTTAATACCCTCGTGGCGCGGGGGGATGAACAACACAGACGGACCAACTGATCTTTCTGATGACCAATGTGTAGTCTGCCAGAATGTAGAGTTTGTCCGAGCGTCCCTAGGGGAGCGTAGGAAAGGTGCGTCCGCGATTACGCTTCCAGCAAGCATTACGGCGCATACAGAAGTGGTGTTCTTGTACAATCATGTTCCTGCAGCCGATTTGACGGCCGCAGAGCTATATGTTATTGGAACAACTGGCACATCGTCAGCAACTATGTCCCGGAAAACCACCTCTTGGCTCACAGTGGCCTTTGATGACGCAATTGTGCTTACTAGTGGCGCTAAGTATCGTGTTCGAGCGCAGTCGCTCCATGGCAAATTGTACTTTGCGTATAAAAGTGCAGTTGATCGTTTGCATGTGTATACTGGCACCGGTAACGTTCGTAGAGCTGGTTCTGCACCAACAGCAACTGCCCCAACTGCCGCGAATGGCGGCGGTGCTGGCAGCTTAACAGGTACGCGATATTATCGGGTTCGTTTTACAGAACAGTCCGCAGGCGTGACCCTTCGACGTAGTGAACCCTCTTCTGAGTTAGCCTTTACCCCCGGTGGTGCTAATGCTGCTGTGGTGGTAACGAGACCCACGGCTCCGGGAGAAGGCGAGACACATTGGGAACTTGAGGGTTCTGTTGACGACATAAACTTTTACGTTATTGCCACAACAGCCATCGGAACCACCACTGCCAATGACACCACAGTATATTCTCCCGGATATGCCTCGGTATTTCAATTGTCCCCAGACATCGGCGATTATACGCTCATCCCTAGCGGTAAGTTTCTCTGTGTTGATAGAGATCGATTAATCGTTGGTGGTTCGTGGGAAACGGCTAGCTTGGCTTCTCGTGTAACATGGACACCCGTTCTGAAGGATGTTGGTTCTGGTAATGACGAGCGATTGGAAAATGATCAGGACCCCCGCGTTGACTTAGATCCTGGTGAAGGTGGTGAGCTGACCGGCATGGTAGCTGTGAATGGATCTATCTGGGTGTTTAAGCAGTCCAGAATTTACAAGCTAACAGCATCTGGCGTCCGTAATAGGGCCTATGATGTGACACCTATCAGCAAGGTTCGTGGGGCTATCGAGGATTCCGCCGTTGAAGGTGTTGACCAAGGCGGTAATGCCGCAATTTACTTCCTAGATCCAGCGGTAGGGCCGTGTCGTGTGTCTATCTCCGGCGTAAAGCAGTGTGGACAGGATATCTTTGAGACTTGGCGAACGATAAATCTTGACGCCACAGCGGTGGTGTGCCGTGCGTTCTACGATCCCAGAAATAGACAGGTACATTGGAAAATTGCGACTAACGGCGGTAATTCGCCCAATTTGGAAATTATCCTGCATGTCCGTGAGACCCGAGATACAGAAGAAGGCGACGTTCGTCGCGGATGGGTCGTATGGGACGGAGATATTACCGAAGGACTAGCGGTATGTCTGTTTCCAGACAACATCGAGACGAATGCAGCACGGTCCAGAAATCTTAGGCCAATGGTTGGTGGGTCTAATACTGGATTGGTGTGGCAGACAGATACTGGTACTACGGATAATGGCACAGTATATGCTGCACGTATTCTCAGTAAACCGTATACCAGAGCAGGCGTGCTAAATCAATTTGAGATCCAAGGAGCCTATCTTATTGGTAAAGCCGTCACCAATGCACAAGTGGACATTTCCTTGGAAGCGAACTTCGAGTTATTCAATAAAGAAGCACAAACTGTTTCATTTACGCCGACGGCTAGTGAGTCTAGAGTAATTAAGAATCTTGATAACTTGGCCTTATCAGAGTGTCGGGCGGTCCAAGTGGAAATTGAAGATACGGCGCCAGCTGGTTCTGCTCGATGGGAGTTGGAGTATCTGATTCTTCGTGAAACCGGTGGACAACAGGCTTAGATGGCATTAAGAGTCTTCGATTAATGGTATCCCTTAGATTTCGAGAGTTCCTAACTGGTTATATGGCGGAGGAGTTTGACTCCCTCGTGGCACAGCTACGGTCATTCTTCTCGATTTCGTTCAATGAGGATGGCACTTTACAGGGGTTGGATCTTGGATTAACCCAATTGCCTATTGGATTGGGACCATTACCGTGGCCTAGTGCTACACCACCAGCTGGATGGCTTCTTTGCCGAGGCGACGCTATTTCTAGAATTACCTACAAATCCTTATTTGAGGTAATTGGAACTACGTATGGCGCTGGAGACGGTTCTACCACATTTAACCTTCCGGACATGCAGCAGAAGTTTCCATTAGGTAAGGCCGCTGCTGGAACGGGCGCGACGTTGGGGGCTTCGGGTGGCGCTATTGATCATACGCACAGTGGTGGATCGCATACACATACCATTAGTTCGGACGGTACGCACATCCACAATATTCCGACAAGCGGTACGCATACCCACGACTTAGCTGCGTTAACCACGTCCATTACAAATAATTCCTCCATATTCAATATTGAGGTTTTGGAAGATTTGGACGGCGGGTCTTTTGCGGCAACTTCGGTACACGAGCACTATACATCTGAAACGACACAAACATCTGACGCCGATGGCGACCACGATCACAGTGGTGAAGTAGACGCAGATGGTTTACACGATCACGGGGGCGCTACCGGAGCATCTTCCGGAACAACTGGCGCCGCGAATCCCCCATTTATTTCCTTGAATTTCATCATTTTAGCCGGTGTGTAAGGAGCAGAATAACTAATGGCTTTCACAAATTTCTTAACTAGGGCAAAGCAACAGGTAGCCGGACAGACACCAACCGCCTCACCGGCTGTGCCCACTAGTCCAGGCCCGCAGAAAGCCCCAGAACAGACTCCTGCTGACTTTTACAAAGACCTATGGAATACTGTGTCTCCAAGCACGCCGCAACAATCGCCGTGGGGCGGCTGGAATGCCAATAATGTGTTTGATTATGGAGAGGATTTGAATCCTCTTTCAGCACAGACTGGTGTGTCGAGAGATGATTTGGCTGGGCAACGAAATGCCTTCCTGAACCCCCTTGAAGCACAATTTAGAGAGCAGCGTTCTGCACAAGGCATCAACACTGACGCGACTAGTGCTAATGTTCTCGGAAGTGACGAGTTTAAGAACTTTGCACGCACCGGACAACTTGGCCCGCAGGGGCAGCCTGTCGCGCCGCAAAGCGCTATGCAATCCTGGATTGGTGGCACCACGGCTGCCTCCACAAATATTGATCCCGCGAATGCTGGGCGAAAAACAGCGTTATATGATCTGTTGATGGGCCGTGCGCAACAAGGTCTCAATGTAGATCGAAATAATCCCGCCATTCGGGGGCAAGCAGATGCTTATGCTGCAAATGAAGAGCGAGCTAAGCGGAATTATCTCGGGGATACCGCTGAACGAGAAGGTCCATACGTCAATATGCAAGGTGAGTCACGGATGGCCAATGAACGAATGGGCCAACGGACCGGAGCCTTTGAAGCGGAGCTAGTTGGTAGAGAATTGACTGCCAAGCGACAGGAAATCTCTGAAGCCCTGTCGGGATTGGGAAATCTACTTACCGAAGATCAGCGGATGGAGTTACAGGCACAACTTGCGCAGATGGATAATGCTATTCGACAGCAGGGCTTGACTTCACAGAATGATCAGTTTGCTGCGAATCTTGGATTGCAAGTGGCTGACCGATCGGCTTACTGGGACGCCTTGCGAAGAGGACAACTATAAGTATATGAGAACGTATTGCACAGAGGGTCATGCGTTCTCCTCTAACAACACTTCCTACAATAGCAACGGATCTCAAATTTGTAGAATTTGCAGGAATGCTAAAGCCAGAGCAAGATACGCGCTGTCGCATCCGAAAGTTGATAAAAGATCGTGTTGTCGCAGTGGTCATGAATATACGCCAGAAAATACATACGTTTATCCAAACGGACGGCGCAAATGTCGCAGTTGTGCCAGACAAGATACACAGCTTTTTTATCAGCGGCATAAAATAGACCAAATAAAGTGGCAGCGAGACTATTACAAGAAGGCAAGCGGGGCAATTTTGTCAGAACAAAGAAAACGATATCGAGCTACAAAAAGACATTTGGAGCTAAAATACAATTTACCTAAATCTTATGCTGAGATGGTAGCTGACCAAAACGGTTTATGTAAGGCCTGTAATAGACCGCCAGACTCACGAGGTTTGTGTGTTGACCACGATCACGCTTGTTGTCCCGCCGGATCTTGCGGTCAATGCGTAAGAGGCTTACTTTGCAACGATTGCAACACAGCGTTGGGATTAACTGGAGACTCTGTGGATAGATTAGAACAATTGATCACATATTTGGTCGAAGATCAAAAACGAAGAGGGTTACTTTAATGGCTACTACCGTCCCCACACAACCCGCAAATGGCGCAATAGACCAAATCTTGGCTGAATTGGCAAAAAGGCAACAGTCTAGTCCGGCAGCAGACGCAGCTAGTGTATTCGGAAGCTTCTCGTCTGGTCAAAAGGCCAATCGGGTTGTGGAAGGTAACTTTCAAGGCGACTTCGACAAGATGATGCTTGATCGAGAGAACCGGATGAACACTCTCGGGTTGCAGTCGCAGGCGGATCGGAATGTCAATGAAGGTGACGCTCTTCGAAAGTTGCAGCAAACCTCCTACATTGGTGGGGGTGGAACGCAGTATTCGCCAATGAGCATAATGCTCAACGGGCAGAATCGGCAATTGCCGTCATTTTTGGGAGTTGCCCCGAGGGGAACTACCCCTGAGGAGCAGACTGGCGCGAAGGCCCTGCAAGGACAGGTGATGAACCGACTACAGCCGGGGGGTTCGTTTCAGCCAGAGTGGAATTATCAGCCGAAGCCCGTCGAAGAGTATTCTAAACCAGGTCTCGCAGAACAGATTTCTTCTTACGGTGCGACGGGCGCCGGTATTCTTGACATATTAGGAAAAATTCCAGGTGTGCGAGATGCAATTAGCAAAATACCGGGAATTGGTGACTTTCTTGCTAAATTCATAGGCGGTCAAACAACACCTACTATTCCCGCTATTCCCGCTAAACCGATTGTCGGGCTTGGATTACCCGAAGATATTACTTCTCAAGGAGTTAGCACTACTATTCCACAGATCAGTTTATGGGGTCCCGGTTCAGCCAACAATCCAGTACCGCAGTATGGCGGGTTCCATACGCCAGGGTTTCAATTTCCAACTTCCCGTCCGAGGGGCTAATGGCAGACATCTATCAGACTACGCCGGGAAGTGCTGTAGCGGATACCGTTCAACAGATTCTGCAGCGGAATCGTGAGCAGCAGCGGCAGGCGGTCATGGATCGTCTTGGTTTGGAGAAGTATCGTTCAGACGAAGCCAACCAAGCAGCACAGCTCGGACTTGAGAAGCAGAGAACTGATGCCAGCGTAGCTGCGTCCAACGAAACTATTAATTCTGAACTGTTGAAGAGACTTCCGCGTGGAAGAATTCCTACCGAGAACATCAAAGATCCTAGGGTACTTGATCTGATACAGAAGTACGGTCTTACAGAAGAGGAAACCGACCAAGAGACGCCCACGATTAATCCAGAACTTGCTGCACAAGATCGACTACGCCGAATGGGCGTCCAAGTAGACGGGAAACCTATTTCTTTCGCAGAGCCACCAGCCGTGGAATCTGTTGGCAAAGCCAAAGACGAGGTGCCTGTGTTCCGGGCATCTGCCACAAGACCCCCTAGAACTATGTATATTGGTTCGAATGACTTCCAGAAGGAGCGGGATGCAAGGGATCAGATGGACGCCTATATTGCTGCGCATCCTAACGAAGATCCAGATACTCTTCGTGCGATTATGATGGCTAGGGCCGGAATGATTGACAGCCTGCCCGCTAATATTGCTGGAGCTAGGCCCTCTGTGACGCCCATCCTTCCAACTGGACGCGCTGGTCAGCGTGTAGATCTGCCGAGAGGCGGAAGTGCCATGGAATTGGGGTATCCTCCGCAACCAAATGCCGCGTCATTACAAAAACTGTGGCAGCTTGAAAATAAGTCTACTGGCGAAACCAAGAGTTTTGTTGGTATGCCCGCTGATGTGAAACCGTATACCGACGCTGGATGGATTGTTAGACAGGGTAATGAAGCCGCAGTGAAACCGACACCAGTTGTTGATCCTAGATTTGTCTTGGCCTTAACCGGTGTGTTGCGGTCAAATATCCCGAAAGCACAGAAAGAAGCAGCTTTCAACCAAGCTAAAGTAGCTATTGTTTCATCAGCAAATACCACGCCAGAAGTGAAGGAGTGGCTTGCTGCATTTATGGATAATATGAAGCAACGTACGGAAGCTGGGGTTCCGCTCCCGGTTTATGCTGACGCTATTCGCATAGCTGAAACTGAAATCGAAGGCATTTCAGATGCTGAACGAAACGCCCTTGCATCAACTATTCAATTGCTCCTAGGACAAACACCCTAATGGCCGATCCGAAAAAGCGCAGAAAAGTTACGTTCGAAGCGCTGGCATTGAAGCCAGCGGTTGAAGAAGCAACTACCGAGCCTTCCGCAGGTCAGAAGGTTGCTGGGGACGTTACCAGAACCATTGGTGAGCGAGCAAGAGGCATCCTGCCGCTTATCGCTCGTGGAGCTGGTGGTGTGCTCTCGTTTGAGGGCGGGCCTGTAGGCGCCGGAGTAGCAGGAGGCTCAGAAATTCTTGCTCAGATGTTGGAAGGGCGTAAGTGGGATGACATTAATTGGGGGCATGTTGGTGTAGAAGGCGCGCTAGGCTTAGTTCCAGCCGGTAAAATGTTTAAAGCTGGAAAAGCAATGGCCTCGGCTGCAAGGGGGGCTGGCATTTCCGCTGCCGGTGTTGTCGGCAGGAAGGCTGCTGATGTGGCGACTGGTGAGAATCCAAATGCCCTAAATAAAGAGAATTGGTCAGCTTGGGATGCCTTGCCGGTGGTTTTAGGTGCTGGGATGAGCGGAGCCCTAGGCAAATTTACCAAGACAGCTGTACCTAGGCTACCAACAACACCCGAAGGTCCGGCGACAATTGATGACTTTCTAGGTGGAAATACGTGGTATTCTGGGAAGTCCCCGAAGTGGGATGCCGACCGTATTGGTTTGGAAGCGTCTCGGCTTGATGCTGCTGGGCAAAAAGAAGCTGCGCATGGTGTTCGGGAAGCATCTCTTAGAACTAATACTGGTGATAAGGGGATCTACGATACTATTACCAAAAGCAATGAAGCTAATGCAGCGCAAACCGCAAAGAACGCCAATGCTGGAGCTGGAATGGGGCGTGGGCAGACCATCGAGTCTGTTCTTGCTCAGGGTCCTAAGGCAGTCGAGGATGTTGCACTGCGATTGGAGGCTGCTGGCCATTCCGATCAAGCGGCTATACTGCGACAAGCTGCGGTAAGCGCTGGAATTAGTGCCCCAGCAACGTCTAGAGCCGTGAGTAAGGCTACTAAGGAAGCGGAGAAGGCCGCAACTGCCGCTAGGCAAGCAGAGCTAGCTAAGACACGTCTTGAAGATTTGCAGGCAGCCGGTGGTCAGACCAATCGCAAGGCGAGTGAATCTGTCAAGGCTATCGATCCTGAAACTGGCGAGGTGACGACCGTTGTGGATGTAACGGCTGTCCCACCGAAGAAGGGCGGCGCGGCGGACGGTGGTAGCCAAACATCGTCACGGCGAGGAGCTATTCCGTTGGAGCCGATCATTACGGCCAAACCAGACGTGTTCCAAGTAATATCGGATACCGGTTTAGTTAAAGCGGAAGTCCCGACACTGAAGGATGCTGAAGAGGCAATGTCAGCCTTTGGTTCAGGGCATCGCGTGGTGTTTCCAGCCAACTTCAAACCCACCGCAGGTGCGGAAATGCCGGGGGTAAAGGCTAATCCTGATGCGTCCATTAAGGTTATAGCGCCAGACGAAGTAGGTCTTCGGATATCCAGTAAGGATGCACCTCCGACGCCGTTTAATCCGCCGAGGATTGTGGAACCACCAGTTAAGGCCCCCAACGAAGCTCCTACAAGCCCCGTAGAGCCCGTTCAGGCTCCCCCGGCTACTCCGCCCCTACCAGAGCTACCAAAAGCCCCTAGTGAGGCTCCTATGGCCTCTACAGCGGTTCCTGGCGGTGGTGTGCTTGCACGGTTCTTCCGTAGCCCACAAGCTGCTACCGCTGAGGGGGAATATGCTGCCCAGCTTCCGATCACCGATAAGGCCCTGCCGCAGATTAATCCACTTCTAGCGCAGAATGACGTGCTCACAAAGGCCCAACGAGCAGCGAGAGAGCCAGATGCTCCAGCTAGGGTATTGGGCAGAACCCTTCAGAAAGCTGGCAAGGAACTTGGTTTACCACCCAGGCCCAAACCAATCCGACAAGAAGCGGATGCCCTACAACAGGAAATCCTCGATAGAACATTACAAGCTAATCGAGGTACCCCAGCCGATGTGCCAAGCAATCCCATCGCGCAAGCGCTAGAACGAGAGCGCATTGCAGTACCATCTGCTGCTCCAATGGCAAGACCTGACGTGAATAGGCTTGCTCGGCTATCACAAGCTGTAGGAACACCAGATCTAGAGAAAGCTGTAGAATCTCGTTTGGCTCGGGCAGCGGAAGCAGGGGAGCAGATTCCACCAGCTTCACCGTAGATGCCGCAGGCCCCAATAACACCAAGCCTCTCCGATCCAGCTGATATCGTAGCAGAATTTACGTCTAGAAAGGCTGCTGCTAAAACTCCAGAGGAAGTTGCCTTACTAGAGAAGGAAGCGGAAGGCATCCAAAGCAATCTTATTCAAGACGCTCTCCGCAAAGCCAAGGGAGAATCTGGAGAGGTCAGTCCAGAATTGCTACAGGCTCTTGCAACCAGAGGCCTTCCTACAGTTGCAGGTGCCTCAATTGGCGCAGCAGTTGATGACAAGAATCGTCTTCGCGGGGCGATGTTGGGCGGAGCTGCGGGTTTCGCCGGTTCTTCTGCAATTCAGGGCCTAACCAAAGGCACCAATCTGCAACTTGGACCTAGAGCCGTCAATTGGCAACGCGGCTCGATGCTTTCTGCTCCAAGAAATCTTATAGTCAATACTGCAGCTTCTACAGGCAGCGGTAATTTAAGTTCTATGGAAAAGATGTTGCAGGGCCTTTTTGAAAAAGCTGGGATGAGTCCAGAGTCCGGTGCTCTAGATTTGGGTAAGTCTGGTCTAAGAGAGATGTGGAGTCCGGAACGTATAAAGAGCATTCCAGAGGATTGGCGAAAGGCCGGACAACGATTGGATCATACTAGCGAACGCGCAGACCTTTCAAATATTACTGATCCAAATATCATCGATACATTAAGCAAGATTCCGGCGCTAATTATGACTTTCGGAGACGATAATGTTCGAACGGCGCTAATTCGAGCAGGGTGGTCCGAAGCACAGGCTCGCGCAGCGACACTCACATCTGAACCTAGGTATGCACTAACCAAACAACTGCCAAATATCGCTCGTAGTGGTGGCACTGCAGGTAGATTGGCCTTACCATTCAGCAAAACTGCAGCTAACGTAATTGAAAGTAGTTTGGAAAGAACGCCAGTTATTGGATTACTGCTCGGTATGACCAAGGACTCAATTAATCCGGCATTGAAGGCTTCGCTATCCGAAATAGCTGCTAGACAGGGGATGGGTGCGGCGGTATCTGCGGCTTCTTATATGCTTGGTAAAACCATTGACCCAGAAACTGCCAAGACCGCTAAATGGTTCATGATGATTACGAATATGTCGGGGCAATATGGCGCTCTTGCTGGAGCGGCTTTTGCTGCGGGACAAGCAGCACAAAGTGGCGCCGAGCCACTGGATCAACTTAGTAAAGGTGGATCTAAATTCCTTCAGAGCTTGCCGCTACCTACAACAGAAGTTTTCGATGAAATGAAGAATGCAGCAATCAGTTATGCTAAGGGGGAGCCCCCAAATCCTAACGCAGAACATCTCCCACAGCGATGGTTGCCAGATAACATGCTTCCGAAAATTCTAAAAGACGACGCGATTAACACTGCAACTGATTTGATTCCCAAACGACGAGTCAAATTTGAAGGCTTAAACCTCCCGTAAGGATATAAATATGGCACTACGAATCGGCGGACCACCCCTACAGCCCCAAGGGCCAATGGAACAAACAGAATCAATGAGCGATCCGGCTATGATGCCAGAGATTCCTACAACGCCCACAGAAACAGCAGACTTGACAACAGAAGCTATAGGTGGTGGCTCTGTCTCTCCAGAACTGGCTCATTATGTTGGTCCAGAACGAATGGATCAAGCTTGTCAAAACTGCATCCATTTCACAGAACCGAATAGCTGTGAGATTGTGGCTGGAGCTATTGATCCTGCCGGAACATGTAACTTGTTTACAATGGACTCTGCTGGAGAAGAGGAGCTGCCGGAAGAGCCGGAGCTAAGTGACGTCACATCAGACAACTCTGCTGAAGGTAGTGCAGCATACTAATGGCTCTTCTCGCAGCAATTGTGCATTTGTGGTGGGGCCTACTGCTATTGCTTATTGGGCCTAGTGCGTTACAAACGACCCCTATCCATACATTAGCCTTTATGCCAGCAAAAGTGGCAGGGGTTCTATTGGTGGGCATCGCCGGTATGGCCCTTTGGGGCCATCGTAAAAAGTCTTTTTTGTGGTTCTTGCCCCAGCAATTTATTTTGATGTTAGCTGCATCCAGCGCAATAGCGCTTATCGGTAAAGGTCGGTATGCAGATGGCGCAATATATCCATGGCATTTCATCGCTGCTGACCAAGCGTGGGGCATCGTAGTAGCGGTTTTACATACCGTAGAACTAACCAAACGATCCAGTATGTTAAGGAATACCCTATGAGCGAATGGCTAATACCACTACTGGTGTCAGCAGTAATTTCTGTGCTGACGCTAGTCTTAAATACCAGATCTTCCGCGTCATCATTAGACTTGGCAAGAGTCCAACATTATGCAGAAGAAACGTTTAAATACGTTGAACTGTTGGAGAAACGTGTAGCCGCCGCAGAAGAGCGGGTGGATGCTGCGGAGAAGGCTCATGCAGCCTGTGAAAAATTCCTAGCAGAACTACAAAGTAGGTTCGGACCTAAGTTAACCTAATATGCCTGATAATATTGATGATATTGTCGATGCTGTTATTGATGCGGAGACCGACGATGCGAATCCGTCCAAGGTAACTATAGATCCAAACGATGCTGGGGGAAAGACGCAATATGGCATTTCAATACGATCCAATCCGCAAGCTTGGGCTGACGGTAAAGTAACCGAGGAGGAAGCCCGTGCCATTTATGAACAGCGATATATCGTTGGACCAGGATTTACCCGAATCGCTGATCATCGACTGTTACATTTCCTCGTGGACTGGGGAGTCACATCTGGGCCAAGTATTTCTGTCAAGGGCGTTCAGAGGCTTGTCGGAGTTGAAGATGACGGAATTCTTGGTCCTAAAACCGCCAAAGCAATTAACGAGACAGATCCCAAGCGACTACTTAATAGATTAATTGATGAACGAATACTAATGTTAGCAAGAATTGTCAACAGAGACCATTCGCAATCCAGATTTATCGAGGGATGGATTAATAGAGTACTTGAATTTCGTATAGAGGCCTAATCATGCGTAGCCTTATAGCGGCTCTTCTTGTTTTATTCGTGACGACTTTGCCTAATGCGAGTTCCACAGCAGACCTATCGTTTCTTAACTCGATTGTCCCTGTGACTATTCCCATACCAGATTCAAATGGTATCGGAAAATTACACGTAGGTTGTACGGCCACGAGTATTGGAGATCATGAATGGCTTACTGCCGCACATTGTATACAAAATTATCAGACGTATCGCTTTTATGTGTTGGGCGACGAGATTGCTGTGACTAAGCTTGATGTTGCCACAGATCTAGCTAAGCTTGTAACTAGGCGTGTTTCTATGCCTGCTTTAAAACTCTCGGAGATTCCGCCAAACCTACTAGACGAAGTTATTGTTGCCGGATATCCACTAGGATCGGCTGATATAAATGTTGTGATGGGGCGGGTTTCTGGATTTCAATTATGGGTAATGCAGGATATAGAATGGCCATTTATGTTTGTTGCTGCATCCGGCGCCAGGGGAGAAAGTGGTGCTCCAATCCTTAATTTGAAACACGAATTGGTGTCGGTTGTGCAGATGGGCTTTTCGCAGGATAGTTTCTCTCCGCAGATGGGTGGTGTGCCATTTGAGACTCTAAAGACGTTTCTAAATAAATAATGATTATTAATATCCCGATTCTGAAGGAGGGTGAAAAGCCTTCAATGTTGTACACCGTTGCCTTACGTAAAGCCATTAGTAGTGACGGTTGTTCAAGAGTGCCAGATGTATATGGACACTGTTGCGTTGTTCATGAGGTTTTATGAATACATCTGTATGCGATATTGCGTGGTTAGCTGGGTTATTGGAGGGCGAGGGTTGTTTTCTCTTAACCGGTCCCAATAAAACGTCACCTAGAATTTCTCTGAATATGACGGATAAAGATATTGTAGAACGTGTGGCTGCTCTTACTGGGGTTAAATCTATACATATTCGCGAGCGGCGTAGTAAAAACCCAAATCACAAAGATCAATGGTGTTTGTGTATTGGCGGGAATCGCGCCATCGGCGTTATGCAAACCATCTACACATTTATGGGAACGCGACGAAAAGCTAAAATTAGAGATGTTATAGCGGTTTGGAAAGCAAATCCGTATAAACGGCGTATGGGTAAACAAGTTATTCTAGCTTGTTCACACACAGATCGGAAACCATATGCTCACGATATGTGTCATGCTTGTTACGAAGGCGTTCGAATTAAGGATAAATTAGATGCTTCGAATTCCCATACTTCGTGAAAACGAAAAACCAACCACACTTTATTATATTGCGCTGAAGCAAGCAATAACAAGCGACGGTTGTTCTAGTGTTATAGATTTATACAGCCATTGTTGTATAGCACATGATTTGCGCTACCGTATTGGCGTGGATATGTGGGGGAAGCCAAGTAAGAAACGAGATGCTGATAATTGTCTTCGGAAATGTGTGGAAGACGCATCTTGGTTAAAACGGTTTAGTATTGTTGCGAAGATATTCTGGTTTGGTGTGAAGACCTTTGGTGTATGGGCGTATGTGGACGATATAGACTCCCGCGAAGTGTTTGAGACTTACTTTTTTAATGCTGCGCCGGCGTCCACAACGGGCATCCCAACGGAAAAGACTGTAAGCACTGGCATCACACGAGGTCCTGCGGAAGAACCGAAGGAGCCAGCCGAGCCTACTGAGGACGCACCTGGGGTTGTGTCAGAAGGACAGACGAGGGAATAGATGGCTGACCCTCTTAAAGAAGAACTTATTCAGCGAGCACCGACGCCTGCGCGGGGGACGCAATTTGAGAATCCAACTACATACGGACTCAAAAATTATGTAAGCGGTGGAAAATATCGGGAATATATTGAACCTAACGACACCCAACATCCCAAAGATATTCGAGAAGGCCTTATAGAGAAGCTGATTAAAGGTATTGGGGCGGGGTATGGTGACTTAGCGGTGGATGATATTCCGTTTCTAGAACAATACCTGCATCCTGACAAAGATATTCTTCCAAAAACCGATCTTAGGCCTACCAAAGCGAAAGCGCTGAATGTGCCATATCGTAGCATTCCTGAAAATAAGATTACTCACGCATATATACATCCAGATACCAAAACAGCTTCTTTATTCAACGTTACCTCTAAGGGAATAGAAGCAGAGCCAACACGGGGTTTGGGGCACTTTACCACAAGCGAAGCACCTAATTATTATAGCTTATATGACGTGTGGGATTTCAATACTGCGTCGCCGCTTGTAAGAACGGAATATGAAGATAGTGGTAAGGTTAAACCTGCCAGCAAGTTAAATGCTTTGGCTAAACAGATTATGCAACGAGTTGGGCAGCCTTACGCGGTTTATAATCGTATTGCTAAAGATGACCCACGACTAAAAGTTGTTGACGAGTGGTCCGATAAATAATGGCTGACAACCTATTAAGTACCTTACTCCAGAAGTTAGGGATGCAAGTCCCGGAGGCCGGTCCTGCACCTACGTCAGAGCAGCGTAAGCTCTACGAGGAGATGGCGCAGCGAGAGCAAGCCAAGCGGGGGCTGATTGCGCAGGCGATGGGCGGGGTGCTAGCGGGTGCGCCACAGTTTGCCAAGGGATTTACGGTTAGTGATCCCAATATGCCGCTAGGTGACTTACAGAAGACCTCTCCGTGGGAAAAGGCTGGGATGTTCGCGGCTGCTGCGCCCATATTCCCTCAGAAGGGCATTAAGGGGCTGTTTAATCGTGTGGAGAGGATTGCCGAGAGTCTACCAGAGAAGGTCTCTGCCGGGAAACTAGCGTCGATTCTGAAGGGTAATGCTTCGAAAGAAGAGATTGGCTGGAGAGGTCTGGATAAGGTCATTGCAGATCCAGCTAAGCAGATTGCCAAGCAGGATGTGGTAAGCACCTTGCAGAAGAATCCTCTTGATGTGCGGATAATGGAAAAGAGAATAAATACACCGGAAGCTTACAGAAAATACGGTAGTCACTCCACCTCAGATACAACCTACGACAACTACGTTATGCCCGGTGCCAAGAACTATCGGGAGACGTTGATTCAGTTAGAGCCAGCACCAAAGAAACAGCCATATACAGACACCACAACTGCATTAGAACACGATTATCCGGCTACAGCTTATACCTCCCATCACTGGCCCGATGATCCGAATACCCTTGTACATGTGCGACATAATGAGCGTTATCTCCCACACGAAGAAGGGGCTAAGATGCCTAGTTGGAATTGGAGTGACGCCACTGCCAAGAGTTTTGCAGATGTGGGAATCCCCGTTGTTGGGCCTCGTGGTCGTATGTTGGAGAACATCCAGTCGGATTGGCATCAGCGTGGGGCGCATGGAGGTTACTTTGGCGAGGAAGGTAGGGATATTCACAATCAATCTGGAAATCCTGAGCTACAAGCAACCATTACTCAATTAGACGAAGATATTAGAACCAAATCACAAGAGATTTTGAACTTTCTGCAGGATTCGCCACACGGTCCATTGGAGTTGCAGCCAGATCTAAATGGTCTAAATGACATTGCCTCCCAAATCAACGGTCGTTTACGATGGGAAATTGAGAATACGGATATTGCTACTACTGGTGACAGAAACATTCAGCTTGCTAAGCTCCAACGAGAGATGAATACTCTCCGAAATACCCAGATAACCGCCGAGGACGCTCTTATGCGAAATGCTAATGAGATGGTTCCAAATGCGCCATTCAAAGATAATTGGGCAGAACTAGCCCTCAAGCAGCAGCTACTTGATGTCGCAGACCGCCCTGATCTGGATTGGCTGGGCATCGCTCCGTCTAGTGAGCTAAAGGCTCGTGGTGAGGACATCAGCCCTGCGTTCCAAGATGTGCAGCTTCCTAAGACCCTTGAAAAGCTTCTAGGACCGTATGGCGGTAAGGTTGAGAAGGCGGATCTGGGGATTAAACCGACGCATATTAGTGATCCTATGTCCATTTTACCAGAAAACATCAACCCTCGTGGGAGTGCCTCAGGAGAACTAGGCCCCAAGGGTGGTTTATTACAGCCAGAAACCGATACAGCATTACTATCGTTCCTTGGACCACAAAATGTAAATACCATTAATGATCTTAAGAACCAAATCATCAACCAGCGTCCCAACATCCAAGCCTTCATTGCTCGTTTATCCCCAGAGATGAAGCAAAAAATTAAAGAAAAGGGATTCCCCATGTTGATGGCCCTCCTAGCCCAACGACAACTCTCCCAAACGGAGCAACCGTAATGCCCGGACCAAATGTTCAAGCCATTCTGGATCAGCTCCAACCAGCCGGACCGACCCTTACTAAGCCAACTTCCATGCTGGATCGATTTAAAGCCGTTATGGAGCCTTCCGTCGTGGCACCCCCACCAGCCGTCCAGGGAGAGGCGATCTCCGTCGTAGGAGCCCCACAGGGCCTTGTAGAGGCCTTAGCTCCCCTGTCTAAGGGCAGCCTTGCCAGAGGAACGGAGCTAGCGCAGGAACTTGCCGGTAGAGTGAAGGATTATCGCCCTAAACCTAGGCCATGGGGCATCCCCAAGGCTGTCAAGAAGCTTGTTGCCTTCTTGGATAACACGGAACCAGAACCCTTTAACGTGGCTAAGCTGGCGGCTCTTGATAAGGTAACCGGAACCAGACCACCATCTGCGCCCAATATACAACTACCAAAAGACTTCACCATGACTCGTTCTGGCAGACCCATGCTAACGCAGGATTTTCAGAATTTCAGGAGTCCTCGTGACCCGCAAATTGACACAATTAGAAGAGTCTGGGAGAAATACGAGAAAGCGACTAGGCCTAGTGCGCGAGCTACCAATGAAGCAAGACCGCTTTCTGGCAGATGGAACAATCGAAGTCTAGGCTCTGGCGGACAAGTCGGAAATCAAGCGAATCAACTTAAAGCGGCTCTAAAAAAGAAACCTTGACAATCATCAGGTTTCATGATAAGATCAAGATGTTGTGGCCGTCGGTAATTACTTACTCGGTATGGCCGGTTCACTAGGTGAAGATCGGGGAGTATTGACAATCGGCTGGTAGACATGCTATACTAGTTTAGTCCTAACGGCGAACTGGACAATCAGGACTTTGGCGTGATATAATCGGGTTCTAACCGAATTCGTAACCGGCTAACCGAGGAGCGCTTTTGGAAAAATTTATCGGACTTTGGGATTTGCATTGGGGTTTTGAGCGCCGCAACAGGCACAAGATAGCATTGCATGACACTAAGGCTATGAATGTTGCATTGGCGTTTGCCAAAGACTTCAAACCAGACCACATTATCTTAGGCGGAGACATTTTGGACTGTGGGTGTGTTTCGCACCATAATCACGGCAAACCAGGACAAACTGAGGGACTCAAGCTCGTTGAAGACGCAGAAAGCCTGAAAGACAACTTCATACAGCCCCTAGAAGCCCTTAATGCTAAAAGTTACACATACATCACTGGCAATCACGAAGCATGGCTTACAGATCTTGAGGATATGTTTCCAGCCCTAGAAGGCATATTTGATCTTCAACGGCTTCTTGCCCTGAACAACAAGTGGAAAATTGTGCCGCAAGGTGAGCATTACAAACTTGGCAAAATGGTATTTGTACACGGGGACCAAATTAAAGGCGGTATCCACAGCGCAAAATGGGCCGTTGAAGCATATCAGTCAAATGTCTATTTTGGCCACTTCCACACACACCAAGCACATACCCGAGTCAGCACGTTAGAGAATAATGGACATACCGGCACTGCGGTACCGTGCCTGTGCAAGAAAAATCCAGCATATGGTGGCGGCAGCCCAAATCGCTGGATGCAGGGGTTTCTATATGGCTACTTGAACGACGATAAAACCTTCAATTCCTACGTTACAGTAATTATAAACGGAACAGCGACCATCGAAGGGAAAACGTATCGTGGATAGTTTATACAGCCAACGTAATGCACAAGGCCGATGTTTTCGATGTGGCGGTAATCCACTATAATGACCAAGCTCCCACTCGTTGTTGTAGAATGGAAGGATGCCTGGATTGACGGTTACGATCCAGTTAACTTGGCAGACGTGAAAGCCTCACACAAGCCGAAAATTATCGTGACACTTGGATATCTCTTACTTCAAGACGAAGTAGGGGTTTCCTTAGCCAACGAATACTATCAAGACGAAGACGTGTATCGCGGTAGAACTTTCATATATGCGCCTATGCTCGTAAGCGTTAAGGAGCACTCCCTCGTTAAAGCCCGAAAGAAGGTGGCTCGTGCGAAGCCTCCTGTTAGCCCTGTTGTTATTGACATCCCCGGAGACACCAAAACCTCCTAGCTTCTCTGTTTCTCCGCATACTGCACCAAGTCCAGCGGTCATTACTTTCCTGTTGAAAAACATTCCAACGGGTAGTGTGACCGCTTGTTTTGTTTTAGAGGGCTCAGATAACGAGATCGCGGGCTGTGTAGACGTGGCTGGAAGGAAATCCTACCGCCGAGAAGAACGAAATGTACCATCTGATATCTATGTCGCAGCTGTTAGCCTTGATGCAGAATGGCTACCAACCCAGCGAGTCATCATTACAGAATAGCGGTGCAAGCCGTTGGCCGACACCATCGGAGGTGTCTATGTACGAAGGTAACGATTTAGACGGTAGGGATGCTCTTGTCAGACAGAATTTCAAGAATCGTAAGGATCTAGTTTCAGAAATACATCGAGCAGAGGACGTTCTTGCAAATTACACGTCGAATCCATGGGGACCAGCATTTTATAGCCAGTTTGACGACTTGCTGCCTAAGCGAGTAGCAGAGCACTTTGATAAGCCGGGGAAACAGAAGTGGGAGCTACCAATTACCGACGTGGAGAGGCATCCAGGCATCTCGCCTTCGGCGAGCTGGTATGATCAAGTAGCGATAGGAACCCTAGAAATCTACGAAGTCCCGGCCAGTAACGGAGCAGCGAGTAACTTTTACGTATCGATTAAGTCGTAGCGCGTAAGCGTCAAGTTAATTTTGGGCATAAAAATAGCCGGTTGGCTTGGGAGCATTTCCCGAACCTTCCGGCTATTGTTGTTTAAGCTAGAATTGCTAATTCATCCCACCGCAGTTCATCGTCTCCAAGAGGCTCCTTGCGAGCTTGCATTTCTGGGATAACGTTTAACAACCAAGGCTGATTGGTTGCTGCGGCCCGTTCTAAGCACACTTCCAGTGGTGTATCGACTTCATAGAAGCAGGTCTGCCATGGACCATCCCGCATGAAGTCTCTTTTGGCTCTGCTATAGTGTGTCTCGTCAGCGATAACATATTCATGACCCGAACGAAAGAGGCTATCGACCATCACTTTGGCAATAGCGCGTACGAACGGCTCCGCTTCCTTCGCGTAGACCTGCCCATGAAGTGCTAGCCGGATGTTATCCTGGTTGACGATAGGTGCTGCTAGAGATCGACTTAACTCTCGGCTAATGGTGGACTTTCCGCTGCGCGGGAGGCCGTACATGCAAATAAGCGTTGCCACCTAATCCTCCACAAAAGGATCATATGTTGCGAAGAACACCTTACGCTCGATGGGGTAGACATCCCCATCGCTAGTCACGTTTAGGAAGTCCCCAAAGTCAAAGTTGATCCAAGACTTATGCAACTCATTATAAACTTGACCACCACTTAGCTTGGTCTTACGCCAGCGGAGATGTGGGAACTTCTCGTGCAGATCGTCGCTGCCGATAGCTTCTATTGCTTCGATGGGAATTGGTTTCTTTACGAATTTGGGCATCCTTTACCTCAATGTATATTTCTAGGGTATACGTGAAGAATCCTAAAGATCCTCCGTTTCACGGTAGCGGGTGCCACACTTCTTGCAGACTGCATAGCTACCACGAGGTTTAGGGAGTTGAACTTCCCCACCGCACTTGATGCAGGTCATTCATCAACCTCGGTTAGGATATCGGTAAGATTCACTCTTCAACCCCTTCTTCTGGCATCAATGCCTCCAATTGCATTATAGCATCGTAGGCCTGTCGCCACATTTGATCAAAATGGCCGCTACCTGAGTTCACTTCCCTTCCAAAATACCAAAAAGCTTCCCCAAGTCCACCCTCCCAGCGGATTTTATCCGCTACCGATTGTTTGATCTTGTTCATACTTGCCCTCGATCTTTGGCTCTGATGTGTTCATTCGAGAGATACTTTAGAAGTGTTTTAATGTGCTTGGCAAACGGGTGACTACCTGTATTCGGATCGTTAGCCATCCAGGCAACAAGCTGCACCAGGGCATATTCTTCATCTGCTGTCATTTTCCACCTTAGTTACTAAACACCTTTGACATACCAACGTTGTTTGATACCCACGATGACCCCATAACACATCCACATAATTGCGCTGCCACGGTTGCCAGATATGGCGACGAAAACGAAGCCAACAATGTTTCATCTAGACTCCTCAAATAAGGCATAGGTTCTTGGGAAGCGTTCCTTAATTATCGTGGCTACGGCTTCGGCGTACATCCGTGTTTCCCATTGAACATTATCAGACAGTCGTAACGCTAACACGCTCAGCCAATTACGCAAGTTCGCCGATTGTCGCCATTTAGTATAGATGTTTACTGGAACTACTAGTCTCGCAAGCTCCTTTGATAAGCCCTGTTCCAATAGTTTCTGGTATGCAAGACGTGTATACGATGTGGAACTAATCAGAACTTCACGGATCTGTTCAGCCACATCAGCTGAGATGGCTATACCGCTCGCTTGTTTGTTGGTTTTCGCTTGCCCACCAGCCATTACACGCTCAAGACTAGGGATGTAGTACAAATCTGGTAATTCGGTATATCGTGCAGAGAACTCATTGGTGCTTAGCACGCGATGTCGAATAAACTCCCGTGCCACAAAGATCGGAAGTTGCATCTCGACGACAACACCGGCCATTTCAAACGGTGAGAAGTGCTTGTGCTCCCAAAGATAGCGGAGAAGCTTCTCGTCACCGGGCGTCGCGTAGTTACCCCGCCCCTTACACTTTTCGCAGACGTCTGGATTGTGGCAGGGACAAGACCACAACGTTGGCCCCCATCCTTGAAAGCCCTTATTCGTGGACATCCTGGCTGCTTCAATAATAGCCTCGTCGCTACCCCAGATCCCATTAGGTTCTACAAGTTTGACGTAACCAAAGTCCAGAACGTTTACCATTTCCACCCCTCGGCGTCGAAGCAAGCCTTACACCAATCTGTACCTTCGTGTCTACGAACCTCTTCTAGTGTAGGGCCACAAGACTCACAGTGGCTAATGATCTGCCGATGCTCCGCACACACCCAGTTGGCACCCTTATCACAGCCACAGCTTTGTGCAGAGAGATCTTGCGGACGGCATTCACCACCATCACAACACGACTCATTGAAGACTTCCGTTGTCAACTTTCCCATCAGAAATCACTCCCAATCCTATCTCGCAGGTCCCACAATACCTCGTCTACCCGATCACGAAGCTTTGGAAGCTGCTCAGACATGGCCTTAATGGTGTAGTCCCAACCATCATAACCATCCAAGGCAGTCTCAGAAGGATGGTTGGGATCTCGGTCTGCTGCAACATAGGGCAGTCCGTCTTTATCAAATCGAGAAACCTTAATGGCGACACCGCCCATAGACTTTATAAATGCCACTTCATTTGGAAAACGGCAATCCGGTATCACTGCAATTCTGGGACGTTTATTGTAGACATTCCAATACAAAGAATTAACCCAAGTATCGGCATCTTTGCTACGAAATCCCTCAGTGCCAAGCCACTGTAGCATGGAGGGATTCTTCTGCTTCATGCCAAAGATCACCCTGGCAATAGCATATACGTCGTCCGCGAAACTGAAGATTCTAGCTGCTCCACGGGTCTGTTGGACGATGTGGTTCGCGGTGGTGTCCTTGCCATGTCTGCATTTATGGCCGATGCCAATAAAGAAAGTACCGTTTATAGGCTCAAACATCTAACACACACTCCGCATTTTCTTGGCTTCGCGGTCATCCAGTTTGGCAACATTGTGTTCTATAATGTCATCAAGAGTCCAACCCATATTCTTGGTAAGTGCCGTCACATAGAACAACACATCACCAAGTTCCCCTTTTAGGTCATCGTATGTTAGCTTACCAGTGGGATTGTCACGTAATTTAAACTTCTTCCACCAGCCAGCGATCTCACCAGCTTCTTCGTTGATGGCAACAACACAGTAATTGGCGTCTACGTAGCCCTTACATCGAGCCTCAACGTAATTCTCATATTCCTTCTTGGTCACCAAAACTCTCCTCTGATTCTACCCAGCCCCAATCGCTCGCAGTTCATACAAGTCACCTTGGTCCAGTGATAGGCACCATTCCGCTTCCGAAAATTCACACTTAGGCCACAGATGCTTGTAAATTTGTCACCGCGACCGGTTTTGTGAACGATCATCTTGCCAAACCATCCTTTCCATTAGAACAACAGCTTTCTTTGAGGGACTTTTCGTGAGGAATCCACTTCCGCGACCTTCGCTGTAGCAAATTGGCTTACTAAACTGGCTTGCAGTAACATCCAAAATGACGCCAGAGATATGTCGGAGGAACCAGTGGGTATCGCCTTTGACTCGTAGGCGAACCGGCGTCCATCCTGCGTCTTTGCCTCCAAGTAGATGATACAAGGCTTCACTTGTGACATAGCAATTACCCCGCCTCTTCACGCCCGCACCCACTTTATTCTAGTTACACAATATGGACATACTCTCGTCTGACGCTCTTCAGAGCATAAATCTGGATAGGGTAAGCCGACATAAGGCACCTTGGAGAACCCACATTGAGGGCACTCAAAGAATACCGTTGTCAATTCATCGGTAGTCCCGTTTTCCACCCGGATAATGGCGTCACTCATTGTAGTGTTACCCCCTGCTCGATACCAGCAGCCAAGGTAGCCTTCATTTCTTCAGATTGCATCCATTCAATTGCCAGTTCGGCGGTGTCGAAGAACGGGAAGTCGAAGTTGAGGAAAATGTTTCGTTCCCTAGATCCTATCACTACAATAGGCTTCATCGTACCCATAGCTATTCCAAGTTCCGTGGCCTTGCCTTCACTAAGCGTACCGGTATTGCAGTAGATCAGCACATCAGCCCTCAGGACATCCTCTAGGTCATTGTGGGCCTGCATCCTGAAATACTCGTCTCTAGTTAGGCCCTCTGGCGTTTCTGTAGAGACGTCCAGCCAACGGCTATTCACTTCGTAACCTGCGCTTCGAAACTTGTTTGCAATTTCCTTGACAATCTCTCGATCCGCCCAAGGTCCAGCACAATAAAGAGTAATCATATATTCTCTCCCATTAATTCTATAGGTTTAACCCGTTTCTTACGGGGCTTAGGCTCGTGATGAATGACATTTATTTTGTTTCCTTGTATCTTGCATATAGGACACGGCACATAACCCCAACTAGCGATTAATGGGACATATTGGTTTTTCCACCAAAAGATTTGGGGACTCTCATTTACCATACCACTCATGACTAGGGGTTGCCATACTTCCACAAAGAATGCTATACAGCAATCGGGGATGCCAGATAACTTTCCACGAAGATAATCACATGGAATCTTATCAAACTCTTGTTTGGTCATACTACATGCTTCCAACGTTTACGATAATAAGCATTCCATATTGCACCAGGATTCACGTTATATTTTCTGCTCAGTGCAGAGAATCCAAAGTCAGGATCGTTTGGGATGCATTCTATACGAACTTGTCGCACGATATCCGGTGTCATTTTAGACCTCTTCCGACCCTTCTTAGCGCAGTCCGTTTGGTTGTCTGATCCAGTCCCGAGAAACAGATGCTTTGGATTACAACAAGCGGGATTATCGCAAGTGTGACAAACCAACATCTCGCCGGGAGCACCAAAGAAGATTTCCCAAACTACCCTTGGAACATAGTGAACATTATTATCAATAGTTATTTGTCCGCGGCCTTCCACATTTGCGCCATGCCATAGCCAACATCGTTTACTAATGAACTGTGCCATTCGTCGCGGCACATCCACACGCGCCCACAATCTAGCTTTATCAAATTCACTTATTTGCATTTAATGCGCCTCTAACCAATTATTACCAATAACAACTGACGAGGGTAGTGCTATGCCGCCAAGTTCATCGACAGGTTCTTCAAAGGCCGCTTTAGCTATACGTCCATAACGATCTGCATCATCTTTGGGAACAGAATAGTCCAACTCGTCATGAACTTCAAGCATAGGCAAAGAATATGTGTCTAAGAGATTTTCATAATAGATTTTAGCCATTACTCTTAATAGTACATCGAAAGCTGAGGATCTTCCAAGAAATGCCAAAGCATACTTCCATCGATCTCTACGTGGACCACAGGCAGAACACGAACACCAATACTTACGATAAGGATTGTGTTTCGCAAAACGATCGTTACTATCCCCATACTTCGCCCTACTAAAACATAGCAATCTACGACCAAATTTATTTATGACCACGAGCGGATTTTCTATAGAACGCTCCCACAAATCATCACGAAACTTAGTGGTTTTGGGAAAATCTTTTAACATCAAGCGAATAATGTTTTCACACTGCAAGGTTTGTTGGCGACTGGGCCTATCCGAGCCGAATAATCTACGGGCTAAGTTGTAAGGACTTTCGCCCTTCTGATTTGCATGATTACACGCTTTTCCAGCATTCCGATCTAAGGACAAGCCAAATGTTTTGTTGATTACATCTGCCGTGCCTTGATGCGAAATTCGACCATCTTGAATTGCTGCGACCATTTCCCAATCGTCGGCTTCTATAGCAGTAGTATAAACCTCTACACTAGCGAGGTCTACACCCAGAATTACGTGATCTTCCTGAAGCGGAATTACGGCACTGCGCAATTTAATATCGCGGGGATCGTCTGAAGGCCTCGGAAAGTTCTGTATGTTAGGTCCAGCAGCTATAGCCCTGTCTGGCGAGCCACAGATATCATAGCGAGGATAGATGAACCCATCATCGCTGACTTTACTGAAGTCAATTTCACCAGCTTCATCTTCGCTAGCATCTCCAAGCCAGTGCGCATCATTCGCACCCTTACCCAGATCCATAATTGCTTCTGCAAATTCCAGGGCTTCCGGATTGAGCTTACCGCTTTTGACTAGTTTCTCCCAAGTAACTCGTCTACGATCTAACGGTCGTATACCGAATTGTGCTTCGAATACATCAAGGACCTTATTGGAACGCCAGATCGGCACACGCTTGATAACCTTCTTGCCACGTTCCTCCCACAGATGATACTTCTCGATGATTTCTGCAGACTTCTTCTTGCGGGCCTGATAAAGCTTATTGAGGACATCCTGGTCTAGCTTTACGCCCTGAGTCTTCATCAAGCTGAATATTCTAGCACATTTGTGTTGAACATCTAGAACATTTTCCAATTTGTGTTGCGCAATTTGGCGCTCTAGCGTTGGCACACACCAAGAAACGGCAGCCGCGTCAACGGCGCAAGTAGCATGTAGATCACTCTCATATTTTTTCCAGTCTAACGGAAAACGATATCCCTGTTTAGCACCACAGAGCAATACAATGCTACGAATATCAAAAGATCCGGTCCCAGCCAAGTGAGAGTTTATCAGGTGAAATGCTACACGGATGTCAAAGATTTTTGGAAGTAAGTCATCAACTTTGATCCCCTCCAATTCCATCTGCCGAATGTCAGCATCGATTACATTCTGGCCTGCTATACGCTCGGCTTGCCGTAAGACTTGTAAAAATTCGCCTAAAGACTTTTCATTTCTATCTATGGCAGTAGCCTTCTTGCCTTCATCAAAAGCTAACCCCAATACATCTATTCCCTGCTGACCCCATTCTAAGTCAAATGAAAGCGTCATTTCCCCTCCCATTTGATCGCATAGTCCAACATTGCTTGAATTAGGATCGGGTCTTCACCTAACTGCCCAAAAATCTTATTACAGCTACGACACAATAAGTCTCTCACCGTTTTAGTAGTATGGTTATGATCTACGGACAGCCCATAAGTCTTACCAGTTCTATCGTCTATAATTGACTCGGGCCTACCACAAATATTACATAAGTTATTTTGTGTTATACGTTTTTGTTCAAGCTCTTCTACAGATAATCCAAACAACGTTCGCAATCGATATCGTTTTGCATATTGAGAAACACTATTGCTGTGTTTTTTCCGCCAAGACCGCCAATATTCTTTGGTACCCTCTGGATTATTAATTCTGGTCTGCTTGGCCGCGTTATTATGACAATCTTTACACCAAGACGCACGTCCATCTTTTCTTCGACGTTTGTCCTTTTTAAAGCTTGTAAGAGGTTTTGTTTGCTTACAATTAGAGCAAGTTTTCAATTGATAACAGCCACTCCGTTGCTGATGTTCACTATTTTGGCGAAGCCTTGCATCACAAGTCTAGGCTGTCGTTTATTTCTTTTGGTCTCACATGATGTCAGACAAGATACGCGATCAACGATATGACACTTGTCGCGAAAATGGACGGTCATCTTATCCTGAGCTTTATTGTAGTGGTAAAAGAATCTGTATTTTCTCAACTTAGTTCCTCTATAGCGTCCATCCAATCGATGATATTAGGTTCTAGTATTTTATCGGTATTGCACGCGATCTTCAACGCTTCCTGGCCTTGCCCAACCAAAGCCGGTTGACGAAGGATATAAGCTGGGTGCGCAGAAAAGACATAACGGATGCCATCCCGCTCATAGACCCTACCGATTCTACCCATGACCCCTTTCGGTTCTCGCCCAAGTTGTCGAGAAGTGAGATCTTCCGCTTCCAGTTCGGGTCCGAAATACAACCGCTGGGGATGTTCGCCACACAAGATCGCGGTATGGACGGTGTTTGGCCAAGATGTATATTGGCTGCATTGACCCTCAGCAACTCGTTTAGTATCCCCTGTGGGATAAGGACGATTTGAGACTTCTGGAGGCCAGCATTTAAGATTATTGGAAAATCCAACTTTACCTCGCTCTAGGGCGACTTGCAGTTCTGGGACAGCTTTTAGAAGCCATTCCTTCAGGACGAAACCGGCTTGACCTTGGAAAGGTTTACCTTTCTCACATTCGACACGGGCTGGGGCCTCTCCTCTTATTACTATAGTTGCCTCCGCAGGAATATCGTCTGGAACGAAACCACGACCAGTCTCAAACAACGGGCAGCCTTCACAGGACTTAGGTTTCTTTTGGTAGGGCATCAGCCTCCACGGGGACTACGTGCCAATTGCAAAGGGACATGCCACACAGCTTAACTGGGGCGATGTCAGGATCGGTAGCCGAATAAACATCCAGACCTTCCACGATGTCTACAACACGGCTCTTCGTCCAGACTTCATAAACTACGTATTTTGGCATCAATGTCCTTATTAGCAGAGACAAAAAGAGGGCACCTTTGTGAGATGCCCTCCGTTGCTATCGCAACTTGGCTGGGGGAGATGGACTTGAACCACCGACCTCCACCGTTGATAGGCGGTGCTCTTTCACTGAGCTATCCCCCAATGTCAGGTAGTCTTGCCCTAGTTCTTATAGAACAGTTGCTTTAGTGGGCCGATCAACTCTGATATCGGCGATCTGTTTGTAGATTGGGTTCCGATCGTCGTCCTTGAGTCGGAAGTAAGCCTTCTTACCGAATAGCGGTGAAAGCTGTAGGCCACCCTCAGAATTCCGCTGAAGCTGTCTAACACCAGCGACCTTCTGTAACTTTCCCAATTTTTGAAGGGTCATATATGCCCCAAACAGCTCACCCCACTCAACCCGCTCATTGGCTTCCTTTGCCTGAGCCTGCTTAGTGATAATGGCCTGCACTGTGGCCTGTGTGAGAGCCTCTGGCTTGTAATTGACCAGCCATGAAGTATTCAACTCACGGCCATCCGAAGCACGCTTCAGCTGAACCTGCAGCTTGATGTTACGCGATTCGCCAGATGCCGAGGGCTGATCCCCTGATTCGAATACCCGATCGTTGCCGTTCTTGTCAGTGAAACTACGCGTTTCTAGGATTGTTCCCTCATACCAGCCGTCAAGCCACGGAGCGCTTTCTGGACCATCGTAGCTATCAAGAACTGAACTGAAATCTGGAATATCTGCCAAGTTAATTGTTGCACTCATGTATATTGTTTTCTCCTGTTATCTCCGGCTGAATGCCGAAGTGGCCTGTTTATCGGCCATGTTTAAGATGATATCACAACTGCCGCCGATTGTCAAGGGGAATTTTAGACCCCCGACAAGGCCCGCTTCAGAGCCTTAACCGCTCGCTCCAACTTAGCAATCCGCTCCTTCCATTGTTTGAATTCTGCTCGGTTAATTTCGTGTCGTTGATTCGAGGTCTGCTTACGTAGAGTTTTCTTAGCCATGTATTAGGCCCATATGCTGCAAGACGTAACCATTAAGTCTGGCAACATTAGGTCCAGCAATACCAAATAACTGTAGTAACCAGATTACTAGAACAATAACAACGACTACTCTCATAACCGTCTTGATGGGTGCCGACACGGGAATGTAGTTCTCTACAAGATAAACACATAACCCAACAACCGCTAGAACAATAAGCAATGAAATAAGTGACATACTGCTCCTTGTTAATACGATTTACTACGACGGTTGGTGAAGAGGGGAGGATTCGAACCTCCAGTGTTTACCGCGTGGGTCGTAGGGTTACAGCCTACTGCGTTCAGCCATTTTGCTACCCCTTCAAGTGGTCCGGGTGGCGCGATTCGAACGCGCACTACACACGGTTTGAGCGTGTTGACTCTGCCGTTGGCCTACACCCGGTTGGTTGCAATCGCCGGAATTGCACGCGGCCCTCTGGGATATGAGCCCAGTGTGCTCTTTACACCACCCTGCATCGATTAACTATTAATTCCTACTGTTCCTTTTGCATCATAATGTCTTGCGGCGTATGTTTCTCTTTCTAAAGCAGCTACACACAACGCTGCAACTTTAATTAACGCTTCTCTAAACACCAATTCATCAAACGACATAGTTACCGCATTACCAGCGTAACGTGTAATATAAGCTATCCAATCATTTGATGTATTCTTTTCGTCAAACGCAGATCCCCAGAGTTGCTCTTGTCGATCTCTTTCACAACTAATGTGATGCAGCACATCTTCCCGAGTCATCCTTCAAGCTCCTTTTCATATAGTAAGTATCTACTCATTATTTCCATAGCCCATTCCAATAGATCTTCAACCCGCTGCCCAGCTGGATGGCTTTTAGACCACAGCTCCAAATTCTCAAGGCGATTGTCATTTCTGACCCCATTTATATGATGGACGGTTTCGTCTGGAAATAAATATCTGCCTAGTTTTTGTTCCATTACTAAGCGATGCTCCATCACATACTTTTGCCTAGCGTATGGATGTTCGGGCGCATATCGGTAAATATAACCACGCGACTTTTTAGCACCGCCCTTCCAGGCATAGGCGTCAGAACCTGTCTTACGCATGCGCTCAGCAGCCTGTTCTCGTTGAAGACACCCACAAGATCGCGTGCTTCCACGCAAAAGACGATTACTTGATACAATTATCTTTTCGCCGCATTCACATTCACAATTCCAGAATGCGAAAGACCGCTTAGTCTCCTTGTGTCTTTTAGTTTCGGATAACGACTTAGCTATTAACCTCCCAAATTGCTGATCCGTTAGGTCTTTGATAAGATTCACTCTACTTCTTTTTCGTCCAACATCTGGCTGGCGCCCGTACCTAAAATAAGTGTTAGGGCCTTCTCATTTGCTCTGATGGTCAACATGTGTTGATACTTTTCTTTCCACACTGGCGATCTTGGTTGATACCAATCGTTTAGCCAAGCGGTATATGACACTTTCTCGTTATTCTTGGGGTCTCCCACACGAATAGTACATTTAACCCCGCAGTCCTTGCTAAATCCTATCTTTTTGGCGTCGTCTCCAGCAGAAGTGATCTTTGGAACCTCAACCCATTCCCTATAAACTTCTTCAAACATCGGAGGTCCCATGTCGATATTACGTAGCCTAGCTAGTTCCCGTTTACCAGACATAGTTATGTTGACAGACCCACGCGCTGGATCAAACCACAAATTATCGCTAAAGGGAGATAAGCCTAATTCATACGCCCTAACAGCAAACAACATAGCTTGGCGAAAGTTTAAATTCATAACGCCACCACCAGATACAGCAAATGGTTTAGCCATCAGCAAGAGAGCCATGTGTGGCGGTGCCAGGTTTTTCCAATCCAATGATTGCATGCCAGCCAGCGCATTAAATACGGGCTTATCCACGTCCTTGATCATTGCCAACATATCGTCACGCTGCGTGTTCGCGACTACGATTGCTGTTTCCTCGATTACTTCACCAGTTACTTCATCTACTACTTCTTTTAACATGTATGATTTTATCCTTACGTGAATTATGCTACGAAATGTCTGTCACAACTTAAACATAAATACCAAGGTTCGTCGATTTCTGGATGATATGTGAGTATTGTGTCCTCACTGCGGCAAAATGGACAGATTAACTTCATGGTGTGGTCTCACTACTGACGCGAGTGTTAATGCGGGGTTGAAATGCGATTTCAGCACCTTCGATGCCTAGGCACAGTGGCTGAAATTCGCAGACACTTGTCCAATTCTTGGTGATGATGGAGCAGGAATCTGCAGCACAGAGATAATTATTGGGGTCATCGCCGAGGGAGTAAATGTAATCCGCGAGGACGTTTAATTGTTGTTCCCACTCCTTTCGTTGTTCGGGAGTTACCGGCATTACCTCGGAACGGTAGATGCCATATGGCGGGTCCTTGTAGGCGAATTCGATCCGGACTCCAATCGCCTCGGCGAGGACGCAGTACAGCTTAACTTGAATGGAGGATTGAACCTTCTGAAGCTGCTCAGAGACGGACTTGGCTCGGCTGGTTGACTTACATTCATGTAGGATTAGATCATGGCTAAGCCCGTCTAGATACCCAAGGAACCGATCATTCTCTACGAACTTCTCACTACCATTTCGGATGCCATCTTTGGGATCATACATCTGATAGTAGGTGTTAATCCAAGAGAGGGCAGCCTCAGTCAGCTTGTCGCGGGTCTTGTCTGGAACCCAACCGATGGTCTGATCCTGCCATGCTTCTAGGAACTTGGTGGTATTTTCCTGTTCGGGGGAGCCTTTGTAAAACCTATCGACGACTTCGCTCCAGAGTGTCCCGAGGATTTTGTCGTGATCGAAGCTGCCAACTGACAGGGAGATGGGGGCTAAGCGCTTGACGTAACTCCAATAGAACTTGCGGGGGGATTCCAGGAAGCAGGCCAGTGCGGATGCCGATAGCTTTTTCATTGCCATTTAAAAGTTTCCCAGCGAACAACATCACCCTTCGGTTTACCGTCAGCAGTTACCATTCTCTGGTGCTTACCACAGGCTTTGCATCTACGCACAAAAGTACCATAGTTATCCCAATAATGAATGCCAAAGAACTCCAGCAGCGCTAAGAATTTTGGTCTAGCTTTATTGCGATCATCATCGTAGTTCCAGAGGAACCATATTTTGAGAAGCTGCCAAAGCGATAATCGCATATTCACTTATCAAATCTCACTCTCTTGAAGCGGGGATGTCTGAAGCGACCCTTTGGTGTTAAGCCCATCGCCTCTACTTCGATAACTGTTCCGGGACGAGTATAAAGCAGTTCTTCCCGCTCCACGTCAGTAAACCCCGTACCCACATTACCCTTCTCAGTCATTAACGCACCAAGCTTACCTAGATGCTTGCCCTTGCCTTTGATGACACCTAGAACCGGTATGTCATAGGTCTCAATTGGCTTAACTTTAAGCAGCTTTCCTTCGGGGCCGTGTAGAACCAAACCTTCGTGACCATCCTTGAGCGCTTTAGCAAGATATGATCGTATCACAAGTGGCTCTGGATTGTCAAGAACTTTTATGTGGAGTCGTTTGTCTGGTGGGTCTAGGCAGTATACGTATTTCTTGGGAATTGGTGGGCCTTCGTGAGTGCGTATGCGGGAGACTGTCTCTTCCCAAGAGCCTAAGAATATTTCATAAATGCCATCAGCTAAATGCTCAAGATGCAGCAGCGGTTTGTTGGCTCGGGAAAGGGCCACATCATCTTTGACAATAGCGCAAACCCCATCCAGTTTTATCGTAACTAGCCATTCATCTTTTAATGCTTGGCCGTTCCAAACTTTCATTTGCCGTCCGTCGTAGATTCCTTACGCTGTTCATCGTCCCAATCCAATGAAGAAGAGACACTCTGTCCTGTCACACCTGCATTGGCATATGCGACGGTATTTGACGTTAGGCTTCGGAACTTATCGCGGGTGTCGTATGCATTCGCAACGTAGTTCATTGCACGATTACTGGAGATTCCAAATGACGCAGCTTCCGCAAAGGCATCCTGGTTCGCACCGATGTAGATGAATTCCCAGTTGTAATCGTTGGTCTGCTTGGAAACTCTGGAATGAACGTCTTCTCGCTTAAAACTTCTGGAACTATTTTCCTCACCGTCAGTGATGATGACAAAGAGCACGTTGCGGGGGCGATCCTTATTCGGCATCGCGGCTAGGCGCCTGCCAGTGGAGTCAATTGTTCTGCACAGGGCATCAAGCAGTGGCGTGCCACCACGAGGAACTAGGTTAAGCTTCGGGGCTTCGCTGATTGGAATGGCCGAATAGACGACTTCTTCGGGATTCGTGGTATCAAATTGAATTAAGGAGATGCGTGTTGAGGGCACTTCTCGATGCTTCAGGATGAATTCGTTAAAGCCCTCAGTCATTGCGCCCTGGATGGACTCCATCGAGCCAGAACGGTCGAGTAGAACGGAAATGTCGGTATAGTTCTTCAAATTATTGCTCCTTGGTATGGCGACAGGTGACGCATTGCTTGGCGATTGGTTCTCGTAACCAAAGTTTACAAGTGGGGCATTTCCATTTAGGAATCTGTTGGGAAGGTCGGACAGTTTCCGAATTGGTCCCAATTTTCACTGGCGCCGCGAGCGAACAGTTCGATGTAAGGGCCTCCCATGAGCTGTTCGATTCTTTGTCTAATGGCATTTGGTTTCCTGCTGTGGACTGTTCTTTCGGCTTCCAGGAACTGCTTGACGTTCTTGCTGAGACGTTGGGGCTTACCGCGAGTGCCTAATAGGACAATCTCCACGTTACCCATCGTCCAACGGCCCAAATTGCTTACCCTTTTGCCATGCTTCGTGAGCTTCGACCAGACAAACGCGATGGTCTTGTATTTGAAGCCCCAGCTTTGCATAACTTCCAACGCGAGAGGCAGGTTTGGGCTGGTAGCCCACAGCAATAATAGACTATCTTTAGCAGATATGGATTTGACGGGGAGATCCTTAAGCCATGTTTTAGACTGAGTTTCATATTCATGGTCTAGACTGAAGGAGTGACCCTTCATTTTATCCTTGTAAGGCCAAGGCGGATCGCAAAGTATCGTGTTATAATAATCCTTTGGGATATCACTCCAATCCGTATAATACACTTAGTTTGCTAAGCCATCCTCAGCAGCGGGAGTCAAGGCCATAATGATGTGTTCGCTGGCTGACTGAACCGCTTCCTGTAGGGATTCCATATCGATGTCCGGCTTCATGAGCATTATGGAAAACATGATAAGGGAGAATACCGATGGAGCCAGTTCTTCCCCTTCAAGTGCTGGGGCGAGACGGTCAAATACGATCCGCTGGATGTCTCTACCGTCAATCGAGACCTGCTGCACGAATGGTTGGTTTATCAATGGGTCCTTTGTTGTGTGCCCAGGACGGGCTTGGCGGGAGGCCGGTTTCTAACCGGAAATTCAGGATAACACGGGCGGCTGGTGATTGTCAAGGGGCTTCTGGTTTATCGGCGCAGTCTACTTCGTGTATTTCTAAGAAACATTCATTACAATATTGAATTGGTAATGGATCGTTGTTCTTAAAAGCCCCCAGTAAAGCTCGTAGAGGTTTTTCTCCAATGCAATAATCTATGTGATTTGCTAAGTCTAGTTCCAATCTGGATAGTAGTTCTGTATAGGCTTCCTCTCGGGTCATAAATGATGCACTCGAATGACCCAACCATCCAACTCTCCATAACTTTTTATGAAATCAAATAGTTCTTGGAGTGTGTCAAATTGGCGTTCTGGCTTTCCAGGTTCTTTTAGGGAGTATTCCATATTACTTTCGTAGTACCGTTATTTTCTTGATCCAGCCAAGCGGTATCGTAATGGAGTCACTACAGGTTTCGTTCTGAGCTTGGTTTTGTACGATGAGGATAGATTGTTTATTTCGTCGTAGCAAGTAGCCAGTTGTAGCGATGGGAAGAGCCTCCTGTTCCAGGTATTCCTCTCTTGATGCCCAACGCCCCCGTGTGCAGGCATCATGCCAGAGAACCTCGATTACGGTGGTTAAGGGCCACTTCGGTTTAGCCACGTTTCCTCCGACCATACAAGGCACCGGCTATTCTAAGCCGATCTAATACCGATATCTTCATTAACGGCCAATCTTCCAGAAATTTCAGTAGCGCCATGAATTCATCTTTGGTAAGGTTTCCCTTTATTCTGTTGCAGGAATTGTGTACAAATGCAAGGTTCTCAGCGTTGGCTGGACCAGAGCGAGATTGCGGAATTAAATGATCTAATGAGAGTTGGGGCCAGAGAATGTCCTTTAGGCAGTAGATACATTGTGGAGGATTGGCAATGATGCTCTTGGCATCGGGAAGGGGGAGTGAGGTGCCGGTGTATTTCCGCCAGGATGTCTGGATGGAACGTGCCTTGGCGTCGGTGTCCTTAGCAGCACCTTTTGGACGACGCGGCTTCCGGTATTTGTATTTCCGAGTAGGTTTCTTGTAAGCTGTTTTACGGGCCATGACGGCCTTGTCGGGATGTTCTAAACATAATGATGAGGAGAATGATTACTATTATAAATAGCAATAAGATGCCTCCTGTTAGGAGGACTGGATTGTCCCTTTCGGCTATATACTACTATAACACGGCTCCTTGGTGATTGTCAAATGGGTTAATTTGGCTTACAACTTTCCCTTATGATACCATATATCCGCATCGTATTTATCCCACATTTTCTCCCATTGCTTCCGATGCGTCTTCAAAGCATTGTCCAACAAGACCTGGATAAGGGCTATCTTGGCTGCTGTGATGGGATTGTCCTTGATTTTTCGGCAGACATCAAGCCTAGATCTCTCGCTAGCGTCCCCCATCTAAGCCTCCGATATCCATTTAAGGTCTACCCTTACTTCCGCTGCGATAACGGCCATACGGCCCTCCTAACGGGTTTAACGACCAATCCTACCGACTTGCTGCCCTCCGATCGGGCCACTGCGGTAGTAGTAATTTACCGGCTGCGACAATGTTTCTGAGTATATCACGAAAACCGGAGATTGTCAAGTCTGCCCGAAAGGTGGGGATTCTTCACCGGGAATTTCCCTAATTCCTGTTAGGACCTTATTGACAATCGCCCAGATTTGTGTTACACTTGGTCTTCAAGAAAATTATCCAAACAAGTAAAACAACCAGCTTCGGCGGAGAAAAACCCGAAAGGTTTAACGTGGCAACCATCGAGCTAAATGAAAATATACACGATAGTGTAACTGAAAGTAACGCGGAATTTGACCAGCAACTCCAAATCGAGATGCTGCGTCAACGTGTCCGCCGGGACGCGCGTAGGATCTTAGAAGAGGAAGAGCGGGCAGGTGCGGCCGTTATGGCTATAGACGATACCCCCATCATGGCTTACGATCCCCTTCCAAGGGCCACTCCAGAACTGATCCCAGGCTTATTACCAGAATCTGGCTTGGCTGGCATCATTGGAGAGACCGAAACAGGAAAGTCTGCCATATCCCTCGAAATCGCATCAAGCCTCCTCACTGGAGAACCTCTGTGGGGACAGATCACCCCTACCAGAACACTAGGGAAGGTAGTTTATATCCTTGGTGAGCATACCGTAGCAACCCTACAGGGCCTCTATCATCGCCTACAACTCCCTCACAGCGGACTTCTGCAAGTCGTAGGGCCAGAACACCTCCATCCCTACAAAGCGCTGGTATCGGCCGGTATAGCCCAACCAGTAGCCATCGATAGAATGCTGAAATGGACGGAAGGTGCAAATCTCATCATATTCGATCCACTGGCAGGCTTCGCACAAGGTGAGAAGATCGAGAATGACAACTCCGCCATGCGAACCTTGATGGATACGTTAAGCTTGGTAGCCCAGAAAAGCAACGCTGCCTGTCTAGTGTTGCATCACATGGGAAAAAGTTTGCAAGATCCGCATACTGGTCGAGAAATGCGAAGGGAAACCTATGCTGCCAGGGGTGCTACAGCCATCGAAGACGCGTTAACCCACTGTTATTACTTACGCAAGAAAACTTTGACATCGGGTAAAGATGGCATCGAAAAGCTAGAATTGGAAATCAGAAAGTTTAAGGGAATAGCCACGCATGACTCATTCCTACTGGAACGTAGTGGAGATACTAAACGCAATACTCTAGCGAATCCCACGTCTAAGGCAGGAAAAGATACCGTTTCTCGGGAGGAACGTGCTAAGTTCTACCAACTAGTTCAGAATCTCCGTGAAGCTAATCCCAAGTTTTCCCACGATACCTGCGTAGATCTCATCGCAGCTGCCCACAATATAGCTAAATCAACGGTCAGAAGGTGGGAAGGCGGCAACGACTAAGCGAATACCATAAATACTGCAATCGAGCCTAATCCTAGGAAAAAGGCTATACACACCAGACCAACAAGCCAGCTTGGTGCAGCATACACAAAGATCAACAAACTCCACAGTCCCAGCACCGCCAGCAAGCCTCTTCTAATATTCATTGAATCCTCCACGTAGCAGACGCCACGCTGCTGCAACAAGGCCCGGTAAGACGACATCGTAAGATGCTAATCGTCAAGCCGGGTCTTTTTGTTTCTAGGCGGTTTGATGATCCAATCCTCGCAATTACTACACCACCAACCGGCATCCTTGGCCCTGCCAAACATCCGCCGCAAGCATCCATTGCACGTTGGTTTAGGATTACCAAGTTTCATTAGGCCCCCACTCCACTAGAACACCCCTGTCGCGTCACTGGAGCCCCGTACAGCCCGTTTCTCCACCAAGTCAAGGATCTCCTCCAGGGAAGCCTTCAAATCGCCTCTAAAGCCAACGGCTCTATCATCGAGATAACAAGCTGCCACTGGTTTGGCTGCTTCCAGCCCAGTCTCACCCCAGATCCCATCTACCCGCAGGTTCCACTTCTCACACTGCTCCCGGATGTACTCTGGCCGGTTGCAGCTATGAATCATCACTTTATACCCCCTATCATGCAGGGCATCCAGGAACTCCTGTGCCCACGGCATAGGTGTTTCCTCATAGGTCTGGAATAAAGTATGGTCACCAATCCACCGCTATCCACTGTTTGTTAGCCATGATTATCACGTCCTCTCTTATTTGTATTCGCAGATTGTGATTGACAATCTTGAAGATTTGTGTTATACTTGCTTATGAGCAAATCTAGATACGCTACACCTCGCGATCGATCCAATATAATTAGCATTCCACATGGAACATCTAATGGCTATCGTCATTATAAGTGTCGATGTGAACCATGCGTTAAAGCACAATCTACTGTCCACAAAAAGTGGATAACAGAAAATTATGAGTATTCTTTAGAGTATGCACGCCAAAAACATAAAAGCGCCTATAAACTTCTTAGAGTAGCCACACTTACAGCTCTTGGAGGAGCTTGTGTTAGTTGTGACAATGACGATGTTCGTGTTCTTCAAATTGATCATATTAACGGTGACGGCAAAGCAGATCGGGCTTCATATAACGGAAGAATTGACGGCATGTTGCGCAATATCATCGAGTTAGGGCATCAAGACAAATATCAAGTTTTATGCGCCAATTGTCACGTCTTAAAAACACATCACGGTCTAGTTGTCAAGCGAAAGCGTAAACGAAAAACCAAAGATCTTTAGGGTCCCAGTCGATCGCAATCCATTGATGCTTTCCCATTTACTTCAACGTCCTCTGAATCTCTGCTTGCTGCTCTCGTTCGTAGGCATACGCTTCCCCACCCCTCCACGCCTCGCCATCTTCCTCACTACCTCCAAAACAGTCCCCACACCGAGCATAGAATCTATGATAGATCGGATCAAGCTCCAAAGCTTCATAACACCTCTCACAATGACATTCACAATCCGTGGCAGGCTGGTGTCGCCGCTTCAACTGACTTAAGTCAAGCATGTTAATCTACCTTCCACTCTTCGACCCAATAATCATCAAAATGCCTAGCATTAAGTGGTTGAATACCTTTGGGCATTGCTGCATTGGCCTTCTCTTCTGTGGAGAAGACTCCCACAATATCACTAGTGTCGTAGTCTGAACCACCCATCAATACCCAAACCATCATGCTACAATCTCCTTGAACATAGCATCACAACCACCCATCCCGGTCATCCGCAGTTGTAACTGACTCATATCCATCATACTCATCGATCTTCACTTCTCCAGATACTTCCATAACTTTAAGATCGCTAGCACCGCCCATATAAATAGTTTCCTTAAACTTCTCAACACATTCCTGATACAACTTGGCTAAAATTGGATGCGTCGTATCAAAAAGCGGTGTATCGTCCTTTGCGTATTCCACACTAGTCTCGGCATGAACGAACTTGTTTCCAGTTTCCAAAAAGTCTATGATGGGCTGATATGTCAACAAGTATAAAGCTACCTCTTTGTGACTATTGTTCCAACTCACCCATCCAGCGCCATAGCCGGGGCTATACAAGATCTTACGTTTCATGCTACAACCTCTCCGAAGGCCCTGAGTCTAGCATCAAGATACCCCTTCAACAGCTGAACGGTCCTCGCTCCAACAACCTTATTCAGATCCTTCGTCGCTACAATCTCACCCTGCGCCTCTCGCAGAACATCGCTATACATCAACTTGATCAATTCGCGGGTATCCGACATCTCCACACTCCGCGAAGCGTTGTTTTCTCGCTCACGCAGAAGCTGGTCCACGACATGCTCAAATCTAGTAGCCGTCACCCATTCATCGGCAATCAAGTTGGCTTCCTCCAGAATCCGTAGATCGGCAGGGTCCACCACCCTCGGCGTGGAGGTCTCTCGGAACTCATCTCGTTTATGCTTGGCTATAAGCCGGGACCCATCGTTGAGAGTAACCTCAAATGGTGGGCGTAACACAATTCCCTCCCGAATCTTCGGCTCCACGATACCGTTCCTAACAGCCTGCGTCGAGGGAAGATCGCGGCAACGATCAATCTCCGTAAGCGTCGCTTCGATCTTTTCATAGTCAACAAATTCCAGTCCAATTGAATTAACAAAGCCGTGTGCCTGCTCAACTTGCAGCCACGAATCCCCGATCTTGACATCAAAGGCCACGAACTTCA
>Ga0137430_1000047_pt1 | contig 42969 bp, 100 predicted proteins | sample EasRivERMZT754_2_FD_104651 | JGI IMG/M metagenome (GOLD analysis project Ga0137430, IMG submission 104651) | Soil microbial communities from meander-bound floodplain in the East River, Colorado, USA - East River MetaG ERMZT754_2 | ecosystem: Environmental > Terrestrial > Soil > Floodplain ...
CCACCAACTATTTTAAAGGCTGGTGTAAAGTATCTAGTTTTAAGCGTATCATCCTTGTTAAAGAATGTATGCAACCGATGTTCCATATACCTACTTACTGCAAGTAAGTCACCTTGAATATCATCATCCACACGCTCGTCTAATTTGTGGATTACCGCTCTATATAATTGTGGTGTCGCGTATGCATCACTAAGAGGCATGTTTACTTCTGTTGCTGTCCGCCGCCACTACTGACTTTAGCAAGGGCTTCCTTGTGCTCACGATTAAGCTCATCAAGAGCAGCTTTCTGTTCAGCTTTTAAAGCTTCAATCTCTTTCTTGTGAGCATCACTTGCAGCGCGAGCAGCTTCATCACGCTTCTTCAACTCTTCATCAACAGCTTTTAGTTGATCTTCATCAACTGTACCAGCCTGAGCTTCAGCTAGCTGCTCTTCAAGTTGCTGCATACGAGCACGCATTTGATTACGTTCAAAGTCGCTACCAGCAGCACCATAGACCACTGTACCCGGCATTGCTTCGCCAGTACGCGAGTTTAAGCGAATACCTAGTGCTGGTACAAATACAGTACCTTTTTTATGTTCATTATCTCCATCATAATCTTCAACTAAATTACCCTTAAAAGGGCCAACACCAATCTCTCGCAAACTCATTTCTAGAAACCTCCATCTGATGGTAATTGATCAAATACTTGAGATGTACTCATCTTTGCAATGGTAAAGGGTACTTGACCTATGTGTGCAAGTTGTACAGTACGATCAAGCCACACCTTAAAGCCAAGTTGTTTAGCACGTTCACAAAATGCCCAATCCTCACTCAAGTATTCGTTATATCCTCGCTCTTCATTTTCATAAACAAAAGGCATAAACATAGGCCAGAACCAGATCTGTTCATTGAGTATACAAATCTTTTGTGTAGCAGCTATAGCTTCACATACATCTCTATGTACTGCAAAGAAACCAGTAGCAGCCCACTTAATTTCAATTGCAGGTAACTCTGGCCCAAAAGTGACTTCATTGTCCAACAACCTGCTAGCTAAGTGAGTACCACCACGTACAGGATAAGCTGCACTAGCAATACCTCGCTTTTCTCGTGCTAACTTAATAACCTTTTGTGCATCCTCTTCGGCAAATACAATATCGTCATCTACCATTAAGAATACATCACCGTCGTCATCTTGAAGCCATTTACTTACCGCTACACTACGAACACGACTTATCAGTGCATCGTTACTATGAATACTCTTACGCCAACCACTATTGACCAGCCGCATCATCGCGCCAGCCGTAGGTATGGTTAGCGTTCGATACGCGCATATTAATAATGTTGGACTGTCGTCTCGCTTCTCAGTATAGCGTTGCCAAATTCGAAGTCGCCCATCGCCAATTTCTTCACGAATTAGGAATCCGTGTCTATCAAGAAATCGAGCAGGACTCCAACCACGCAAACTAGTAAGATGCAAAGGAGTACCAGTATCATGAGTCGCTGTGGCTTCAATAAACGTACCCTTTTCAGCTTTCAAATGCTTGAGCATCGGTTCGAGTATCTGAGCATCAGGATCAGGAACATGTTCTAATACATCTATGCAATAGATTAGATCGTATTCCTCATCAGCAGGAATATCTTCCAAAGTATTGTATATATATCGTGCTCTTGACCTGTGTTTTAATCGCTCTTGTAGAGCTAAATTAGGCTCTACGCAATCGATTACATACTCGTAGTTATCAGCCCACAACGCATCGATATCGTGACCGGCTCCAGCACCTATATCTAGTATGCGCTTACTGCCACTTGCACGCGCTGCTTCAACAATGATGGTTGACCACATTTGTCGTCCAACATCGCTGTGCCAAGCATCTAAATCAGCGCCATAGTGTTCAGTAGTGCGGTAGAAATCAGCGATCTCTTCCTGTGTAGTAGGAGATCGCTGATTCCAATCCGCTGCCAGCGCAGCTCTAGCTTCTTCTAACTCACTAACTGACAATTGCCCCGTTGTCATAACTTAGTTAGCTCGAACTATAACGTACTGCGAGTTGTTCGGTAGATCAACAGGAGTACGACCCTGTGCACGATAACGAATGGCTGTAACACCATAAACAACGTTGTTTACAGCTACCGTACCAACTGCACGTACATAACGATTAGTTGGGCGATACACATCAATAGTAACGATAACATTAGGGCCAGTATTGGCTTGCTGCACGATAGCAGCACCACTAACGTTGACTGCTCCTGAGAAGTTGGAGTTTTCACTTTCAACTACTCGCATGTCAAACGTACCAGCGCCAGTAAATGCACCTAATGCAGCCTGAAACGCTACACCATCCCAACCTGCCATATCGACGCCAGCACCGTTAACAGCGGCAGCAGCGCGATCAGCACCGGAAATTTCCATTGTAGCAATTTCACTTCTTAGTAAACCACCGTGATAGCCAGGCATTTAACTTTAACCCTTTCTACCCTACACGTTGCTTCGTCTTTATGACTACCCTAACGTGTGCTTCGAAATGAACCTAAATTATTAATTACCACTTACTGACTACGATAGTCAGGTCGAGGATTTTCCTGAAGAATAGGTTCTGGTTCTTCAGCAACGTTCTGTGCAGTACGCTTCTGTCTATCAGCATAGCTGCGATTATGCTGACGGATAGCAGCGGTTACTGGATCTTCATCTGAACCATTAGGTGCAGGTGGAGTATTTGGCGACTGCATACTACTTTCACTCATCTGTCATACCTCTTTTCCAGCTAAATTCAGAAGGAACATAATCTAAATCTTTCCGAGATTCTTCTAAATCTTCCTTCCACATCTCACCACTACAAACTTTAAGAATTGTTCGATAGCTTACTCCGAACATTTCTCCAATCTCCTTAGAAGTGAAGTCTCCTTCTTTTCTAAGAAGTCTAATAGCCTTAACCTTTTCCCAATCAAGTTTGGCATTTGGATGCCTATCACCATTTAGTAGTGGATAACCAGATTTTGATAAACCAAGTTCATAAGCATGTTCTTGATTTCTACTATGAGTAACCCATTCCAAATTTGATAAAACGCTATTTGTTTTTATACCATCCTTGTGATTTACTTCCCAAGGATATTCTCTATGACCACCTAGAAAAGCATCAGCTATAAGAACGTGTACATCATGGGTAGATCGAAAATTGCCACCGTGATACAGAATAACTCTAGGATAACTATTAACACCTACATATGCAGCTAGTACCAGATCAGAATTACAACTGTATACATCACCCATATTTGATACTAGATACTCATTCTCATAACCTATAATTGGTTTCCACTGCAATTCTTCCATAATCTATTGCCCCTTAAGATTATAAGAAAAAATTAAGTGCAAAATTTTGACTTAATCAGACTATACCAGTGCGAATCGCATCATTATTCCACATAGCACCACCGACACGTTCCATGATGATAATACCAATCTGGTCAGTATCAGCGAAGCGCTCTCGCAATACAACCGTAGTCATTTGTGCACGCTGAGCAATAATGTACTGACTAAAGTCACCATAGGCAACAACTTTAGCACCATCAGTACCATCAGCAGGCATAAATTCACTATTGTTAACAGGAGAACCCATAAGTGGGGGTAAACGACCAGCAAATGCGCTGTCCTGCATAGCCAACCACAACGGACGACCATTACCATCAATTAGCTGACGAATTTTACCCTCAGTAGCACGTTTCATAAGCCATTCAGCATTTGCAGCGTACTGCGAAGGAAGAGCATAAGCTAAGTTGATGATCTTGTTTGCAGAGCCATTAGCCGAAGTAGTATTACTAATTGTGTTAGCAGTTGAACCTTCAACGTCAACAGTCTTAAGACCGGGATCGTTAAGGAAACCTTGCGGCTCTAGTGGTGTACCAAGCCCGTTAATGAAACCAGCATCTTCAACCAATGCTAAGTTTTCAGAACCGTTACGAGAAAGCCACGCAGGAACATCAACGATAGCATCAGCAACGAAGTCGTTACTTAACTTGGTAGCAACACGTGCTTTCTTGATGCTAATCTCAAACTGACCAAATCCAGGGTCAGTTTCACTAAATGCAGGGGTTTCACCAACCCATCCACCAACGAATCCTGACGAATAAATCGAATCAAGTGAAGCACTTGCGTGAGGAAGCACACGAGGGAATACAACACGATCGCGTGATGTACTAACAACACGTGCAAGACGACGCATAACAGCCATTTGACCTAAACGTGCGAGTACCTCGGCCTGCATGTCCGGCGGTACTAAATAGCCACCAGCCGGATCGCTACCCTCACTCAATGCTTTACTCAAATGAGAGGGCAGCATTTGAATGGCGGTAGCTTCACTACGCGCACGTCCAAGATTTCTAAGAAACTCTACGTAAGCAGTGCGATAATCAGGCTGAACGATTGCACGAGTCTTACTGTAGTAACTTCGTGCATCTTCGTTGTTGTGATCAGGCATAGCTCCGAAGATAACACTCTCTTCATACATCGGAACCATTTGACCAATCGACGTGGGAATATGAACAATACCGTTCTTAACTTCCCATCCAGCCCTCTGAACTAACGATTTACCCTCGTCATCGGGATTAACACTACGTGGAATCCGATAATTAGGGTCATTAGCGAACTTTTCAAGGTTGTCGAAGTCCTTATCACGAATGTTCTTAGTTTCATCAGTGATAGCAACTTGAAGCTTAATACCACGTTCTTGCAAACGGTTAAGCTCATCTTCTTCAACCTGTGGAATGGCTTGTCCACTCCACTTACTACGAATACTACGCGCTCGCTCCAAGGTCTGTGTCAAATCTTCTTGGAGCATTTTAAGCTCAGGCATAACTATGTCTCCTAACATCTATGGAAGCTAGATAACGTTCTAACTCCTCTTTCTTAGCTTTTGTATCTGCATCATCGCCTTCGGCGCTCACAGATACCTCTTCGGTTTGCCCCAGAAGAGTTTGTACACTTTCTAATGCGTCACGTAATTTCTTTGAATCCTCTTCGCTAAGCTTCCTCCCCATTTTTTGCTCGAATTCAGCTAACAAATCATCGGCTTTAAGCTCTGAAACACTAAATGTAACTGTCCAATCATCAGGAATTACATTTTTAATGTCCAAAGCTGTGGCTCGTCTTTTCAAGTGACGCCGAATATCATCGACGTCAGTTACTAAGCTGTCACTACCACTAATAGCTTCAACAAAAGATTTCAAGTCGTTTTCATCAACTACTGGAAAACTTCCATCAGCCATCGCCACACCATCAGTAGCCATTTTCTCACGTGCACTTTTGTCGTACTTATTTTCATCACTATCAAGTATAAACGTGAGTGATTTCAACTGGTCAGCACTGTGGTCATGATAGTCATGTCTCGATGCATAGTACATACTATGTTCACTATCGCTCTTATGTGTATGACTATGACTATGAATCATATCGCCATGATTGTGTGCGTGATCTACCTCTTCAGAGTGCATAGCACTGTTAGAATCGGCTTTTGCACTAGTTGTACGAGCTAAATCAAGCATGGGAAGCGCTGTATGACCATATTCATATAGATCTAAGTCGGTCAGATCACGCCCATCTTTGGTCATCTTTGACCCACCGGAACGTGGCTTAAATGTATAACTTAGACCTACAGGTCTACCTGCTTCTTGATACGCCTTAATTACCGCAAAGCTCTCACGTCCAGCAGTAGTATTAAGTAGAAACTTAGTTACCGTGTGTAGACCCTTTGAGTCCTCAGTCACACTTACGGGTACAGCAGGAATATCCTTAACGTGTACCTTGTAGTCATGTGATGGAAGATAAATAATCCGGTCGCCACGTTCAGCTAATGTTTTACTAAAAGCTCCCTGATGCACCATATCACGTCCATAATCGCGTGCACCAAAAACACTAGCGTAACCTTCTACAATACCACTTTCACCGTCCGCTTTGGCTTCATAATCGATAAATGGCGCGATTTTAGTCTCTTTATCGTCCATATCGTATTTTAAGCCCTCCAAAACCCTTAAAAATCCCTCTAAAGTGTTAATTGATTTTTCATTTTTCACCACGCCATTAGCCATAGTAATAGCGCGCCCTTCATCTAACCCCCTTGCTCTCGCACTGTTATAAACTGAAATCCACTGTCGTCGTCGCACAGCCGAGAGCTTGCGAACGTTAGATGGTAAGCTTGTATCATCGGCACTTGAATACGGCATAATTATTTATGCTCCAAGTTATCAGGATACGTACTTTCACCTACCCTAACATGTGCTGGCTTCGATGCACTGGGTCTATCCTTAATATCCATCTTGGTATGACCGTGAGGACACGTCCAACGAGTAATACTTGAATCTATTACTTTTGCAGTCATTTCAAAACCACATTTAGTACAAGTCATAATTAAGAATGCATCAAATATAGCCCATCCTTGAACGGATGAGCCTCTTTTAATGCTTCAATACCAAAGTGTTCATCACAGAGTGCATCGCCATTAAACAGACTACCTAAATCACGATTTCCAAGTAACCTTTTAGTTGGTGCTCCACATACTATACAATCCATCCAGTTCGATGAGTTACTTTCTTTTACTTCACCGAGACATGCATCATAGAAGTGTTTTTCAGCTTCCTCTTGTGTTACATGTGGTTCGCAAATTTTCCAGTCGTTAGAGTTATAAGGTTTAAGATACCACTCAGGATCACTCTTATCACCAATATATTCAGTACAAGGCCATGCAGTACGTATATGACCATCATTCATAGTAGTCCATCGCCAGCCTACTATTTCGCCAGTCTCTTTATTTTCAATAGCTCTTGCTTGATCGTAGTTCATTAGTCTAGTAACCTACTAGGTACTTCATTCTTGCGATAGGCTTGTGTAGTACTTATTAATGGTCTAACATAGCCACTTGCATAGAAATTACAGTCTCTTAGATTACATTTTATGGCTATGTGGCCGTTTGCTTGCTCTTCATTTACTTGAAGCATAGCTCCACACTTAGAACATGTAAACCAATAAGTAATCTGATACGTAGCAGCCATTACGTGTAACTACCCACCATAAAACAAGCACAGGAGGGCATGGGTGTTGGGGCATAGCCCCTTAAAGCAAATGATTTATTAAGCATGGTTACCATTACTGTTACCATTACGTGAAGGTACAAATGGTCGCGTGTCGTGCCCGTTTTCGTTTATGCGATCAGCACCATTAGCTGTGCCGCTGCTAGGTAATAAAACCTGTTCGGACATACCTTTAAGGAAATCTTTTACCTTAAGATAAGCATATTGCTGAGGTATTATCATAATATCATCGGCGGAAGGATCTTCCATTAATCCGAGTTCACGACGAGCTTCACGCCATGAAATAATACCTTGAGTGAAGTTATTACGTACTCGTGCGTGTAATACGTCGGTTTCATCAGCAAAAGCGTGTACAGTTGTTAGGTCGAATTTTAGGTACTTAATATCAGGGAAATGTGGTACTAACCAACTATTAAAGTTGGCTTCAATCTCCTTGTAAATAGGTACAAGGGTTTCATTCCAAAACATTTCCCGGTCGCTTACCTTGTTAGCGTAGCTACCACCCTTTTGGCTAATACGTGCACCAATTAAAGTTAGAGGTACACCGAACACCATAGCTATACGAGCTTCGTTGATCTCATCAAGCTCAGGGTAAGCTATACCTCGTGCGCCCATAGGCATACCGAGTTGCTTTACTTCAACTTCGTTTTGCTCCGTCACCATTACGTTGTGCCAACCATTTTGGCCTACATAATCGTGTTGGAAGCGATTTCGTATCATATTTCGCTCTTGATCGTCCAATAGCGACTTGAAAGCAAGTAAACTACTTGGCACACCAGCATTAAAGAAGAATGCTTTAGTAAACTCACGAGCGAAGTTATCGGTATCCGTCCTACTCAGTAGAACATTCATAGGTGCCATACCGTAACGTGCATCCAGAGGGTTGCGGATTTTGTAGTGGCCGATTTCCTCTACAGCATAATCATACACTTGCTGGCCAAAACGATAACGATACCCGCCAACGCCTACACGTGCATCAGGTAATACTTCCATTCGGTCAGGGCGTATTAACCAGAGTTCGCTAAGCTTACCACCATTATCAAATACTTTCTCGGTATAGACGTTACCTGCTATACTACGGTACATAATAGTACTTGCAATATAGTCATATCCCGTAAGAAACGGGTTTGGTTGGCCTAACAACGTCAATATTGGGTGGTCATCACTTACTTGCTCGTCACTGAAGTCGTAGGCTCTAAGTATGGGTTCAGCAGCACTTGTACTTAATTCTTCAACGCAGCTATAGATAATCTCATTAGCGCCATAACCTTCACGAGCTACGCGCTCATAGTTAGTAGGCATCTGTGGCGGTTGTTGCCATGTACTAACTACAGCAGCGGTACGTGTAGCTTTACTTTCACTCTCATAGCTAACTACTGATTTAGCAGGAGCGTCAGCTACACGTTGTGCGGCACGAGCAGGCATAGTTGCAAGCGAACGTGAAATAGCTTTTTCACGTGCTGCAATACGCTCATTTAATGGTAAATTATCGACGTTTTTAGGGTTAGGCATTGTTTCCTAAACGCTGGTACAACTGCTCGTCTAGATTTATTGAAAACTCATACTCAAATATACTTAACCCGTGACCTGACATACATTCATGCAATGTAGTAGTTGGCCCACAAATACAACCTATACCTTGATGTGCATCATCGGGTATAGGTAATAAACACGTTGGACATATTATGGCTAGCGCTGTATTGGTAATACCAATCTCTTCAACACGATTTCGCCAATCTAAATATGCCCACTGAAAGTCATCGTACATTACTAGTCGTCGGCCTCAACTTCAACTGAAGTATCAACATGTGATGTACCCGTTAAAGTTGCATACATCATGTCATCAACGTACTCATCAGGGTGTATTTCATACACTGCATGAGCATTTGCTACATTAATAGTTAGGTAGTTACCTTCTACTGTCATGTAAGCATCATCAGAGTCGTCAATTAAATCTTTAGATATAAGTGTGTGTTTTGGCCACTGTGGCTCGACCAAAAACACACCGAGGCCAACGCGCTCTTCAAATGTTACATCTTCAAGTTCTGGTCTATTCATAATTACCTCAGACGAACCATAACCGTCCTTTAATTTGCGCTGGCATGAGGTCTGTAAACAACCACACGTAAGCATCAAGTCGGTCGTTCGGGCCTTCTTCGACAAGCCACGTAGTTAACTGATCTTCTAATAAATCGAAACGTCCAACGTGATGAATGAGGTTTCTTTCGCTAAGCATACTAACAGGTTGTGCTCTAATTGCTTTTCCACGTGTTGCGCGTACTTCGCGTACTGGAGCCTCTGGACGAATGTTATGTATTACGGAGGCTACCATCTCTCCACCGAAGTTAGTTTCAACTACTATACAATCAGCTTCTAACTCATCGTATAGTGCTAGTGCAGCTTGTCCCCATTCATCAGGACGACCATTCATACTCCTATCAGCCAGAAGATACCCTTGACCATCGTAAGCAATACCACCACCAACAATACCCACTTCATGTCCATCGCGACTACCCGCAGGGTCGATTGCAACTGCAACTCTTTTAAGTGGTGGGCAATCCTCAGGATTAATGATACGATTACGACTGATCATTTCATCAGTCCACAACGCGCCGGGAGTATCTTCGAGTATTTCTGCGTATAGTTCTTGTCTACCGAGACGTGTACCTTCATATGTCTCAACAATCTGTTCTCTAAAAGAAGGTGCTAAGTTAGCAAGGTTTTCATACGTAGAACCGCGTGTTTTATACACCGATTCGCGCTTCATAAGATCGCGCACTATTTTAATAGGTCGTGGTGTGGTAGTAACCATACATTGAGCAGCACCAACACGTAAACCCATCATCAAGTTGTCCCAACAACTTTGCATCGTAAGATGCGACCATGCGGCTAACTCATCACACCAAGCCCAATCTTGTTGTGAACCACGTGATTGATCAGGATCTTCAGCACTAAAGATAATTGCTTTAGCACCATTAGGCCAAGTTACTTCTCGACGTGATGGATGATATACAGCCTTAAACCACGGTGGACTTGTAGCAATAATACCACTAGGCCCTTCAACCATTATATCACGAGCATCAGCAGCGGTAGGAGCTACTAATGCTATAAGTGATGCTCTACCTTCGCGTACTCGCTTATTAGTAGTTTCACTACCCACACGAGTTTTACCAAATCCTCTACCTGCAAGAAGTAACCATATAAAATATTCACCACGTGCAAACTCTGGTGGTTCTATTTGATTAGGACGTGCCCAAAACTCCCAATCGTATTCAAGTGCTGCTATCTCTTCATTTGAAAGCCCATCAAGTAATTCAGGATTAGCTGCTACTTTACGAGCAAGGCTAATGTTTCGGCTATTACTTGGAGCAGCTACAAAAGTACTAGTCATATTTAGGCTTTGGGCCTCGCACGTTAGGCCCACGAGTACGACTACGCGGCAAGTGAGCTTGATCGTGAGTACTAGTAACTAGTTTAGGCATAGGAGTGCCTATGAAGTGTGTGTTAAAACAATTTAAGCAGAATATAGTATCAGGATCTTCATCCTCAAATACTCTATTACTACCACACTTAGGACATACCAGGGATGTAGCTACGTAGTTAATTAGTTTGCTCTATCTGAGAGTATTGTGCTTCGATTTGCTGATAACCTTCAAGCTTTGCAGCTACACGCTCACGTGCATGTGAAGTATCAAACTGTTGTAATAGGTTAACCTGAGTTGTTGCAGGGGCGGGTGCTTGAGGCATTAACTGTGTAATACCTTCAACAGCTTTCTCAATAGTACGAAATAGCTCCGTAGGGCTAAAGTCAGGTAGTGATTGACTTAAGTGTGTTTTACATTCCGTAAGTATTTGTAACAGTGTAAGCATCAACATGGATTTAATGTCACTTTGTACACTAGTGTTGGTTGATGCTGTATTAATGAAAGCATCAAGTACATCAGGTGCGCTAATAGGCTCTGTAGGACGTGCTATGTTATAGCGTTCAACGACTAGCGCAACATCACCGCCACTAGCAATTAGAGCACTGCTAAGTGTTTTATCGAGAGTTACTTTTTCGTCGCCAACTAGTTGTAATGTCATGTTTTTAATATGAGGCTAACTTGAATAAAACCACTATGCCCTGGAAGCCCCTGAGAGGCCGCTCACGCCCTTAGATAATGAAGGGCCACCCCTAACACGCTGATTGGTCGAAAAAGGCGCTAGCCGCTGCTCTGCGAAACAGGTAGGGCATAGACGAGTGCCACCCCTAACTAACAGTACAGAGGTACTAGGTTGTGTGTGATAAGTGCAGTTAGGGTTAGAGCAGAACATTAGAATTTACCTGCTAACATCAATCTCAAGTCGTTTGATCTATCGTAATTCTCTTGTGCTGTAACTGGCTCTAAGTGAGATGGATTAACACAAGCTCTATTTTCGCATAAGTGGTCTAAATCAGATTGCACATCGCCATATATACTACAATAGAATAACCTATGTACTAAGAAGGTAACACCTTCCCAGCTATAGATTGCGTATCCATCTTCATTTAATCTATCTAACCATACCCAGCAATCATCATAACTAACTGGTTTAATGTAATATAGTAACTCTGTAGGTTTCACTAAACCTATTAAGGATTTTAGTATCAACCTATCATAATCGTCGTCTGGTCGTTGAAGGGGTTGGCGGCGCTCGGTCATGCTTACGGTGCCGTAGGCAATCCAAGATTCGGAGCTTTTGTCTCTAGGCGATCCGGGCATACTCCCCCCAAGGTATATACAAAGTCTGGGCTATAGGGGTATAATTACGCTACTGATTAGAGGGCTGGTTTCAGGGATATTTTGGGAGGTATTATTGATGGAAGGTAACGTAATACGTAGTGGTGAAAAGTTAGAAGAAACTTATAGAGATAATGCTACGGTAGATGTAGAGTATAAAGAAGGCGATTTCGTTGACTTTACATTTAGTATAAAATATAGTGGTTGCGTTGATATACACAGACATTTTATTGGTGAAAGCGACGACTGGGACTACTTACATATATGTGACTTAGATGAATTCATTGAGTTATTACAAGAGTTAAAGAAACATAAGCCCAGTGGAGTTGAGTGGTAATGAATTTACTTATAGATATGGCAATTGCTGCTGATAACTACTTAATACAAATGCGAGCACTTGGATTTACTCAGGAAGAGAGCGTAACTATTTACGAATCGTTAGTACGTGAAGATATACAAGAGAATCCTGATAGAGCACGGGATTACAAAGCAACTATGAAAGAAATTATTACAGCTGCTATTCAAGGAGTTTGTTTGTTAGACTATGTCTAAACGTAATGAAGTTACATTTGGACGATTAACATATTATAAAGATATTAAAACAGTTAAAGGTACTAGAGCACCATTATTCACTACGTGTGTACGCTATGGTCATGGACAAAACCTTCATAAAAGAGATTGTAGGGAATGTAGAAATAAACCTGTTGTGGATCAATGTCCTAAGTGGGTTGGAGGTCGTTGTAGAAGATGTTATGAGTACGTTAATCGTGCTAACTCATTATGTGCCAATTGTTACCAACATAAAGGAGTAAATTATGGCTAATCGTACAAGTGCTGAAATATTCAGTGAAGTTATAGAGTTACTACATAGACACGGTACTCCTAACAAACAAGTCTATGTTGAATTACTTCAACTTGCTAATAAGTATGATTTCGTAATGCCTGAACAATTAAGTTTGAAAGCTCAAACGATACTTATTAAGCTTAACTCATCTAACGTATAGTATAGAAAGAAATTATATGCAACATATACTTCAGGAAGATGAATGGGGTTGTAGTATAGCTTGTATAGCTATGCTTACAGGTAAAAGTTATACAAATATGCGTAATCAAGTACAAAAGGATTTCCAGGAGAGTACTATTGGTTTAACTAAAGGTCTTAGTTATTTAGATTGTTATCCATATTTTATTGATGCTGGTTATGCATGGCAGATAAAGTATAGAGTGCATCATCATAATAAACAAGTTGATATTTGGCCTCCTATGTTATGGGCACCTGTGCATTGGTGTGAAGTACAAGTTACTGATAGTAGTCCCGGACATAGTATATTGATGTTGCAAGATGGAACTATATATGATCCTCTTACATACAACAAACGTAGTTTAGAAGATTATTATAAAGTTGGAGTTGTAATAGGATTACATAAAGTACATTAAGTGAAGTTACGGGAAAACCGTAATTTTTTGTGTAGTACAGAGAGGTGATAGCTTAAGCTTAAATATCTGAAAAGTCAAATTTTTGCTGTAGTACAGAGCGATGATATATACCCCTCCACGGCGCACCGCTGCAAATATTCAACGGTATATACCCCTTATCAATTGCATACAGCGCGTTCTAAGACACGTAGCGGCGCGCAATGTGATCAGACGTAATAGGTATTAGGTATGGCGCATTGCGCGCCACTAACAGGCTTACAACGCACTACAGACCATGTGTAGCGTGCTACTCTCGCTCGTATCTACGGAGTACGCCTAACGCGGTACATGCTGGCCTTTACATATCTATGGTTCAAGCTATATGGATCACTTGATCAGCAGATTACAGTTTTCGTTATACCAGTCTCATATAGCTACTTTCGCTTGCATGGTTCGTATCTGGGTCTCATTCTGGTCACAGCAGGCAGCGCCTGCGAGACTACAGCCGATGCGGGAGATACACCTAACCGAATACGCGACTACAGATACAGCCTTATGCGATGGTCATTCCATTACTTGACTATGGCGAATAGTGATAAGGCTGTGAGTCGAATAAAACGGATAGAACGTCAAGCGCAGCGCCTGATCCTTAACAATCGAATACCAGATACAAAATAGCTACGCTGCCGCATGGCTGTACAGGAATACAGATGCCAGCGAGGGTAACGCACGAAGCGATACAGATTAACCTCGCTCATAATCAAGGCGACGTAGGGTAACTGGTAGGAATACAGCGCAGAGTAGACGGCAATACGCTGTACGCGCGAAGCGTAAGAGCAGTACACCGGATCGGATCAAGCCTCTTGTTAGGTGACTCACGCAAATAGATGCAATGGTGACTGACACCTAAGAATGTTTGAGACTGAATGGAAGCTGTACAGATAACGACCGTCCTACTGCGAATCGCCAGCAATGGCCGGACTAGAAATTAGTCCGCAGGAGCGATTATTGGATACGTTCAATTTTCGCTCCTGCGGGATAATCTCTCCCGATAGGTTTTAGTACAGGAGAAATATCGAAATGACGAATGCAACAAACGGCAAAGTCGCAACCTTTAAGGTTGTCTCGCTTCCCATCGCGCTTTACAACGCGATCAAGGAATATGCCGATAGGAACGACAAAGACGTGAGCGGCGTTGTTAAGACGTTCACCACGTCTGACGCGCACGTAGAGTTTGACCTGCGCACGCTGCCCGAATCGAAGCGCGGCAAGGCGCCATCAATCCTCAGTAACGTCGCAACGTTGCTCGCAGCACGCGACGCGCAGGAGACGGGCAGTGTCGTTTACGCAATCCTTGACGCGCAGTACAAAACGGCCGTCAAGCGAGCGGCAAACGTCGCAAAGGCAAAGGCCGCTCGCGAAAGCAAGAAAGCGAGCGAGGTTAAGACTTCGAAGTAATTCGCCAGCACAATTGAATAGCGATCGAAGCGCCGATACAGAAATGTATCGGCGTTTCCATTGGCTAGATCAATTAGCACGGAAGGAAACGAAACAATGGCGTATCTAGATGGTTCGTTGTTTGATCACAATGGCATTAAAGGCCATATCGCGGGAGAAACGCGAGAGATCAAGTATCACGTCAATGGTGCATGGACGGATATTCGCGTCAATGGCGTCAAGGTATTCTCTCGCGTTCCTTCGAATAACGATTGGTTTGACGAGAAACATAAGGCGATTTACAACACAATCGCCGCACTAGAATCGGCGTTGAATGACGCAATTCCGGATTGACATTCGGAATTAGTACTTTTACGAAAGTACTAATTCGGCGTGTTTATCATTAGTTTGAAGGAGTCCGCCAAATGACACTGTTAGAATATCGCGTTGCTATGCGCGAAATTGAATCCGCTCAATTCGAGCGCGATTTCGCGTCAACGCCGGATGATTTCATCGATGCATCGGAATTGCTAGATGAAATTTCATCGGCAACCCTTGACGAGATCGACGCGTTGATTGACACGCGGAATTGTTGGATGCTGCCCGAGGTTAACTAACATGGTCGATTATTCCGTCAAGCCTACTGTTGGCGAACGATGGAAGTGCAATCGTTGCGGTAAAATCGTAACGATAACAAAACGCGGTCGTTTCCATCGCCACCGTGAAACGTCAACGCGTTATTGTTACGGCACTCCGCTGTACAAAGTCGATTAACTCTCGGAATAAGCCTACAAAGTAATGCGTAGGCTTATTCGGTGGGTTTATCACTAATAGGAGAAAACAATGGAATTCATCATTACGTGCGCGCCGCGCAATCCTGAAAGTAGCGAATTTATCCGCTACTACATGAATGAAGGTAATTTCGGCGCGCGTGTTACATCGTACATTGCCAACGCAAAGCGAATGGATAATCGTACTGCGTTGCGTACTGTACGCCGATTGATCAAGGATTGGCCCAATCAAATTTGGGTTGCAATCGAGGACGATTAAATCGCGAGATTATCATGCATCATTTTCGAATGGCGCATGATACGGCGACTTAATTAATAGTGAAAGGTTAACTAAACTATGGCGCTGTATCCATGTCCCAAAGGTAAGAAAGACGTAGAAATTGATTTGCGAATCAGTCTACGTCTTGACGAATCGTTCGATATTGAACGACTTTATGACGTGTTTACAAACACGTTGATTCGCGATCAAATCCGTTACGCTCTCACAATCGACGGCGTAACAGATGAAGTCCTCAACATTGAAGTAACGGACAGTATTCTCGTCCGTAATGGTAAAGAATTACCCCGATGAAGTGTCTACGTTGTGCGGTTCCTATTGCTCGCGGCGAATTTCTCTGCGCTACTTGTGCAGTAACTCGCAAAAGTTAATGCGAGAAACTAGTCTATATACCCTTTTAGGTACATGGCCTAGTTTCCCATATTACCTATTCTATCTTGAGTGACTGACCACTATTGATTATTGGAGAGAGAGAGTATAATAGATATTATATTATACTAAATAGTAAATAATAATAGAAGTACCCTTTCACTCAAGACATTTTGCCATCCTAACACTTTCTAAGCATTAATTCCCGCTACGTGCAACAAACTACTATAGTTTACTTCACGTATGGCGAATTAAACACACAAAGGACAACAAATTTGCAAATACGCGCACAGTTCATTACCGAAACCATACGTGAACAGTCCGACCTAGCGAAACAACAAAACAATGCAATGGCTCTCGCTGCGCTACACGCATTGGCGCTAAGCTTTGCAAACAAGCTTTACTATCAACAAAGTCGCTATAACGATTTCATCCGCCAGTGCGGATTTAATCCCTATGAATAAAGGAGAAACATGATTGAAAAGCTAAACGCAATGTCAGACGACGATCTTCGCACCGTTTGGCGCTCTCTCGCCAATAGCTATTGGCGAAGCGATGAAATGTTTACCGATACAATATCGATGAACGATTGGGCACAAAACGTCTACGCTGAAATGTGCCGACGTAACCTCCCGCGTTAATTAAAAGGAGCAACATGCAAAGAAATCAACACTGAAAAGTTTCCACGATATTCGGGCTTTGCTATGGAAAGCTATTATTACACTTAAAAGGAGAAACATGAAAAAGGTAGTAATCAACATATGCTTTGGCGGTTTTAGTTTAAGCCGTCATGCATTAACAGAGTATGCTGCTCGAAAAGGTCATACTTTGTATTTTAACAAACTCTCAGAGTATTCTGAGATAGCATACACGTCGCCCGATTTCAGCGAGATATCGTACTTTAGCAATTACGATGTTGAGCGCGACGATCCTGATTTAATCGCTGTAATCGAACAATACGGCGAAGAAATTTGCTCCGGCGGCCATGCTCGATTGAAAATCGTTGAAATTCCTGATGACGTTGAATTCGTTATCGAAGAATATGATGGTAGCGAGCACATAGCAGAAAAGCATCGCACGTGGGCTTAACTAAATAGCGTTCAATAGTTGTTTCATACTTAGTTATGAAACAACTATGGAAAGCTATTTCCTAAATAACTTAAGGAGTTTTAATCAATGCAAAACACTTGGTTAATCATCGGTCGCGGCAAAGCTGGATGGTACGCTGATGGTGTTGACGAGCGAAATAATCACGTATCATCTTCCGGCGGCGATCTTAATCCTTACACGTATTGGACTGGTGTATTGTGTAAGGGTTATCGCGAGGAAGCCCAAAACGATGCATTAGTGTACGATGCTACTGATGCACCATATGAGGATTTCGCGCACGTCGTAATTAGTGGCCCAATGAAAAACGTTTTGCTTGCGCCATTTGATTACGAAGCAGGTTTTGGTGGTATTAAGGGTACGCTATCACCTAATACCGTGTTTACAGTCGAATCTCTAAAAGCAATGGGGATCGGCTCACTAAGTTACATCGGATTAGGTATTTACGAGAGTCTATTGCGTCAAATACCATCCATAAAATTCGGTTATGTTCACGGTGGCGAGGTGATCTGGGAATAAATCACAATACTAGGTATCATCTTCTATGGTATCTAGTATGGCGACTTATTCAATCAAAGGAGTCTCAATGATCGTAGTATTCAGTTATCGCAATAACGCATTGCCATCAATGCCAATCGTTGATTGTAGAGGTATGCGAAATCCTTATCCTGACAAGCAGTCAACAGACGAGGAAAAGATCGCCTCTATCACCAATGATCCAATGTTCAATGCATTAGTACAAATGGCAATTACTGCTCACCGTATTTACGGTGATGTGGGTATTGGCTGTACTCACGGAATGCATCGTTCAGTAGCAGTTACACGTGCAGTCAATAGAGAACTACTTACGCAAGTAGTGTACTCTAATAGTGAAAGGATTTTCGAGTGACAACCGAAGCCTCCGAAAAAGTGCTAGAAACGATACGTCGTTTACTAGCATTGTCTACATCTTCTAACGAGTATGAAGCAGCAGCAGCGGCAGCGAAAGCTAATGAGTTACTGCTAAAATACAACTTAGAAGCATCGCAACTTCGCAACAACAAAAGCGATATCGATCGCTATAACATGTTTCGTAGTGGTGCATTGTGGGAAGATATTCTCATCAATGCAATTTGCACAACTTGTTGTTGCAAATCGGTGCGAAATACACGTGGCGACAAGTGGTCGAGAGTAATCAACGACGGTTGGGGTTATGCGATATTTGGTACTGCTACAAACATACAAATTGTAGAGTACCTATTCGAGTATCTCTCAAAAACCATCGATGCTTTAGCACCGTATGGAAAAGGTCGCTCTTATGCGGATAACTTCCGTAAAGGTGCCGTTTCCATAGTAGCTCAGCGTTTACGTGAAACGTTCACAACGTTTACTGACGCTAATCCTAACGCTCATGCGTTGATAGTTGTTAACGATGCAGCAGTGTCAACAAAAGTAGGTGAAGATTTCCCTAGTTTGCGACACGCCAATAAGCATCGAATCAACAACATTGATGCATATCGCGATGGTATAGCAGCAGGCAAAACCATCCCTATCAATCGCCCAGTAACATCTAACCCTCTCGGTCAAACGTTACTCAATTAATCTAAAAGGAGAAACATTGAACGACACTGATCGCGCTTTAATCTCAGAGTATGAAGCCATTTGCGCCAGAGAGATAGCTTATATGTTATCTCTTACCGCGCATGATTTCAAACGCTGTGAATCATCTCTGTTGGAACTAGCTAATAAGCTACCAACATACAAGATGATTGAATTGCGTCACGCTTACGATAAGCGTGTATGGGGTAAATAATGATAAACATCGATGAACATCGTTTCGCGATATTCGGCAGCCCAGTGAATATCACGAAGTATAGACGTTACTGGACTGCACGCGTTCGACTTGAAAAGTTTACGATGCGTTTGTCGTACAACGATAACAACGTATTCAACAAGTGTTATCGTAAGCTTATGTACTTAGATGAAATAATCTTTCGTACTGCCGAAGCCGAACGAAACAGTAAATAGCGTTCAATACTACGGCTCATTTGCAACCATGCAAATGATCTGTAGTATGGAAAGCTATTAAGCAATCCAAATAATCTCAGGAGTAACAAATGAATCACATAACTCCAACCATTGTTCGGTTTTGCGCCGAAGAATGCGAGCGTCAATCAACTGGCCCTATAAGCGTCGCTAATATGGTCGATGCTTATCAATGGGCCGCCAACTGTTACTCTAGTAATACAAAGCAACTCGGTTCGTGGATTGTTAAGGAGTTAGGAATACTCGTTGATGATCAACGTTATCGTAACTTCCCTGTTACGATCGATAACATCGCTATTCCGTTCAACAACATTCCCGCAAACATTCACAAGCTTTGTCAGCTTGATTTCAGTGAATACGACAATCAGACAGCAAAGGAGTTTTATTTCTACTTTGAAAACATCCATCCATTCGCTGATGGTAATGGTCGAGTAGGTGCAATACTCTTTAATTGGATTAATGGCACGCTCTTTAATCCAATAACTCCACCTAACGTATTCAATCGCTAAAAGGAGCAACATGCCTACAAAGCCCGAAATTGAGGATTATCGAGCAGCAATTACTCACTTCTATAAAGCCACCGATCAGTATCCGTTAAGGTTACTTAACGATGAGCAACGCGCTGCGTTAATTGAGTACGATATGTTTTTGTACTCAAACGGTGAACATTCTTCCACAAAAGAAATGTGTGCAATCGCCGCTTTTCTAATGTGGCAATCTTCTAAATAGCGTTCAATACTAATCTCTTAGTCTCTAGGAGATTAGTATGGAGAGCTATTATACTTTCCAAATCAATCGAAGGAGTTTCTATGGCGACTAATCCAGTAACGGGAGTGCATTATAAGCCTAATGTATTTCCTACACGTATCGAGATTCGTTACAATCAAAACTGGCCCGATTGTCTCATATATGGTTTTAAGCCTACAGATGAAACAAAGTTAGTTGCTACTGTAACGATTGGCGTCCATACCTATGAAACTGACGTTGATGTGTGCGAGCGTATATTTCGCATGTTCAATGTTGTTGAAGGTCACGAAACGCCTGTAGTACTCGGCATTCGTTCTATGTGTGTTGGCGATTTAGTAGTAATCGATAACGTTGTGTATGCTTGTCAAAACGTAGGCTTCATTAAGGTAGAAGGAGACTATCCCATTGTCTAACATTCTCGAATTCGAATCAGAGATTGTGCGTGAAACATCAATGTCTCCTATTGCACAATCTCTCGGCAAACAGAAATCAACTATGACGTTCTATCGTCATAAGGTAGGTGGCGATGGCAATTACATAGAATGGTGTACGTCCGCCGGTGAATACGCTTTAATCGGTATCCTTACCGAAATGGTCAATCATCGTGAAACTCTAGTTGATTACGATGGCGTATTCACTCTCAATGCTTACGCCATTAAGCTACTAGAGCAAATGTCAATTCACGTTCCACAAGATCTCAAAGATTTTGCAAGTGAGGAATTCGATGGAAACAATTAAGGCGCGAGACATGCGACTAGGCGATAGGGTTGTTCCTATTGAGCCAGCATCAGTATTTAGTGCATGTGTAGTAAAGGCAATTACTGATACTGACATTTGGTTGTACCGTCCTTACGGTACATCTTCAACTATGGCTCTCGGCTATACATACGCTTCTCACTCACCTTATGAACAAAAGGGTTTGTCAGTAATTTGTTACATGGGAGTAGAAGAATATCCTATCTCTAAAAACGATGTTCGTGATTGGATGGTAGAGCGAGCAATTCCAGAGGTTAAATGATGCCGCACAATCTAACCAACATGGTTAAATCGTCTCAACGTCGTAAATGGCTTTTGCAACAACAAAAGTTGCAAGAAGCTCAAAAGCAAAAGCGTGAACAAGCTGAGCTAAACAAACGCCTTAATCCGAAAAAGAAATAGCGTTCAATACTTGTGTTCATCAAGTGATGGATACAAGTATGGAAAGCCATTTCAAAAGGAGAATCGAAATGCATCACGCAATGACGGACACGGTTATTGAAAACGAAGATGGCGAGGTTTACGCTAACACATTATGTGGTAAGCCTCTCGAAGTTGGTGATACAGTCGGCGGAGTTGTTGATTACCTTTATGAGTTTTTCAAAGGTGAAAAGCCCATCAACAATCATATGCTTTCGTGCGAGGATTGCATGTCAATCATCTTCGATTAAATAGCGTTCAATACTCGCCTGTTACAAAGTAGCAGTCGAGTATGGAAAGCTATTTTCCAAATATTTGAAGGAGTATCTCAATGGCAGCAATACCCTACAGCGTAGCCGAAGCTTTCTTCAACAAAAAGAAAGCTAAGTCTGGAGCATTCGAATCAACTGGCAGTGAGTTGTATAGCTACGCTTTACGCATAGCTCATTGGTCGCCAACACAAAACGGTGTAGTATATGATCTTACTTCTCTGTATCGATCATCTGTTACTACATCGAAACACATCAAAGCTTTTCACGCAGTAGCCGAAAAGCATTTGTCGTTGATAGTAACTAACTAGAAAGGAGCTTAAATGAACGACGTTGACAAGCTTCAGCAAGAAATTCAAAAGGATAATATAGCGCGTCGCCACGTGTTAGAGCGTACATACGATTTACTCGTAATAGCACATGACATGCTAGACGATTACAATGCATCGAAGTTTAGAAGCTGTCAGTTTTGTAGTTATACTGACTATGATGCTGAAGGCTTAAAGCACGATAGCGATTGCATCATCAAACAACTACGAAAAATCTTAGATTCAAGGAGTATCTCATGATAACAAAAGAGCAAGCTTTAACAGCGAGTTATTTCCACGCTGTTAATCAAAACGATCCTTCTAGTCATGCACGTGCGTTCAATTGGCGTCGTAATGGCGCAACTAAGACGTGGAAAACTCGTCCTGAGGAATTTCGCATTCCCGTAAAATACGGACTTTACGGATTCGATTACGTAACACACAACGATTCAAACGTCTACGTAATCGATGAATGTCCAGCGTGCAAACATGAATAGACGCTACGATCCATATTACGAACAGCCTGAACCCGAGATTTCATATCGAAATCTCTCATCAAAACATGTTACTACTCGCAAACCACATGATTGTAGGTGGTGCCGCAAGCCTATACTTATAGGTACACGTGCTGAAAAGCATGTTTACCTTAGCGAAGGCGAATTCTACAGCGAGTATCAACACATCAACTGCCAATACCATGAAGATTGATATTGTTCGTATCTACTCGTTAGGTCTAGGCTGTATAATCGGCGTATTAATACTACGCCTCATAGGAGTACTCTAATGCCCAGAGCGACTGACAATTTGGTTATAGGTGCCATGTACTACATCGAATACCAATTCGATAACCAAAAGTACAAACGCAATGCTCAGCTTCGATTCATGCATGAATCCGACACGCATTACTTCTTCGATGGTCGCCCATTAATGGGTACGCAGTCGCTATCAAAGCACTTCGTATCATTGATTGAACCACGCCTATCTGACGCAAAGATATTCGTTGACGGTCGCGCTCCAACTAAATAGCTGACTTGATTAGACTGTTACTTAGGTAGCAGTCTAATATGGCTAGCTATTAGCCAAATACAACGTAGGAGTGCTCATTGAAGGATAAAGTGTTTGATACTATGCAGCGTCTCTTAGCAGCGCAAGATGCTTTGTATGCAATAGCTGAGGATTATCAGCACGAATTTGGTACAAAGCATATGGCTAACGAGATAACTGGTATGGCAACTCAGGTAGCTAATATCGTGGCCGATTTCGCTGAAATGTATTCCTTAAGTTGGGTAGGATTAAATGATGGCTCTTACGAAATCACAACTGAATAGTTATTCAACCATTGCTGATTCAAACTACGTAGATGAACACATGCCTTTGTGTGTACACTGCGCCATGCCACGCAACAATCATAGTGTTATGGGTCAATTTTGTTTATCGCAGTTTACTCCAACCGAGCGCAACGTTTACTATGCGCTTGAACGTTGGGGTTGTCCTGTTCACTTCGAACTACTGACTTCATCAATGAATCGAGTCAATACCTACTACAACAACTTAACAAAGTCTCAGTACGATCATGTTTATCGAGCGCTACTTAGCTTGTATAAACAAGGTGTTATCCGCCGAACAAATCCGGGCGCTTATAGCGCATTCTCAAAGGAAAGGGATTAAGTACAACTATTATGGCTAACCGTTCAACCGTCATCAGTCGCACACCAACAAATCGCCCAGACTATGTAGTAAAGACTACAGTTTGGTACAACGAATCGCGTGTTAGGCGAGGTTATTTCGCACGTATCTCTATCGTTAAACTTGACGGTGATATGGAGTTACAGCCGTTGTTTGGTAGAGGCTTGCGCAGTGTGTTTCTTGAACCTGCTAATCGCTTTAGTGAGAAGCAATTCGATAACTTACGACTTGCTCTAGCAATAGGTGGTGCATTTCCTGATGTTGATGCTGCTATAGCATCAGTACTTGAAGAAGCTCCATCAATTAACTTCTAATAGCATTCAATACTAGCTTTCATCTAACGATGGGCGCTAGTATGGTAAGCTATTTACTTACCAAATCAATTAAGGAGTGCATGTTGAATAACGCAGAGAAACTCAAATGGATTAGCCAGCGTCGTACAGCTTACAGAGAAAAGCTAACTCGTGATATTTGTGATGAGCTTGACTCTGTATTTCCAGCACTAACCCGCGACGAAGCATTCGAAGTCATGGATGCAATCATTAACTGGAATGTAGGGCCATTCGTTAGAGAAATAGTAGATTCGTATTTTGAAGAAGAGGCTAAAAATGATAATTAAGGACGATGGTACTACACCCAAAGAACACAGCTATAAGTTTGAAAAGAACAGTGGTTTAATGTGGGGTATAGTAATGTTAATTAGACCTCACCTGAAAGTCACTTGTCTTGACTGTCAATGGCAAAAGACTTTCTATTTCGGCAAGCGCCGCACTATGAAACTTAATCTCAAACATGAGTGCAAACTTAAAGTTTTACTTTAAGGAGCTTCGCCCTCTACCCTTAGCCCTCCTGTGCACCCAAAAAAGGGAGTTGTTAATGACAAATACAAATGAAATCGAAAACATGGCAAAGCGTTACGCATATGATTACGCAATGGCTTGTTACGGTGATAATGAACGTAGTCAAACTATAGCAAGTGTACGATTTGAAACCATGTGCGAAACTATAGCTGCATTAGGTATTTCTAGTGTACCATCATTCAATAAGGATGAATTATTCAAAGTAGGTTCCGAGCTATACAAAGCTGGTTATCGTAAGAAACAAGGTCATTTAGTACGTGAAGAAACAACAACTACTACACTGGATATGATTTAGCTTTCTTGGTTAGTAGTCTTACGAGACTACTAACATGGCAAGCTAAGCCAACGCATTTAGTCAAGGAGCAAGTTGTGGCAATTATCGGCAACGTTAATCTCGTGCTATTCGAATTGCAGGCCGCACCATTTGATTTCTACCTAACAGGTAGTCATTACTTTGGTGGTGTTCGCTCTGATAGCGATTGGGACTTCTTCACTGAATCACGCGATGGTCTAACTGACTTCTTAAAGTCGTTAGGATTTGAGCGTTACGCTGAGAGTTACGCTGATGATCCTCAAATCGCTCTTGTATATCGCCATCTTCAAGGTGTTGATGTGCAAATAGTCGCTGATGTACAGCGTAAACTCAATGCACAAAATCTGATCTATAAATCAGGTCTATTGAAGCGAGGTGCATCCAAGCAAGAAGCTCGTATGTTGTGGAAGTTTGTTTATGCTCTTCCACAACTATTAGTTGGCTCTTTACAAGAGAGTTAACTTTCTTACCTGCTATTAAACTTCGGTTTAATGGCAGCTATGGCAAGTTAGCCAAAGTGATTAGTGAAAGGTTGTGACATGTTCGTACCTAACGAACAACAATTAGCCGTAGGCGATTTTATATCACATGAGAAAGGCAGCTTAAATGTAATTGCTAGAGCAGGTACAGGTAAGACCGCTACGCTTGTTCAAGAAGTTGTAAGACGTATTGTTGAAGAAAAGCTAGGTGAACTAGCTATAATGGCTTTCAATAAAGCTGCTTCCGAAGAGTTTAAGTCACGTATTGCTGAACTTGCTAAGGAAACTGATAATGCTGACTTTAGCAACTTCAAAATCTGTAGTGCTGGTACAGTACATAGTTTCGGACTTAACGCTTGGAAGTATGTAGCTAAGTACGTCAAGGTTGACGGCAATAAAGTACGTACTATAATTAACGGCAAGCAGGATCAAGCTCGCTTGAATATCTATGCTAAGGGATTCGCTCCAATTGTGCAGCTAGTTAGTCTTGCAAAGCAAGCTGCATTTGGTGTAGTTAGTCCTGTTGATGACAAAAGCAAGTGGTTCGACCTCGCTGATCACTTCGATGTTGATTTTGGTGAATTGTCGGCTGATGCTGTAGTAACAGCAGCAATAGACATATTTAACGAGTCAGTATCTCTCGATCGAGAGGTTATCGACTTCGATGATATGATCCTTGCCCCTCTTATTCATAACGTGCGAATGTTTCAAAAGGATTTCGTACTAATTGATGAGGCTCAAGACACAAATGCTAGCCGTCGTGCTCTCGCATTGAAAATGCTCAAGCCTACAGGTAGACTAATAAGCGTAGGAGATGATAAGCAATCGATTTACGGATTCACGGGCGCTGACAGTAACGCATTAAGCTTAATCAAAGCGGCGGTCAATGCAACTGAATTGCCTTTAAGTATAACCTATCGTTGTCCAAAGGCAGTAGTTGCTGAGGCCAATGTGCTCGTACCTGATTTAGTGGCTCATCCTAGTGCACCAGAGGGTTTAGTACGCTCCCTAACTACTATTAATCCAAAAGGTGAGCATTGGTTCATTACTGATGCTCCTCGCGCTACCGATGTAGTCCTTTGTCGGCTTACAGCACCGTTAATTGAGCAGGCTTATGCTTGTATTGTGGCCGGAGTTGGTTGTAGGGTTGAAGGACGCGATATTGGTGAGGGTTTAATTCAGCTAGCTAATCGTTGGAAATCAGTGCATACACTAAGTCAGCTAGTCACAAAGCTTGACGACTTTCAGCACACAGAAACTCAGAAATGGGCTTCTCGTGATAAAGCTATGCGAGCACAACAGATTGAAGATCGTTGCGAAACCTTGCGATTGATATGTAATCAACTCATAGTTACAAATAAAACCTCAATTGCTGATCTAACAACGTTCATTCGGGGGTTGTTTGGAGATACACCCGAGGGTGAAGCACCTAAAGTCCTTACGTTCAGCACCATACACAAGTCCAAGGGGAGAGAGTGGAACCGAGTATATATATTGAATAGAAAAACAACTATACCTACAAAATGGGCGCGCCAGAAATGGCAGCTTAATCAGGAATACAATCTCGAATACGTGGCGCTTACACGTGCAAAAGAAGAGCTAGTATATCTTAATGAGGTGAAATAAGTGAAAAAGCTTTCGGAATATGAGTTTGCTAAACTTATGCGTACTGGCTTAGGTAATTCTCAAAGCAATCATCACAAGCAAATGCTTATGTTTAGAGACACGATACCTAACACACATAAGTATGCTAATTGGCAGTCGTGTCCATCACCTTCATGTAGTATGGCATTAGGCCCGTGGAAATATGCCAAGTTTATAGAAGGTCAAACACATCCATTTGTAGTAAGGAGAGGTTTCCGCTAAGCTTTCTTGGTTAGGCTATTACTTCGGTAGTAGCCTAACATGGCAGGCTTTGCCAAATTGGTTGAAGGAGCACAACTTGATCCTATTGATTCCAGTTGAAGATTTAGGTCTTTCAGTATCTAATCGTAAAGGTAAAGGTGGTAAGCAGGAGTGGACTATAGTAATTGAAGATTCTCGTGTTGAAGATGCTGTAGTAAAAACACAGGAATTGCTTAGAGTGTTGACAGCCTTTAGAGATGCAACGTTGTTTTCATCAAAGGCATCTGATGCTTAGAGTATGGCATGTACTGTTTGGTCACGATGCTGTTAATCTAACAGGCCAATTTTATGCTATAGCTGGTCGTGATTTACAACCGGGCGATACGGTACCTGCTTGGGCTGAGTTTAAGCCTATGGCTAGGTGTCGTTGCGGTATATATTTCGTAATAGGAGAATAATCATGTCTGAAATCAAAACCGACGCCGAGGGTCGTCAGTACATCAACGTTGAACCATCACACGCTGGTTACGAGCGCATATTGCAAGCGTTGAAAGAGAATATAAATCCTAAGACTCAACCAGCAATTGATGATCTAGAGCGTTTCTTTACGTATCACAAAAAGCTTGATGGTCTTTGTGTACGATGTTGCAAGAGTTGGTATGATTAACGATCCTTCTATCCAACCTAATCCTAATGGACATAGATATACATGGTGTGTTAAGGACATAGAATAACAACAACATATAAAGATAACAGACCATGTAGACAAAGTACATTTATACATCAACAATTCAACTGGTACGGCATTAGAAATACTTAGATACTTAATGGGAGAACGATATGACAATTCAAAGCGGTGAATTTCAGGCGACACTAAGTAAGGCGTACACACGCCTTAACTACGAACAGTTTTGTGAAGTAATTGGTGAGACACCATATTTCAATGGTGGTGTATCCAATGTTTATGCAGAGGAGAAATGGAGCGAATTTCAAAAGCTGGTTAGTTCAACAAACAAGTTAGGTACTTTTCTAGACAAGCTGCTCGATTGGAGCCAAAATGCCTGAGTTTAAGTTTAAGGGCACAATTACCTTTACAGTAGAAGCTAAAGACGACGAGGAAGCCCACGATATAATCACTGATAAAGATTGGTGGGATGATTCAGTGGGTTTAGGTGTAACAGACATAGAGATAGGTTGGTTGCAAGATATATCAGAGGACGACGATGCCTAGAATTGTTTATAAAGTACAACGTGTTATTAGTCCGAAGCATCCGGGTGATATATTCTTTAAGGTGTTTGATTCAAAAGATGATTTCATTTGCAAGTTTTATGTAGGACATGAAACCGAAGCTAATGAATATGAACAACTTATGAATAGTATAGTTCGACAAATGGAGAAGCAAGAAGATAAGGAGCTAGAAAATTACTACATCAATCCAGAACAGCCGTATGCTTAAAATCTATAAGGTGTTTGGTCGCCGCGTTCGAGCACACAACGCTAATTGTGCTGATGGTTTTAGAGAGGATCGTAAGCATGGTTTAATCTATCCATCATACAGCGTTGATGGTGAAATCATGTCAGTAGAGGCCGCATCAATTGAATGTGACTTCTGTGTCTACTGTGGAAAGAAGTAACATGAATCAATATGGTCGAATACTCAAAGACGTTTATGATTATCCTATCATTCCCACGATTACAATTACTATGTCAAAGCCACCGCCTAAACCGCCGGTGAAGCTTTTAGACGTTCATATAAGTTGGGAGCAACATCGTAAGCAACTAGAAGCAGCTTACAAAGCATAGCGTCCGATGGTTGCTCTTTAGCTAATAACTATTGAGCAACTATGAGCCGCTATGTGCTCAAATAATTAAGAGGAGTTAGCTTTGAGTATTATTGATTCAGGTATTCCAAAACTTATAGAGGGGTTAAAAATTACAATTGATTGTATGGAGCGCGAGCACGCTCAATCAGAACATAATTATAACATGCGTATGAATCAATTGCGTGAAACTTATAGGTTGTTGTTGAAGGCCAATCTTGAAGTTATAAAGGGAGTCAAATGATTAAGATTGAATACAAGGGTATTATGATACATCTTAATCCAATACATATTATAAAGCTGGAGCAAGAAACTGGTCATGGTAATAAGAACGTAACACGAATAGTACTAGAGGATGAATGGTATAGAGTTGAAGCTCACCATGATACAGTACGTCGAGCTTTCGATGGGTATCAAGATGCTGCACTCCATGCATTCTTTCATTCGAGGTTGAGCTAATGGCTAAATCGCCAATGTTAGTACAAGTGTCAGATGAATTACGTGCAGCTATTAAAGCCGAAGCTGCGACCCGTAAGGTGAGCGCCGCTGAGTTAGTACGTCTCAGTGTAGCTAAGGAAATCAATTATGATCTATCGGTAGAACCTAAAACTGGTCGTCCGAAGAAGTATGAAAATGCTGAGGCTCGTAAGGCAGCAGTACGTGATAAAGCACAACGCAAGCGTACTGCATGGAAGCGTATCGAGCAAATGATGGCTACCGATCACACAGAAAAAGAGTTGAACGACTTAATACAATCACTAGCAACAGACCTTGGAGCACCAAGTTAATGGAGAAAACTTTTGAGGAATACTCATTAAACAGAATGGCGATATTTCTATCAGGGGTTAGCTTAATAGAAGCTAAGCCTGAGTGGGCTGTAGCTCATTGGTTGGAATTGGGTATAGATATAGCTCTAACTGACAGGGACGTAGCTATAGCTTTGTTAGAGGAGTATCCTGACCAAATACAAAAGCTTACACACGAATTAGCCGTGAAGCTAATAGAGAAGTATGAAAATGGAACCTTCGCACCACCTAATTGATTGGCAGTTAAATCTTTACACGCGCACCTACAACGCTCTACGTCGTAATCGTATTACTACGATAGAGCAGTTAGAAGCTATGTCTGATTCCGACATACTACGTATTAAAAATGTAGGCCATCAAGGCTTACAAGTTATACGTGAACAAATAGCTAAATTCCGCGAGGACGAAAAGGTATAGCGTTTCATCGGTCTGTCAAAATCTTATAGGGGTTGACAGACCTATTGAGATGTGCTATATATTAGGTAATAAATCTGTCGCACGTCTTATATACCTTATTAGCTGCATACAGTCAGCTAGGTAGAGGGTTAGAGAAATACATCGTAAACTCTGTCTGCGGCGCTTATTTGGATTCCTTCAAGCGCAATTACGATAGCAGCCTGCGAGTTTCGGTTATCTGGCTTGTGTTGGTACATAATAAACAGCAGACCTCTCTACCTAGTTGATTGTATGTTTGGGAGCAAGGAGCACGGAGCACCAATTAAAAGGAGCAAGGAGCACAATTTATGGCACCATTTCTAGTGCACCAATCATCTGAAGTAATTGACGTATATATGGACACTACGTTCATTGGGTCGTATTACTCAATACGATCATCAATGTTTAGTTGCAGCACCACAACCAATTAAGCCATGCTTTGCTAGTGATCGTAAAGAGGCTCTAGAAATACTAGAGCAGTTTTATGCGAGTGAAGCTCATGCAAAGGAGTAGTATGTATCCAACACCTGATGAAATTCGTCAATCTATTGAAATTCGTCAATCTATTGAAACAAATCGTTTCTCATTATCAACGCAACTAGCAGCAGAAGATGATAGATTTAAAGATTTACTCAAAGATGCTATGCGATTGATGGAGACGAACGATCCTGCATTTGTAGCAGTTATAAACTCTCCTACTTTTGAAGTAGCATTAGCAAAACTAATGACCTCGACATTTAGAGAATGGACTGATGATGAGCTACTACATTGGAGTCCTAGGGTAGTTTCTTATACTAAAATAGTTGTTGCTATGACAATAGCAATGATGGATATTTAGCTATGTGCTGTCGCATGACGATTAGTCCGCTTAATGTTGAAATAGCAACTGCTATACTTGTAACTGGTCAGTTTAAGTTAACTGATAGTTTTAACAATGAAACAATATGGCGACGTGTAGTACCCGAAAGAGTTAGGAGAAGTACAAGTCGTTGTAAATGCTACAAGTAATTGGTTATCGTTAAATTTAAACCCATCAATTAGTGTATATGATCATCATCTAAACAAGCGTATTATGGCAGGTGTGTATTTCGAGATAGCTGCCAAGTATGCTGAAAAAGTTGGTGGTACAATTATTCAACAAGCAAACGTAGCAGGGTGTCGTACACTCGAAGGTCAGTTGTTACTCGCTGAATATCCTCTACTACCTTTAAGTTATGATCGTATATGTAATGGATTCAAAGAGTTATTGTTGCCATATGAGGAGCTATAAAAGAAGTGATAGCCAAAAGAATTCATCGGGAGCTTATCTGCGGCGCTGTGTACTCCTAACAGCGCAATCCTGATAGCAGCCTGCGTATAACCTTGGGTGTACGTGATGGTACATGACAACAGCAGATTCTCACTTCCTCTGGCTTGTCCCTAACACACGTTGGGGACAAGCATGAGGTGTAAATGAGAAACAAAAGATACACGATATTTATAAGTGATTCTTCCCGTTTGAAATTAAATGAAACTAATGAAAATAGAGGAGCCTATACACGTATACCATTAAGTAATTATTATCATGGTGAATATGTTGATAATCGTCCAGACTGGTTAGTACGTGCTCACGCATGGTCGATTGACGATCGTCATAATCGTACTATGGTTCATCTAACTCCAGAGCAAGTAGTGGCGGTATTAAAGTTAGCAGCCTCAATGGATATAGCACCCAGACCGGGCATTAAACCTAAAAGTATGTTTGGTGCTGAAACGCATTTGCTTTCAACGTTTCTTGAAGCAGTATTGCACGATTATCTAATATCAACAAAGGTGGAAAATGACAACAGTTAAACAACTAGAAGAGAAGCTTGATACATACGTGCAGTGTGCAATTGGTAAAGGTTTTAAAATTGAACATGGTCATTTTTGGGCTGCTGACAGTAAATCGTGTTGTCCTTTGGGTGCTGTAGCTGTATGTGAAACCGAATATAATCTATCAACTGATGGAGGTTATATGGACTTCTTTTCATCTACTCGTACTGATGATGCATTAATATCAACGAAAGATATTCTCGATATTACATTACAACAATTCCAAGCTTTTTTGGATGGATTCGATAATCATTTCTCAATAAGATCTCTCTTCGCAGGAGATGTTCGTCCATTCTTTGATTTAGGTGTAAAGCTTCGAGAGAAATATGACCCTACCAGTTGACACTGTAAAATACATTCGAATAGAATCACCTATAGTATACGCATATGATCTAGAAGATATTGATGGTGAAGTTGTTCACCTACCTAAAGGTGCTCACTTACCAGTTACACGTATTTTAGTTACTGAACCAGCCGAAAACGGAGCAGTACATCGTTTGTATATGATTAAGTTTACGGGTTCCAATCAAGAGTTTGCTGTATTTACAAACTGGTGGAACATAGTAGAGTTATCTGAGTTACCGCCCGCTCCACCAAAAACCAATCCCGCCGAATTCAGAGGTAATAGTACTTATAAGTTAGTGAGGGATTCGTGAAATATTTACACAATGATCGTCTGGCCCAAAGTGGTCGATGCGATTGCAAATGTCACATCAGTATTGATTATCAATGTTTCTGTGCATCGCATGATATATTGAAAGGCCCGCCACTGCCTAAATACCGAAAACTACGTAGTGAAAAGCTTACTTCGCGAGTGGTAGCTTTTGCTACATGGCAGCCCCGCGACAAGATAGCAGTAACTAACAACCATAAAGTACATGCAGAAATGATCAGGTAATGTCTTTGGGTAGCCTACTATAACTAGTAGGTTACCATGAGTTATTAACTAAAGAAAGGGGCTTTAATGACTGAGAAATATCAAGAAGCGTTAGTAGAGATTACGAGTATACGTAGTAATCTCTGGAAACAGATGGAACGTTTAGATGAAGTATGGAACGAGCTACATGATGTAGCGTGGCCTCGATGTGGTACTATATGTGAAGATGGAAATCCGTGTATAGTAAGTCATGTTGGAGAATGGGACGCTAATTACCATTGTTCCAAGGAACAACTTGAAATTGATCACACAAAAAACCATTCAAAGGATCGTCCATATCACTTAATTATAGAAACAGGATCAAAGACCATACCTTATACTTGGGCGTTACACAAAACACCATTGGTTCCTATTACTATTCGATTCGATGATGGAAATAGAAGTGGTGAAGGCGTAGTTGCCTGGGTTCGACCAGAAGAAGTATGGCGATTTGAAAGTATATTAAAGAATGACTAACCTAACAGAATATAATCAGTTTCGTACCTCTAGTGGTAGACCACCATTAGCACCAAGTTACAACTATAAGAAACAGCGTGGCTTAAACATGTCTGATAAAGGTTGGGAAGGTTTACGACAGCTAAGTATAAAGCTTGGATACTCGTCGATTACAGCTTTTCTTGAAGCTCTAGGTCATAACCTTTGGCAATTAAGTATATATACAAATGATGAATAATGGGTTATAAAGCCTATGAAACTCCTAAAGATCTATTCAACGACTTAGACAATGAATTTCATTTTACAATTGATGTAGCAGCTTCACATGAAAATCATTTAGTATCACAATATTGTACTCCTAGAGGTTTCTATATTCACGGTGATGTTGTAGGAAACGACATACCTGAACAACTCTCGGAATTAAGTGGTTTACAAATAGATTGGTTTGATCATAGAATATGGTGTAATCCACCATATGATAACTCTATTGTGTATTGGTTGCATGAGGGTAGTTTACTAAAAGCTGAAACCAGCGTATTTCTACTACCAGATAGTACAAGTGTAAGATGGTTCCATGAGTATTGTATGCCACGAGAGGTAGTAGCTCCATACACCGCTGAGTACGGTGGTTACCAGTGGAATGGTTGGGCTTCGCCACATCAAGAAGTGCTGTTTTGTAATGGTCGAGTGAAATTCAACATCGATGGTGTATCTCAACGCAATCCAGCAGCAGGAAATATGTTAGTAGTATATAGGAGATAAAATGGAAACTCCTTGGCGACTAAATACACATTGTCATGGTGACGTTTATTTAACACGTGAACAGTATGCTGCACAACTTAATGCGGCTGATCGTTTGTGGTGTTGCCCGCATGATGGCAATACTGCATCATGGGATGATAATTGGTATGAAGCAGTACAGCAAGTAATGCACTGTTTCTTTCTTAGATGTACTATGGACAGACAACAAGAGCATGTAGCATATCTACCTGATGGACATGAGATTCATTCATGTAATGAATGCCCCGCTAATGATATAGAAGTATCTAGTGTAGAAGAGTGGCATAAAGTTAGACGAGTAGCTATGTCAGAGGTTGAAAGGAACGTACATGGAAGAGTCATTAGGTGATGTTATAGGAAAAGTAACTCAAGAGCTTATCTATGGAAAGCTTGGAGTTGATAAGCTGGAAATCAAATACGGTAGTTGGCAAATTAAAGCTTACAAAGTAGGCAACAACTATAGAGTTGATGTGATTTCAACATGAAATCAAGCAATAAAAAAGAGGCTCCATTTTCTGGAGCCTCTTTACCACTCTATTCGGTTGTTACCGCGTCAGTTTTAGCCGCGAGTCTTAACCGTAACACCATGCTTCGCAAGCAATGCATTCATCTGCTCACGACGAGCCTTTGCAGCCGCGTTAGCCTTTTCCTTTTTCTCTTCATCGCTGAGAGTCGAGGAGCTTCGGCGCTTTCCACCGAGTACGCCGGTGTAGCCGACTTCGCTAGCAAGAGCGCGAAGCGCAAACTCCGAAGCCTCTTGCCCCGCAGCCTTAGCAGCCTGCTCTAGCTCGATACGGAGTGCAGCGGGCATACCAATAGAAAACTGTACGCGGGAGTGTTCGTCAACGATGATCTCATCGGCGGTCGCGTTAGCCATAGTTTCAATAATCCTTTCAGCTTCTGATACTGCGCTCGACTGGCTGCGCTTGCCACTATTGCCCCTTCGGTTAGTCATTTGACTTTCCTTTCCTTATGGGCGCTTGCCACTAAAGAGAGGTTATCAACACGTCCACCGTCATGTCAAGCCCTTTTCAGGAAAATTTTGAAAATAGTTCGGGTAAGCTTAAGTGTTCTAATGCATGTAACTGCATGTAACTGGTCGCGTTGTGCCGAAAAGGGTATATGAGGTTTTCGTAATGAATAAAGAAGTGTGGGCCAGTGTTTCAGGATATGAAGATTTGTACGAAATATCATCACGTGGAAAAGTATATAGCACTTATAGTGGTATGTTAAAACCTTTTTCTACAAAAGGTTATTTATCTGTAACTCTTTGCAAAAATAAAGTTCGCAGGAATGAGTACATTCATATATTAGTAGCCACAGCATTTATTGGAGAAAAGCCAATAGGTACAGAAGTGAATCACAAAGACCTTAATCGTGCTAATAATGTTGTAGACAATCTAGAGTGGATAACTCACGCAGAGAATATTGAACACGGTGCTATTCTCAGTGGAAGAGCTAAATTAACACGGGAGAAAGTTAGATATATACGAGAAGCATATGCTACGTTGAACATAACACAACAGGATCTCGCTGATCAATTAGGAGTATGCACAGATACTATACATGACGTTATACACGGTAACACATGGAAGCATGTACAATGACCAAACTGTATCGAAAAAGGTACATATGGTTTTGAATTTATTTTTATTCTGGGTACTTGACAAATGCCTCGGAAGGACGTAGAATGTCCCAAGTGGCCGCTGCATACCCGCCGTCCCTACCTTATATAAGGTAATACTCACGACACGTAATGATTAAGTATCATCTATTGCAAGTAACCGACACGCTAGTAGCTATGGTGTCTGGCGGGGCGTCCGTTAGCTCGTGTGTCGGTTACTTGTAGCAGATCATAATATGAATTACAGACGAAACAAACCTTACAGTGCGAAAGCATTAAACGTGAAAAACTTAGCAGCCAAACAAGGTATTCGTATTTATAGCGATCCTGATTGGTCATTGGCCGAAGCTGCAAGTATTGAAACTCCAATTGGAGTTATACATCTACATTGGACTAATCATCGTGGTCGTGGTCACTGGAACCTAGTAACTAAACCAGTAGGCCATATATGTAAGACAGCACGATGCCGTGTAGTGACTATAACTCCTCACGGTGGAGACAACGAATCAGCACCGTTAGATCAGAAGTTACTTGCACAAGTAATGGATGATTGGTATAAAGCTAAAGACGATGCATATCAAGCAGAGTTAGAAGCTCAAAACGAAAAGTGGAAGTTAGAGCATCCAATAAGGTAGGCCCGCCATGATCTACGCAATACGCATTACACGCGACGGAACAAAGTTACTTCAAACAGATCATAATCTATCGCTACGGCAAACATTGCTACTCAATACATCGCAAGGAGTAGAATGGGTAGATTGGTCAGCTATCAGCAAATCCATTAACTATGTACGTGAGCATATGCCCGCCACCATCCTAGAAGGATACACGCGCGATCCTTTAGCTGGTTATGCTGATGATGCTTCTGCTCTTACAAACGACATTCTTGCATTGGAAAGGCATGAATTAATTGAAGTTGCTCGTTATAAAAGTACGACAGGGGCACTTAGTAGCACTAAGCCAGCTACTTACACAGCGCAACCAAAAAGTGAAGTAAAAGCTGAGGTTGAATTTTGGTCAAGTTATAAAGTACAGCGACAGCATAGAGTACGTATAACACGTGAAGGTACGGAAATACTATTAAGCGCAATCATTACACGGAAGCAACGAGCCATGCTTGAAGCGGCATCACGCAACGTAACTCTAATAGAGTTAGCAACTTATGTACGACGTGCTCGTGATACAGCTTTCTACGATGGTGACATAGCTAAAGAGTTAGCGTTCTTAGAAGAGAAAGGATATGTGAGGGTAATAAAGTGAAAGACGGTCTTAGTTTAATCGCAGTTGTTATGGATCGTAGTGGTTCAATGTCTAGTTGTCGTGAACAGACAATTGATGGATTCAATGAGTTTCTACGGCAACAAAAAGCTGCCGATGGTGAAGCAGTTGTTTACTACACTCAGTTCGATAACGAATATGAAATAGTACACAACTACAAGCCAGTTAACGATATGCCTTTCTTAGATCACGGTAGCTATATACCGCGTGGCAGTACAGCACTCATGGATGCAGTAGGTCGTACCATTATTAAGGTAGGTGCCGACCTTGCAGCTAAAGCTGAGGACGAGCGACCATCCGTTGTTATCTTTGTTATTCAGACTGATGGTTATGAAAACGCTAGCCAAGAGTTTACTCGCCAGAGAATACGTGATTTGATTAGCGAACATCGTGATTTGTGGAAGTGGCAGTTTTTGTTCTTAGGTGCTAGTGAAGAGTCCATGCGTGAAGGTGCCGCGATGGGTGTATCTAGGGATACTTCACTTAATTATGTTGGTGCTAGCTCCAAAAACGCATTTGCAGCAGCAGCATCTAATGTAAGCCATGCTCGAAGTACTGGTCAGACACGAAGCTATACACAAGTAGAAAGAGACGAAGCTACAGAAGTACAGTAGCCCAAGGGGTTCTCAGCCGTAAGACGTAAGTGTACTGGATCAACTGCGGCAATCGATGTACAGCCCCTTACAGAGTAGGAGAGAATATTTGCTGGGTATTCTCTTCTACTTAGATAACTCAAGTATCTAGTGTCCCCAATACCACGGATAAACTTGAGTTATCTAAGTAGGAAAAATCCCTACAATGTTGTGAGTAGTTTAATCTTTGGGTAAAACGTTCCGCGCATAATGAAGGTGACTATAGGTAGAGGTCGTACTGGCGATCATTTTTCGAGCTATCTATAAACAACCAACGGATAAAATGAAGGTTCGAATCCTTCCTCACGACTCTCAGCCAAAGTGGTGGAATGGTATACACGCTGCACTTAAAATGCAGTACCTTAATAGGTTTGCGAGTTCGAGTCTCGCCTTTGGCACCAGCTTAGATAACTCAAGTTATAGCGCCTTAACTGTGAAAGAATGTAATCGTCTAGCTAGCGACCATTATAATAGATCAGCGTAGGGCTTTGTTTGAGTTATCTAAGTTGGTGGGTCGTAAGAAAGAAAGGTAGAAAGATGATTAGTAAAGATAGTATTGAAGTTGCGAGAGAATTAGTTGGTATGTCTGCAAATCTATATCATGCAGCAGCAGCACTTAATAATGCTGGTATGGTACAGGATGCTAGTAGTGTTGCTACAAAAGCAAAAGCTATTCTTAACGAGGCTATCAAAACGTTAGATATTAACATTGAGTAATATGGGCCAATAGCTAAGCGGTTAAAGCATCCGTCTCATAAGCGGACGATCTCTGGTTCGATCCCAGATTGGCCCACCATTCAGAGATAGTGTAAAGGTAGCACAACAAACTTTGGATTTGTGAGTGAAAGTTCGAATCTTTCTCTCTGAGCCAGCATGAAGAAATCATATTACGTTCACAAGCATAATTATCATTATGATACAGGAAATCATCACACGCTTTGTGCTACTAATGTAATGAGTTGTTGTTTGACATTTGACATGTCTAAAGTAACGTGTAAAGGTTGTATTAATTCTCTACAGAGAAGTATGATGCTTCCAACATGTACTTCAGAAAATTGTGGGTTAATTGTAAATTAATGGAAGCTGTAGTTGTCTTTAGAGTTAGATTTAACATGCCTGTAACTGATATACGGGCGGGGCATCGCTTTGTTGTTGAAAGTAACAAAGGCGATGTGATAACTCTAAAGCTAACAGGTGGTTTACGAGACACGCTACAACTTGACAACTTATTCATTGACGTACCAAACAGGGTACTAGTAGTACGTAACGAAACCATTAAATTCAACAGTAAAATTGGTTGGATTATATTAAAGTCATTAGTTGAAGCATATCCTGATGTTGTAACTCGTAGCAAACTAGTTTATGATTTATATGGTCAATATGCTAATCCTAGAGATTCTAGTTTTAGCACAACCCTTCATAATTTACGAGCTAGATTTGGTAAAAACAATTTCGATTTTATAGAAACGATACACGGTTACGGAATAAGATTGGTAAATGTTCAATGATGCCCATAATTAGTCGTGCTGCTCCAGAGCAACCTTTTGCAATTGCGTGTAGTGATTGCAAAATGTGTTGGCGAGTAGAGAACATCACTGTGTTCACTATGGGCACACTTAAGTTGCATTGTCCTGCGTGTGGCTCATCAAATGTAAAGTATAGTAGTGATTACGCTAACGACCGTTGGTATTCAATGGCAGCTACATTTGGTTTAGCACGTAGTCACAATTCAGTTGAATTACTAAAAGGTATGTGGGATTTATGGGATCCTAAAGAGCATGAGTTGTTTCGTGATTTCGTACTAGAATATATAACAGATTTCTTAGAAGAACAAAAGGAAGCAAAGTGAAAGATTACTCTACGTTAGAAACCTGTTTGAAAAACATATTCGAAGCACACAATCGTGTGTTAGATGTTGATCGTATGTCTAATATAATTGGTGTTTATCGTAACGAAGCTGAATATTTAATTGCAGCACGAGGAGCCAACCAAGCTCTTGATGAAGTAGTTGCAGAAGCTAAGAAAGTTTATTACGAATGGTTAATGGCCGCGAAATGACTACTGCAACTGTAATTACTGAAGTAGTCGAAGCTCCACCTGTTGATTGGTCGCAGTTTAGCTCCGCCCTTGAATTACGTGACTTCCAAGTTGAAGGTATTACTAAGATGCGTTCCGCCAAACGTATGCTTAATCGTTATAAGCCGGGTCTTGGTAAAACTATTTGTGGTACTTATGCGTCGGTTGGTCCAACTCTAATAGTATGTCCTAACTATCTTACCGAACAATGGTATACGTGGTTAGCAGGAGATGAAGGTTTCAATGCACACCCGCCGTATGCCCCCGCCGATCGCCAAAACATAGTATGGGTTAAAGGCACTCGATACGAAAAGCTTATGGCTTTGTGTAGAGGTGGTGTAGATTTCCATGTAGTAAATATGGAAACTCTACAGACTCACGCTGATGAAATAATTGAGTTGTCCAATCGAAAGCATTGGCAAACATTAATCATTGACGAATCGCATCACTTCCGCAATAAGGATGCTCGTCGTAGTCGTACAGCAGTAGAGTTAGCTCGTGATTGTGAGTATGTATTTGAGTTAACTGGCACGCCTATCTGGCGTGAGGTTGATGATCTTTACATGCAACTAAAGTTGCTACACCCTGATGTGTTTACCAGCTACTATAGCTTCGTAGACCTCTACTGCATAGCTGATACTGACCGTTACGGTACTAAAGTACGTGGCGTAAAGAAATCCATGATTAAAGAGCTTGATGAAATCATGGACGTGGTTAGTATCAATGCTACCTACGAAAGTGCAGGTCGTCAGCTACCACCTATCATTGAAAAGTTTATTCCCGTAGAGTTTCCGCCAAAGCTGCGCGATGCTTACAACAGTATGGTTAATGGTTATCGCATTGACTTTGAAGGCGACGTAATTAGGTTTGAAAACTTCTTACAAATCCTTCGAGCTATGCGATTGATGACAGCATTTCAGGGTAAGCTTGAAGCAGCAGTTGAAGCCATTGAGGACTTGCATACCAACGACAAAGTAGTTGTGTTTACATGGTATCGTGAAACATGTGAGAACATAGCACGTATGCTACACACTGATGCTATTCATGGTGAAATGCCTGTGGCCCAACGCCGCGAGTTAGCATTGAAAAACAAAATAGTATGTGCTAACTTAGCATCGTTGGGTGAAGGCATCGACCTCTCAGAAGCTCGTGCAATAATCTTCCTAGAGGAACACTACACGCATGGAGCTATGGAACAAGCTATAGCACGTGTAGTGCGTGAGCGACAGAACGCCAATAACACCGATCCAGTACTTGTATATTATATTTACGTCCCCGATAGTATAGATGTTGATATTCATAATATTTCTAAACAACGTGGTGCATCAGCACGACAGGTTCTCAAAGAAGCTTTACATGTTGTTGAGGTATTGAAATGATAAATAATGTGTTGCACAACATAAAAACAGAAGATTTAATAGACGAATTAAAACGTCGTAATGCAATTCCTACGTTTTGTCGTTGTCATAAATGGACAGCCTATTTCGGTGAATACGATCACGACGGCTATACATTGCGTTGTCATGGTTGTTTACGAGCCATAGCAAAGTGTAGGTGTTTATGAATGAATTACTTTCATCAACAGATGTTGTTAAACGTTACTTATCATCGGAACGTACTAAAGATTACGATATTTATATTGATCATGGTGATTACGATGGCGTACACGAAATTAAAGCAGTAGAAGTTGATCATAACAACAAACGAATTATATTGCATTGTGAGTGTGCGTGATGATTAAAGGTTTTAACGGAGATTACAGATTTCTTAGTAACTTCTGGCCTTCACCAATTGAGTTTGAAGGTATTACATATCCAACTGTAGAACACGCTTATCAAGCCGCTAAAACACTTGATGATGAAATACGTAGTTATATAGCTACGCTTCCAACTCCCGGCGCTGCTAAGCGTTCAGGTCGTGGTTTATCATTGCGTAAAGATTGGAATGATGTTAAATTAATTATTATGGAAACTCTTCTTCGGAAGAAATTCTATGATCCAGTATTAAAGGGTGCATTACTGGCAACTACAGGAAACGATCTTTATGAGTACAATTACTGGCATGATAACTATTGGGGAACATGTGGTTGTGCTAAATGTGGTAATCATGGCGAAAATCATTTAGGTAACCTACTTATGCAACTACGTAATGGTACTTCAAGTAATTACACATTAACTATAGACGTAGGAGTTGCTAAGTGAATTATCCACTGCCTCAAGGACATGAAACTGCATTGTGGGAAGATCGTTATCAGCAAACAGTTGCTCAAGCACTAAAACAGGCTACTGATGGCCCTGTACTATTGAAGCCACGTGAGCGTATTAGAGGTTGGTCATGGAAGGCATATACTAAAACAAATGGTTAAAGTTAGAATTGTAGAAACCGTTTGTACAAATTGTAATCATCATAAATATTATCATTTTGTTACTGTACAACAACTAGCTGATTGGGCCGCATACGAAACATACGCAGCGCAAAGTGAATCACCTTTACAGCGATTTACAGAACCGCCCAAACGCTGTCGTGTGCCAGAATGTGATTGTGGAGAGTATACACCTTGAGTATTGAAGAAGATGCAGCCAAAGTTATTGAAGATAAAACCGCTTCTGAATTAAGAGATGCAGTTGAAGCTAGTAGTAGTATGGCAATTTCTATAGCAGCTTTCTGGAAAGCTTTGCGTGTGAGTGGTATGTCTCGCCGTGAAGCCACAGAAATAACTCGTATTTACAGTGCAATTATGCTACAGCATGGAGTAGGTCATGCCGAAGGTAATTATTCCGAAGGATGACATTTGTATACATAGAGGTATACATGGCCGTTGGATTGGTCGTGATGGCAAGGTATGGTCGGTTTGTAACATGCCTTTACCATACTTAGAAAATTGTATTAATCTACTTGAGCTTACACTCAACTCGGCTTATCCTCACAAGATAGTTGGCCCGCAAGGTTCTGAGCGTCGAATACCGTATACTAAGGAAGAAATATTACAAGCCGAGGATCAGCTACGCATGTTAAACAATGAATTGCTTAGGAGATTAGCATGAAGCGTCAAGGTGATTTACTCTTTCGAAAAACTGAAAACAATATTTCAAGATTGAAAGTACTAGAAACTAACATTATTGAATTGGGAGAAACTTCCGGTCACGCTCACACCCTTGAAGGTGGTACATTAGTTGGTTGGCAACAGCCTGATTACGTAAGCGTATTACCAAACAGTGTAGCTGTTATTACACACGATGAACATGCAGCAATTGAATTAGAGCCGGGAATTTGGCAAATCATTAGACAGCGTGAATATATTGGAGATGGAGAGTATGAACGAGCTTACGACTAAAGTAAATACTAGCAGCTACACTTTAGTAGCCGAA
>Ga0137430_1000048_pt1 | contig 42749 bp, 70 predicted proteins | sample EasRivERMZT754_2_FD_104651 | JGI IMG/M metagenome (GOLD analysis project Ga0137430, IMG submission 104651) | Soil microbial communities from meander-bound floodplain in the East River, Colorado, USA - East River MetaG ERMZT754_2 | ecosystem: Environmental > Terrestrial > Soil > Floodplain ...
CGGTTGCCGAGGTCGTGGCGTCCTGCTTGAGGTTGCCGAACGCGGTTGCCGCGGTAGACGCCCCCGTGCCGCCGTCAGCAATGGCAAGATCAGTACCGCCCGAGGTGGCAAGTTTGCCATTCAAGGCGGTCTGGAGATCGGTCTGGTCGCTAAGCGTGCCGCCGATCAGGCCCCAGTCGGTAGAACCCGCCCCGCCCGACGCATTGAGCGTCGTGGTCGAAATCGACAGGTTCGTCCCCATCGTAAGCCACGTCAGGATGCCGCCACTGTCATCCCAGAATAGCACCCGGTCAGCGCCTGGATCAGCCAGATCGGCAATATCCTCAAGGAACGCATCAAGCGGCTGGTAGCCTGCCTGCACTTGGCCAAGGGTAACCGCGTCGGTTGAAAGGGTAGCATCGCCCATATTGCTGACTTTGAAGCCGCCCATGGGGAGCGCAGCCGCCATGGCCTTGGTGCCGGCGACGGGTAAAGAGGCCGTGATTTCACTGCCGAGGTCGGCAATAACCTCGTTGAAATCGCTTGAGCTTGCGGTTTGATTGGCGACAGCGGCGGTATTAGCCGGCTGTTCGTAGGTCCCGCTGCCGTTTCGGGGCATGGTTGCTTTCCTCTTCCGTATCGTGGCATATTGTGTTAGCGTGGTCTCAATCGAAAAGGAGACCTGCAAATGCCGTTTAAGAACCCGCATCCGCTCTATGGCGTCTGGGCTAGGATGCGAGGCCGCTGTTCCAAGCCGGGTTATCAGCAATGGAAAGACTACGGCGGTCGGGGGATTAAGGTCTGTCCTGAGTGGGAGACTTCATTCGCTCAATTTGTTGCGGACATGGGGCCTCGCCCCGAGGGCTACTCTATTGACCGCATAGACAATGACGGCGATTACACCCCCGCCAATTGTCGCTGGGCTACGCGAAAGACCCAGCAACGAAACAGGCGCGGCGCTATCTACCTAACTATCGAAGGAACCTCTTATTTACTGGCAGAACTCGTGGAGCGTTCGGGGCACAAGCCGGATACGATCACCAAACGTGCTAAGTTAGGGCTTACTCTCGCTGAAGTTCTGGACCGCAAGAAACGGGTATTTACTGCGGGTCTAGCGTTAGGCGGGCGGGCCTCAGGGGCAAAGAAACAGGCTCTAAGAAAGTGCAAGAACGGCCATTTCTTTACCGAAGAAAACACCCTCATAACCAAGGAAGGATGGCGAAACTGTCGCCGTTGCCATGCAGATAGACAAAACCGCCGCCACTCGTAACTCTCATCCTTCCAATCGGGAGGGAAATGCGGTATGGGGCGGGGATGCGGTTGCTTCAGATCGCCATCGTGTTCATGGTCATTGCCTCGAACATTCGATGGCATTGGACGCCCAATCCGCTACTGGCTGGGCTGGTGGGGATTGGCGCGGCGTTCGTATTTACGGTGACGCCGGTCGCAATCTTTCACAAACTCAATCGTGCAAAGGCGCCAAAGAGCCTTGGCCGGAAATTAACGCCCGGATCAGAGACTGGCGCCGGCGGTCGGCTACCGTATGGCGAGCCGCCTGCTGCCCTTCCCGACCGACGAGCGCAGTTGCTAAGGCGCGATTAACATTTTGCCTCGTTTTTGCCCTGGAGGCGTATTTTGCAGCGGTGCCGCCGGCAACGAGTGCCGCGCCTAACACGGGCTCACCGCCCGCATAAGATGCCCCGCCCGCTACGGTCGGGAAGAACATCGACGGGCTACCAAGTCTTGAGAAATCAAGGCCAAACCGGCCTAGACGTTCCAGCCCCCTGCCGCCGTGGGCCACTTCCATAAAGGCTTCGCGCTCCTCGGCAGAGAGGCCGCGCGCCTTATTAGAACGCAGATAATTAGAAAACTGGTTGCGCAGCCCGCTTTGCTCGCCTGATTGATAAGTTTCCGCCCTTGCCTGCATGTCCTCGATCTGGCGAGCGAGAATGTTGCGGCGGGCCATTTCGCGAGCTTGCCTGACCATTTGCGGAACATGCGCCGGGTCGATAAGCCCGTTAGTGTGGGTAATGCCGTTCGTGCCGAAATCATCAAGCGCGTCGATTATCCTCTCGGCTGCCTCTCTATCAGTAGGCGATGCCGCTTGGTTCCGAAAAATGGCAGATGTCGTCTTACGGATTGAGTCCAAGTCGTTGAAGTCAAGCGTCCCCGCCTGGATTTGCTCGCCTATGGCGTCAAGTGCATCGGCTGAAAGTGGCGCCTGCGCCCTGCGGAAACCATCCCGAGTCAAATTCTGCATAAGGCCAACGGCCATCTGCTGAAATCCCTGCTGGTCATAGCCGATCCCGGAATTTCGTAAATCGTCATACATTGCGTTTGTGGTGTTGCGGACCTGTTCATGCGAAGGTGCATGGCGCGCCGCTTCCCTGCCAACGGTGCCCCCTCGGCCCGCCGCCACCATACCGCCCGTCAGTGCAGCGCCAATCTTGGCATATGGTTGGGCTGCCGTTCCTTCGGTTAATTCGCCAGCCGCGAAATGTGCGAGCCCAGGGGCGAGGACTTGCGCGGCCTTGCGCACCGGCCCGCCGGGGGCCACGGCGCCTAGCGCCATGCTGGTTACAGACTCAGTGCCCCGCCCTGCCGGCGTGAGCGCCCTCTGGTCTGGGCCGATAACACCCTTTAGTACTTCATTTATCTCGCCTGACGTGCGCGGACCTATTTGTGGCACGAAGGCGCCAAGGGGGTTGAGGACATTGCTCGTTATCTGCTTGCCGGTAGACGCAAGATATTCCGAAGTCTCAGGAGATGCGCCCATCCAACCCGCGACTTTACCAACCCCCTGCCCCGCTAATTCCGCCATATCGCCGGGGAGCCCCAACGTGGAGGTCACGACATTCTTGGCCGTCCACGCCGCCGAATTAAGCATGTCTTTCGCCGTGGCACCGCCGGAGAACTCGCCAATATCTGACTTGGCCCCAGCATTGACGGGAGAAGGTTCATCAGGGGGCGCGACAAGGCGGAACCGCTTCTGTGGAGCGGTCTGGCCTTCGGGCGGTGTTACGAGTTTGAATGCCATCTCATTGCACCGGGACTAAGGTTCCGTTTTCTTTGCGGTAGAGGGCGCCCGTCTCATCTTCGACAACGGCGCCTTCGGGGATTTCGCCAACCTCCCCAAATTCTACCGCGCCGTCTTCCGGCATGGCAGCCTGATCGGCGGGCTGTCCCGCAAGAGCCGGGCCTGCCGTGCGTTTCATAGAGTCAATGGCGATCTGCCGGTTGCGGCGCTTCTGGGCAATAACGTCCGGTCCATCGCCGGGCTGCGGGAAATACTGCTTGTTAGCGTTGTCGAACTCCTCCGCAGAGATGACGGCGCCGGATTCTTTGCGCAACTGGGCATTGATGAAATCACGCCGCGCCTGGTCGAACTGCTGATAGTCAGGCGAAACGAGTTCATTGCCGATAATAGGCACCTTGCCGCCATAGGTATTCATGCGGTCCATGCCCGCTTGTTCAAACTTTTGCAGCGTGCCCTCACTTGCACTCATCCGATCATAGAAGCCTGCCGCATTGGATTGATCGCCCGTGGGGCGAAGATTGCGCACTGGAACGGGTTTGTTAGGATCGGCAGGACCGCCTGGAATCGCCTCAAGGTTGCCGTCCACTGTGGCGCGGAAACCGGATGGCGCGGTCTGTCGGCCGCGGGCTTCTATCTGGGCGGCGCGCCATGCCTCATCCGCATTGAAATCCTTCTCGCGCCACGCCTCCTCCGATTCCGCCCGCGAATTGCGCCAGTCCATGTCCTCTTGCCGGTATTGTGCATGTCGCCTGTTGCTCGCAAGCGGCAACAGTTCGTGATAGCCGCTCCCCATCGCCATGGCTTCGATGTCTTCGGGCGTAGCGCCGCCTTGCAGGGCCTCCTGAATCTTGGCGTAGTTCTCGCTTTCCTGATTATTCGCGTTGCGCATCATGAGCCCGCCGCCAATGCCGGTCAGGGCGCGTGCAATCCCCTCGCCCCAGCCGCCATAGGCAGGACCGCCCTCAGCGACTTGGCCAAGCAAGGCTTCCGCCATGCGGCGACGGCTTTCGATGGATGACTTGTTGAGAAGACCGCTATAGGCCATGGGCTTTGTCCTCTACGCCCAGCCGCCGGGAGCGTTGCTGTTACCGCCGGGGTTCTGGCCCTGTCCGCCTGCCATCTGCGAGCCCATACCGCCGCCTTGGCCCCACTTCTTATTGCCCTGAATCCAGTTGCCGCTTTGAAGCTGCTGCAAGAATGCGAGCGGGTTGAACTGGGTTGGTCCCGGTATCGGTTGTTGAATTGGGGCGGGCGCGGCTGCTGGTGTGGGCGCCGGGGGCGTAGCCATTGCCGGAGCGGGTTGTGCAGCGGGCGCGGGCATTGGTGCGGGCGCGGGTTGGGACACTGCGGCCTGTTCTTGCATGGCGGGCCGCCACGCCTCCGGACGGGTGCCAAACATGTTCGACAGCGGCGAGCGTGGCCCATGCCCACGAACCATTGTCTCGTGACGGCCCCCCATTGAGCCAGGCCCCTGGCCCCTGCGTAGGTCCTGGGTCAGCGCGCCGGCAATGCGGCTATATTGTCCGTTCATCATATCAAGCTACCTCTCTAGCGAGCCTGCCATAGTCAACCGCCATCAGGCCGCGACGATTGCGGCTGACAGCCTTGGGATGCTTGTCCTGAATTTCCTGCGCCATGACGCCAATTTGCATCAGGGGCGATCCCTTATAGCGATAGGCATGGACAGGGGTTCCGTCATCGAGCTTGCCGACGCGCTTGGCATCGGTTTTCACGCGCCGGTCGGACATGATTGCCGCACCGCCTATCGTGCCAGCCGCCGAGCCTATGCCGCCAATAAGGGCATTCTGTCTCTGTTGATCGAGCGCCTGCTGGTTCTGCATGATGCCCGCCGCATCGACCGGCGCAACATTCACCTGCGGTGTGTTCACGGTGCCAATCGGGGCAACCTGCCCCATCGTGGTCGCGGCTTGCGCTTCCTGGATAGCCTGCTGGCGTGTCGCAAGCTGTTCCTGCACCTGGCGCGCCCGATCCTGGGCCGCCGCATCGTTGTTCTGCTGTGCCTGCTGGAGGGCTGCCGCGTTCTCCTGCTGCTGACGCTGGAGATCCAATTGCGCCTGCTGGAGCTGGGCTTGGTTCATCTGCGAAACTTGCGAATTGGCCGCATTTGCCTGCGCTAGTTTCGCTTCGTTCGCCAACTGCGCCTGCTGGTTGGTTGCCGCCGTCTGCGCCAGCTTGGCCTCGTTCGACATTTGCAACTGCTGATTTTTCGCAGCCGATTCCGTCTGCTTGGCTTGGTTCACAAGCTGAAGCTGCTCGTTGCTGAGCCGGGCTTCCGCTTCCTTGCCCTGGTTGATGAGCTGTAACTGTTCGTTGGTGATGCCAGCCTGCAAGAGCTTGGCTTGGTTCTGCTGCGAAAGCTGGCTTGAGTTGAATTGGTTCTGCGACAGACCGGCGGCAAACTGGTCCTTGGAAATCCCCGCCGCCGTCTGCAAGCCCTGCATCATCAACTGGGTGTAGGCGTCGTTCTTTTGCTGGGCGAATTGTGTCTTGGCGCGGTTATAAGCCTCCATGCCGGGCCGAATGCCCTGATTGGCAAGCTGCTGCTCTAACGCCGCTTCTTCCTGCTGGAAGCGCGGGTCAAGCCGCTCCCGGCCAAGGTCATAAATGATGTCTTGGCCCTGCTGGGTGAAATCGGTATTGAGGCCGGAGGCGTCGAAATTGGTCCCTAGCTCGGCGCCCTGATAGCCGGTGTTCATCTGGGCGGACTTGAAGTCGGTTCCCATCGTCGGCGCCGTGTAGCCGGTTGTATTAAGCTGAGCCGCACCGAATTTTGAGTCCAGCATGGGCGCCACATAGCCCGTGCCGAGGTTTGTCTTTCCCGCAGCCGTGGTCTGGAGGCTCACCTTCTCCGAGGTCGGCCCCGTGCCAAGGTTCATCGGGGTTGCGAGCGTGCCTTGCGCATTGGTGAGCGTGGAGCCTGCAAGCCCGGTCTTCTGGTCCTGAATAGCCTGAAGCTCGGGGGTGAGCTTTTGCTCCACCGTATACATCGGATTTCCGGCTGCCGATGTCCCGGTCTGCGTGTAGGTCGTGGTTCCGCCAGGGCCAACCTGGTTGACCATGTTCATTTCGGCTTGCGTCGTGGCGGTCTCTTTGTTCGCCGCCGTCTGTGCCGCTATTTTCCCGAGGCCCTTGCCCATGGCTTACCCTATTGGATTGCCGACGTTGTAAATGAGATTAAAGCCGATCAATCTGAACTCAAGATCGGACGTTTCCGACGTAGTAACGGTCACTGCATAATGCAGCGCGATAGCGGTCCCGATATTGGTGCCGGAACGCCATTGCTTTGAAACAGTGGTGCCGGCCCAGTTCGCCTCATCCCAGTTGGACACGTCCCAAGTAAAGCCGGATATTTCAACGCTCTCCGATTGGTTCGGGTCCGTGGTCGGGTCCACATAATCGGCGGCAATCTGTACGCCACCATTGACCGTCGCATTGGACCGGATGATCGGCTGGATAAGTTCGATCTTCTTCTGTCGGCCCGGCGCGCCGAGCTGGGAATATGAGGTCAGGAGTTCGGCCTGGATCGCCGCGCCATTGTCGCTTGAGCCGGTCTCGGCCTCATAAACACCGTCCACACCGCCGAAATACAGACTGTCATTGAACACCGCCCAGCACAGCGCATTGATGCCGGTCCATAACCCCCATGCGTTTGACAGGAGGTTCATGATATACTGGCGGGATTCGAGCCCTTCTTCCTCCGGCACGTTAACAATCATGATGTTGGTTTCGGGGAACGAAACCATTTGCCAGCCGTCATTACCGCCATAGGCGAAAGCAGCGTCGGCAAATTCACGCCGTATAGGCGCCGTGATGGCCGCCGCCTCTAACACCGCCTTATCGAGGCTGATCGCCTTGGATAGCGGAATGATACCCGTCTTGGTGAGTATCATCAGATCGCCGCCAACATTGAACAGGCACCGCCTGCCAATCGGACGGCCAATGTAGTAGAGCCCCTTTAGGGCCAGTGTCGAAACGGTGTCCGGGTCGGTCATCTCATAGACCGCGACTTCGCCTTCCGACGTAATGAACACGTTCAGATCGTCAATCCCCTCGCCCGAGTCATAGGACATCGAGCCGGCAGCCATGAGCTGGCCGCCGCGCTTGAATAACGTGCCAAGCGGAAATTCCGTAGCCGAGCCCGCCACGCTGTCAACTGGCAGATACCAGGCCGACATGCTGTCGAGTTCGATGAACCATTGCCGGGTTTTGAATGCCCAGCCGAATACAAGATCGAAGCTGTCTATTCCCGATATGACGGGCTCGGTCCACGATGTGCCGTCATAGTTCAGGACCGGGTTGTCGCCATTGCAGGCAACGAGGTAGCGCGTCCCGGCAGCGGTCGTGAAATTGAAATGCGAAAACTGTGCGTTGCCGACGTCGGAAACCTCAGCACCGCCCAATCCGCCCGCTACGGTTACGTCGTAAATCCCCGTCCCGATTGCCGCGAACAGTGCGGAATCGCCCGCCGCATTATAGGGCATCAGCGTTTCAACAAGGCTTGAGCCCGTCACATGATCGGTATAGCCGCGCCGCAATCGCACCGCGTCCGTTTCCGGCACCCAATTGGTGAGCAGCATAGCAACGCCCGGCTGTTCGGCGGTCAGGCCCTTGTCGGAACGCAGGCCACGGATAGGCGCCGGGACAACCTGTTGTGTTGCCGTCTGGCGGGCGGGTCGCTGTAAGGCTTGGCGGTACACTTTACGGCGTTACCGAATTAGGCGGCCAGGTGCGGCGCCGTGACGGCCAGTCGGAATCCTGCGGGCGAACGGTCGTGAGTGTCTGGAGCCCGCCCTTGTCTTTCTTGATCGAGGCTGCGAGCTTTTCATTGAAGGTGTTGAGGTCTTCGCTAAAGGCAAGGCCCTTGGCCTGCTTCCAGCGCCAGATAATGCCGTAACTTAATAGAAGCTCCGGGAACTCAAAGGTGTCGGTGTCAGCACTAAAGGTCGCTGCCGGCGTGACGCCCGCCTGCAAAATCCAGTACTTCGACACATACTCATAGCGGATCGTATCGCCATCGGACGGCGCATAGATGTTGAATACCCCGTCGATCATCCGCCAATGCTGGGGAAGTGTCGCGACCGAGGCGGTTAGCAGATAGGTCCAGTCCTGCGCGGTCGTGGGGCCGTCAATGCGCCAGTTGGTCGTGTCGTTCCACATCTCGGAATTGTCCGACATGCGCTCGAATGCTGCCGGCGGGTAGCCGGTCTGCGCATTGGTCGCCGCACAGGTGAAGGTCGCCGCCGTGAGCAACGCTGACCAGTCGTGCTTGTCCAGCAGATCGGTCCCGGTTGCCATGAGCAGCCCGCGCAACTGCGCAACCTGCACATCCGTATTGCCAACCACTGTGGTTGGAATCGGGATGGTCAGGAGTTCGCAGGCTGTGCGGACAGTTGTGAGCAATGTCATGCGGCCTCGGCGTCCTCTAGCTTAGGTGGGCGGCCACGCCCGCGCTTGGGCTCTGAATCCGCAGGGGGAGCAGTCTGCGAAAGCAAAGCCTCCATCTGCGCTCTGAGCGTGGCCAACTCTTCGCCCTGCTTGGCTATCGTGTCGTCCTGCACCTTGGCACGGGCTGCGGCGACGTTCTTGTCGCCGGCCTCGATGAACCGCTGGGCTTGCTTCTGCAATTCGCGGACGCGCGGGGCCTGTATCTTGTCTCGGGCGCTATCAGGAAGCGTTGCAAATTCCTCGATAGTATAGATGCCCTGTTTCTTGATGGCGTCGCGGTCTTCCTCGCGCAGAAAGGTCGCAATACTGAGCGGCGTGCCTTCCAGCGGCATTTCTTCCGCCTTCTGCCAAGCCCGGTAGCGTTCCATGATATAGGCGCGCTTGAGCCGCGCCTGCTGCACGGTCGGATTGTCGTCGGCGCCATTCACAACGCGGTCGATGTGGCTGATCTTCTCAGGCACGACGAGCGAATTGGCCTGTCCTTTCGGACACCACATGACCCAATCTTCCATTTCAGGAAGGCCGGTCTTGGGATTCACATAGGCTACGTCGGATTCAACCTCGCGCGCCTTGGTGTAGAATTTGAGGACGGTGATACTCAGTTCATTGGCAGGCATAAAGGCTCCTTATGTGGCGTAGGGGTTAGTGCGGGCGATGGTCAGCGTTGCCCCGCCATCAACGGTGATCGGTGTATTGAACACCTTGCCGTTGTCGGTCGATGACGTAATCATGACCTGTACATTCTTGCGCCCGATGACAGCGCCGGTTGCAGCCGTAAAGCTGGTGATGGACGTGGCGCCGTTGGTGATCGAGCCGGTTCCGAGAAGGACCGGACGCTTAAAAATCGAGCACGTTGACATGGTTTTCTCCTTTGGCTTTGACGGCGCGGCGCTGATTTCGCCGAAGCGCGTTCACGTATTTGTTTCGACAAATCCGACAGGTACGGAATGGGTTTCTCGTTGTCGGTTTGGCGACTATCGTATTTTCCGGCGTGTATTCATGCCCCTGCGGGCAATGTGTCTTGCGAGAGTTTCGTTTACCGCCCCAATCTCCGCGCGCGATATTTTCGAGATGAGTAACTGCCTCAAGATGATCCGGGTTTACGCAAGACCTGACTCGGCATTTGTGGTCAAGATCAAGACCGGCTGGTATTGGCCCTTTGTGGGCTTGATACGAGACACGATGTGCGTAATGAACCTTGCGCCGATCCCCAATTCGACCATATCCCGCAGGATCAATCGCCGCGATCCAAAGCCAGCACCCAGACATAGGCTCCGGCATGTACTTTTCCGAAAACCGCTCAAGCAGAGTGGCCTTCATTCGTGTACCTCCGGTGAGGCAGGCTTCGGCACAACGCCGGTGCGCTGCAAAATCTTGATGTGGGATAGCTTCTTTTCCGTCTGCTCCAGACGTGCGTTGATCTGTTCAACGGCGTCCTTGTTGCCGTGCTCGCCTTCGACGCGATCGACAAGCGCATCAAGCTTGGCCTCGGCCTTGTCTACGCGCGAGCCGATAATCCGGCACATTTGCCGGAAGATGTCCTCGACTTCAGCCGCGCGCTTGTTTACCTTGAGAAATTTCTTCTGGTAGGTTGTCAGAAAGTGCTCGAATTCTTCCTGTAGTGTCATCGGTATCGCTCCATAGTTCGGTTTCGTGCGGGCGTGGTCGGCCATGGAAACAAATTACCCGCGCATTCTTCGGAACCCCGTCCTGGCATTCGGTCTTCCACGAGAAAATCTGGTCGGGGATCATGTCTTGCCAGAGGTCGGCGGTTTCCTGAATTTCCTCAATCCATGCCTGGTCGCCGCCGGGGTGATATTGCGGCCTGCCACAGCGGTCCCACACACGCCACATATGGTCCATTGTTCCGGCTTCCCATGCCATCAGGCCGGAGTTGAGATTCCCCTTGAAGTAGAAATCACGAAGCATCGCGAACTTACCGCGATAGTTGGCAATGTCGGACAGATCGCCAGTTATAACGGTGTCGAGGTCGAAGTATAAAACCCGCTCGCCCTTGGGCAGTATGCCGGGCCGAAATAAGGAAATTTTTGCCCACCAACCGTGAACCCCAGGATCAGCCTCGACGGTTCGTACCCCATTGGGCACTAAGGCTGGATTATCCGTTACGCACCACGGGCGGTATGTGTACAGATGTCGATCTACGCCATCAAAGAGACGACGGATGTATTCCGTCCCGCGTTCGCAGTAATTCCCGACGTGAACGCAGACGACGTTAATCATTCGCCACCGTACACATAGAGGCTGTCATGCCCGATCCGGGCGGCGCGGTAGTATTGACGCCGTTTCAGCCAGTCGCGCGCTGCATCCGGCTTCAAGCCATGCAGGTCGGCGGCGAGTTTGTTTTCCTCGATGATAATGGCGGGCTTGAACCGCCTGATCGTACTTTCCGCCCCGCGCAGCGCCGGCTCCTCATAGCCCTCGATGTCGAGCCAGATCAGGTCGCACTCATCGAGAACCATGTCATCGATTGGCGCGACGATTGTCTCGTCGCCGGCAACGATGTGAACCGCGCCTGAATTGCCCTTCTCATGGCTGGCGGTGCCTACCTTGCTCTTGAACTCGCCCAGCGCATAGCGCTTCTTGGTGATGTTGGTCTGGCTTTCCGTGTTCTTGAGCAGGCAGGCGAAGTTTTCACGGTTCGGCTCGAACGTGCTGACGTGCTCGAAGTAGCTTGCCAACGCCCTCGGATAGACACCGACATTGCCGCCGGCCTGAATGCATGTCCCGCGCCGGGGGATTAACTTCATGAACTCCGGGATGTTGCGGGATTCACGCAGGATGAAATTGCGCCCTTGAACGTCGGTTGTGGGCCATTCAAACGGCTGGTTTGTCTTGAGCCAATGGCCATAGCGCGCCTGCAACAGTCCATCCCCGAACATCGTGTACTCGGTCGGCTCGACTTCCGGGTCGCGGCTTTGCTCCATGAGCGAGATAAAATCTTCGACCTGCCCTATGAACGGTATGCGCGTTTGATAGCCGTCGTAATTTACCCACGCCTTCGCGTCTTGATGGTCGGGGTAAGCGTGTGACGCCTTACCTCGAAATGAACTGTCGAGCCCATGCAGATGGAACTTTCTAAAGCCCAGGTGATAGCCTAGCGTGATCCAGCGCAGCCCCATGGTGGTTCCGCCCGGTATCTGCGTCCAGCCCTTGTCGCCGTAGTGCTGGCCTAGAAGTTCGTCCAGCCCGTCTATCGGATGCAGGTGCCATAGATAAACCCGGCATTTCGCGGCCAGGAGCTTGTCAAAGACCTTGGGATGAACGCATGAGCCAAGGAAGTAAGCGACCTTCGGGTGCGGCTCTATGATGTCAACAATATTGTCTTTCGGGTGGCAAATGCCGCACATATGCGGCACAACGCCCTTGCCGAGAAGATAGGACAATGACCCATTCACGGCAGCAACGTAGCCGGTCAGTTGCGGGTAGGTGTCCTCAAGACTAGGCCCGCCGCCGGCAATCGAAAGTATCTGATCGTGCGCGGCGCATTGCGTGACTTCCGGCAGGCCCAGCGACAGCGCATAGCGGACATTTTCGAGTAGCTGTTCCGGCGTGTGAGTCGGAATCAAAGCGAAGTTGAACGGCGTGGGTTGATAGCCCACGCCGCCCTTTGTCATGTCGTGCACTTAGTTGCGCACCGTCACAACGTTGGTCGTGAACGGCCCTTCGAGCCAATAGCTGTCAACGAACGTGCCCACGACGTGAACGGTCGTGGTCTTGCGCGCGTTGAAGATATGGTCACCGATGACCGACGCATCGTCCACCGAGCCCGCCGTGCCGGTCAAGGCAAGGAAGCCCGATGAATGCGTGATCGAGGTCAGGCCGCGGGCCTGCGCGATGCCGTGCGTTTGATACCAGCCAAATTTGGTCGTGGTATCGCAAGCCGCCATTGCAACCGCCAGCGGGTAAGTCCCGTTAGCAGTAGCGCGGACGGACGTGCCGAGCGCCGGGGCATATCCAACCCAATCGGAAGCGGCGGTAGAGCCGACACCCTTGAGGTAGATAAACTTGCCGGCGCCGTAGGTTTCGTCAACGGCATCGACGCGCGTACCGAGCGCGTGACGCTGCGTGGTTTCCGGAGTGCTGTTGATCGGTTGCCAACCAGCGCCGGGAGTCGTGATTCTCCAAGTCATAGCAATATCTCCTTGTGCTGGCGATTAATCGAATAGGCGGCCTTGCAGCGAGCGATTGCTCGTCACAAGTTGGCCCATCCAATACATCGGGATAATCACCGCATCCTGGTTCGTCGGGACTTTTTCATCGTCCTGCGTCCACTGAGCGTCTTTGTGCTGCACGAGCTTCAGGTAATCGGTGTTAAGGAAGTAACCGATTTCAGCAGTCGTGCCGAAGTTGGTGTTGGTGTCGAAGATGACGTCTGCCGTCTTATACTTCAGCGATTCAAAGCCTGCCGACGCCGATGAAGACGAGGCATAGCGTTGGTTCGCCTGAAGCGCCGACTCGTAGTAATTGAAGAAGTCATGCGAGAAGACGATCAGGTCGGGCTTGTCCATGCCGCGCACCAGCGACAGCCACAGCGTATTCATATCGCCAATGATTGTCGTAGCGGACGGCGTGCCGGTCGTGACGAACTTCGACTTCCAGAAGGTATAAGTACCGGAGACGATGCCGCCCACGGTGCCCGTACCATCTGCCGTCGCAATTGCGCCAAGGCCGCCGATCTGGTTTGAGAGCGCACCCGTCGAATACAGGTCAACCGACATGTTGTTCGCCGTGGTCCGCTTGGCGTTGGCAATACGCGCCTTGACCAGCTTTATCATCGCCTCTTCGCCGCTGTTCATGCGGATTTCCCGCCCTGAAGCTACGACGTGGATAGCCGACTGTGCCCAATCATACTTCGCAGCCGACAGAACGTCGGACGCGGAGGTGTCGAGCGGATCATAACCGGAATAGCGCATGAACGTGCTGTTCTCAGCCCAGTCCAGCGGCTCGACGATTTCGTAGCCGCCGCTGACGGTTTCGATCTGCCCTTTCTTTTTGAGTCGCGACATCAAGGCATTCTGAAGCGACACGTTGTCAGTGATTTCCTTGGGGTGATGCCTCAAGGTCGTCGTCACCATCTCGGTGAACGTCGAGTTGGGGGAAGCCATAGCTCACACCTTTCTAGCGTGTGGCCGATCTCCGATAGACTTCCCGCATCGTGTCTTCCATCGAACGAGGTGCTGAGGAATTGGCGGTCGAACTCTTGACGTTGAGCGGGGCTGACCGCTTGGCGTCAGATGAACGCTTTTTGGCTTCCTCAAGCCGCTTGGCCTCTTCCGCCTTCTTCTCGGCCTCTAGCACTTTGGCGCGCGCTTCCGGGTTTGCCCATCTGGCGCGGTCATAGGCTTTGGCGAGAACTTCGGTTATCGGGAGGTCGGGCGACTTCTGCTTGAGCACGATGATTTCATGCTCGATCTCGTCTTCAAGGTCCGCGAAATCGGTTTTGTCTTTCGCAAAATCGGCAATTTGGGTTTGAATGGCCCCTTGTCTGCGCTCAAATTCCTGGCGCTCTTGAGAGGACATCCGTTGCGATACTTCGGATTGCCAGCGGCGAAGGTCGGCTATCTCAGCGCGCAACGCATGTTCTGTTGCGTTCTGAGGTGAACCTTGCAGGCCGGCTAACGCTCGCAGATCGACCCCGTAAGCCTCAGCAAGATCCCGGATGGCAGAACGGGCGTCTCTTTCCAAATAGTCATTAGCGCGCAGGACTTGGGAAATCCCCTCCTCCACGCTCATGCCGTATTTGTCGAAGGTCGGCCTGCTCTGTTCCAGAACTCTTTGGAACGGCTCGTAGGCTTTCAACTGCTGCCCTTGCCGTGAGATATGCTCGTGGGCTTCCTGTTCCCGTTTGGCGACAAACGCCTTCACGTCGGATGGCAGGACATCCCACTTCGCCTTCACATCGGCGGACCAGGACTGAGGGACGGGGATGGCAGTCGGAGACTGTTCCGGCGTTTTCTCGGTCGGGCTCTGGTCGGATTTGCTTGCGAACCGTCCATCGGGGGAGCGGTCAGGGTTGTTCTTCGCGTAGATGGCGCGCAGATCATCGTCTACGGACGGCGCAACATCATCTGTCGGTGCGTCTGAGGTATCGGTATCGGCTACAGCCTCGGTGGGCGCAGCAACGTCGTCAGCAGGCGCTAAATCAGCGCCTTCTTCATCGGCCATAGGTTATCCTTGTTACTTGGTGCGCAGGCTTTCCGCGATTTCCTCGCGAAGCGGTAGCCCGCGCTTCGCAGCAAACTTAGGGTTCACATACTTGCCTGGGGTTCTGTGGTGCATGGGATGCCTAAGGCTTGGTTCCCATTCCACGCAGTCATTGGCTTTAAGGTCTTCCCGTCTTGTCGAGCGCGAGCCAATCAGCTTTCCGTCTACGGGCGAGCGATAGGGCTCAATATCACGCACGACCATGGGCGCATTGAAATCGGCGCGCTGGGGGCGCTGTGTCACGCATTCCGCTGGCCATGGTTCGTCCAGGTCATGCCATTCCCAGCAGACCTTGCAGAGACGCTGTGTCACGGCGTAAAGTCTCCCATTACATTACCATCAACAGCAGCATAACCGCCGCCTCATCGTCTTCGGCCCGGCGCCCGTCTTCTATTTCAATCAGCCGCTCGATCTCGGCCATCGTGCCGTTGATCTGGGCTAGGAGTTCTCTATCCCGGCTGTAGCGTTTTCCTGAGCCTGCGAGCGCGCCTGAGAGCCTTGCGGCAACGTCTTGGGCAATGGCGACAAGCTGCTCGGGCGGGGCATTCTGGGGCTTCTCTGTGCCTTCCAGCGCATTTGCCGTGCGTTTCTTGCCGGTTGCGCGGGCGTAGGCTTCTTCAATCGTGTCCTCTAGTTCACGGGCTTTCGCCTTGATTGCGGCGCGGCGTAGGACTTCCTCGCGCTCGGCGCGGCGCTCCCTCTTGCGGAGGGCTCTTACCTGTTCCTCGGATAGCCAGCCGCCAGTTGTGACGGCGGGAGGCGTAGGTGTTACGCCGCTGGTTCCCCAACTATTTGCCCAAGCTGATGATGCGCCCCAGCTTGCGCCCCATGCGTCGGCCACTTATGGCCCCCATTCATCGCCGAGGGCGCCGGTTCCCGTCACTTCCACATCATTGACATACTGAATATTGGCGTTGACCTGATTGGCGACGGTGAAGGTGAGCGCGCCCACTTTGGCGTCGAGATCAAGCCCGCCAGCGTCGGAGATCGGCAAGCCGCCCGCTGCGTCCGCTGCGGCATCCGGCAGTGCCGTCATGCCGCCATTTGTGGCTTTCACCACATTGTAAAGCAGGCCCACGTCATCGATAGTCGCTACCGCGCCACGAATAGCCAAGGGGCCGACCGTATTGGTATCTCCAGTTCCCAAGCTGACCTTATACCAGCCAGACGAAACCTCCGTGGCATTGGTAGCGCCCGCTGCCGGGTTGCCGAAGGCGCCGCCATTCTTTGAAATCGTCATGGCAATAGTCTTGCCGGTGGCCTCGGTCACATGATCGGCTGACAGATACGCCTTGAACATGACGACCTGGGCTATCGACTGCGGGATTGTGAAGCCTGACATGTTCTAAAATCCCGAAGCGATGCGCGCGCGTGAGCCGGTGGGCGTGCCGTCGTCAAATGATGAAATGCGGACCCCTAACTGATAGACTGTGACCGGGGTGCCCTCCTCTGCAAAGGCACCAGCGCCATTCTGGCGCGTTCCCTTGCGCAGTGACGTCCCCTTGCCGAAGAATGTCCGATAAGCAGTGTTGCCAAGAGTGCCCGTACTTACTTGGACATTGCCCGCGCCATTGGCGCGAACGGCCAAACAATAGTCCGTGTTTTTGGTGAGGCTTATCTCAGCAGGCAGTGTCATGAATACGGCGCGAGGCGAGTTGACCGGCCCCAGTTGTTCGGCCAAGACGACAACCTGCGCGCCGCTGATAGCGGTTGGCCCTGCGCCTGCGGCGAGCGGGTCGGAATAAAGCGTTACGGTGTAATCCGACGTGGTTCCGCTGGCTATCCCAATATGTCCCCAAAAACCATCAACCTTACAATCCCACGGAACTTGGAAAATCATCCCGCGTTCATCGGGGTTATCCGAATCCGCATAGGCTTCCGTCCCGCCGGAGGTAAGCGGGATGCAGTAGTCTAAAATCCCCAAAGTGCCATCATCAAATGTTATAACAACATTCGGGTTTAAATCAGCATCGGCCCATGTTCCGGCTAACTTCGTCAAAACCTGGGGGCGTTGCGGGTTAGTGGTGCTACCAGCTAAAACACTGATGGCTTGCGTCGCTATGATAACCGAATCCGTAGCGGCGCGGGCCGTCATATCCCACCGAATAGCGATTAGATCGCCATGCGCGATAGTCTTTGACCCGCTGCCGCCCGTCATAGAAACGGTATTCCAAGCGGCGGAAGTTATCCCACCGCCATTACCAAGCAACGCAGCAGATGCCACATCTGGGCTTTCGTCCGGCCTGCCGGGGTTGCCCGTCGTCGTACCAACATCCTCAATGCTAACCGTGACGGACGTACCAACATCGGTAAATGTACAGGTGCCAGTTCTGAACGACACCGAACCGCCACCTGCGGCGCTGATAGTCTTCGATGCCGGTCTGCCTGCAATGTAGCAGTGGCCAATCATTCCAACCATCTCACCGGCAGCATCCATAGTGGTAGAGCTTACAAGAGCGACCCACACACCTTGATATAAGGGATATACATATCCGCCGGGTATTGAGACTTGTGTCATTCTACAAACGCCCCAAGCCCAAGCAGATATGTCCTGATCTGCGCGTAGGTGGTATTCCCGGCAGCTTGGGCTTCACGCACCTGGAGCTTAATCCGCTCGCGAATGTACTCATCGTCCGTGGGCGCCGCAGCGATAAGTTCGCTCATCAGATAGGTGCGATTGATCGTCCCTTGCGACGTGCTGATCGTGAAATGCACATGGTTGTTGCCAGCGCATCGGCTGATTGCGGTATGTTGGGCCATTAGTTCATCCGCCTGTTAAGCCGCTTCTGTGCGCCGACAGGTCTGCCTTGATCGTCGCGTATAATCTCAGCCGGGGCCGCGGCGATTGCATGAAGCTCGGCGATGCCCTGCTGGATGGCCTGATCGGACTGCGCCTGCATCTGCATTGATTGCCGCATGAACTGGGCGAGCTGGTTGACCGCGCTCATCATCTGATCGAACGGCCCGGCCTCGGCTTCCTGGTTAAAAGCATCCATGCGCTTGACGCTGCGCTGGAAGCCCAGTTCCTGATCGCGCATCTGCATATCGCGGTCGAATTTCTGCTGCTCGAAGGCTTGCGACATCTGGAGCTTCTCGCGCTCGAACGCCATCGCCTGCTCATGGCGCTGCAGTTCGATTGCCATTTTCTGTTGCTCGGCCTGAGCTTGCATCTGCATCTTCTGGCCCTCGGCCTGCGCCTTGGCTTGAGCTTCTTGCTGCTTGGCGCCGGCTTCTGCCTGCTGCTGTTGTGCGGCTTGATCGGCCTGTTGCTGCTGTGCCTGTTGCTCGGCCTGTTGGGCCTGCTGTTGCTGTTGCTGCGGGCTCGGCTGCTGGGCAGCAAACTGCACCGCCTGATCGAGCGCGTCCTCTACCGTCTTGGACAGATTGAAGTTGCGCGCGAACGCACCGTAGACCGTCATCACCGTTGCCGGCTGCACCATGCCCAACTGAACAGGCGCCGTCATATTGCCGAAGAACGTCCCCGTGGCCTCAAGGAAGCCTGACATTTCCTCCTGGTTGAATTGGAGGTCGCCTTGGATGGTCGAGTCCGTCTCGATGTCCACGCGGTAGGAGCGCAGATTATCGTCTGCGAGCATTTGCAGGACCTGCGGATCAATCTCAAACCCGCAAATCTGCTGTAGCAACTGCGGCGTCTTGGTGAATTTCTTGCAGATTATTTCTGCCTTGAGGCGCAGAATGTCCCTTGCGAACCGCTGCGCTTCTTTCTGACGCTGGCGGATGCGGATGGCGCCCCACTTGTTCTTGATTTCCTGCGCGGTCGCTGTTTCGTTCGGATCACTGTCACCCCGGACAATGTCCGACATGCCGGTGACTTCATAGATCGACTGCTTGACCTGCTCGCGCTGCGAATAAAGCGATTCGAGCGCCTTGACGGTTGGGTCGAGCGGCCACCAGGCAAGCGCCTTTTCCATGCCGCCGGATTGGAGAAACCCGACTGCATCGGGCGCCTCTACGCCTTCACCGTCACCAGCCTTCGCCCATGCATCGATTGCGTCACTCTTGCCGGCATACATGAACCGGACGCGTAACTGCGCAATGAGCGTGGTAATGCGGGTCGTGATCTTGTCGAGTTCGTTGAGCAGGCGCTTATAAATGGTATATTCGCAGATCGGCGTCAGTTCGCCGGGAATGCGCGTTCCCATCATCGGGGCGGGAACAGGGAAGAAGCTCTCCAATTCCAGCGGGTCGTCAGCATCGGCCAGGAAAGCATCGCGATAGCCGGGCGCTATGAATTTGACCTTTCGGCTTTCCTTGTCCCAGACCTCCCAAACTAGAGCGCGCTTGAATGTGTCCTTGGCTGGCCTATCGCCCTCGGCTCCGTCCTTGCCGTCCTGAAGCTGCATATCGAGCGGAACCTTGGCGCCATGCTCTGGCGAGAGTTCCTGCAATGCCTCTTTGGTGAAATAATTCGCAAACGCTACCCACGGGACGTCCGTCCAGCTACGGCCCGGCCCATGGCGAAAGGCAGCCCACGGCACATGGGCGCAGGATACCGATTGATAAACCACGTCCTCGATTGGCTGGCCCATCTCATCCATGCCCACGGGGCCAAGGACCGGCTTATAGGCGATCTTGGCCACGCCCCTGCCCGCATTGGACATATCGAATACGCTCGACTCCATAACCGAGTCGAAATCGTATTCGTCTATGGTGTGGTTCAGGCTGCGCTCGATGACCTCCGCGCCTTGGTTGGCTATCGGGTCAGGGTCGGGAAAGCGGGGCCTGATGTCGGGAATGGGCGTGGAATTATAGACCGCCGGGACAAGCGTCTGAACGTTCGAGTGGTAGATGTTGAACGCCGTGCCCTGCTCGCCTTCCTTGCCCCGGAACACATCTGTTGCGGTCTCAACGTCCTTGCGCCAGTCCTTCTCGACCTTGCCGGCAAGGTCAATAGCCTCCATCCAGACGGCAACCGGCGAGGTAGCGTTGTCTTGCGCTGCCTGCTTGCTGTCGAACTGGCCGACTTCACTGTCGAGAACGTCAGACATTCGCTAATACCGATCGTAAATCCAGCCGCTTTGCTCGGTCCAGTAGCGACCCGGCATTCGCGGCCCCATTGGCCTGGCTGAAACGATGTCAACGCATCCCGGTAGGTTCATCGGCTTAACGCTCTTGAGGCGAACCTTGATGCGGAAATATCCCCGCCTGCCTATTCGGCGCGGCGCGGTAATGCCGTATTTACCAAGCTCGCGCTTTGCCACGTAGGTCAGCTCGCAATGTTCGAGAACGTCAGACATCTAGATCGGGTTGCCCCACTTGGGTTTGAACGGCCAAAACGGGTCTTCCCGCATATTGCGCGGCCAGATTCGGCAGACGGTCTTTGCGCTGTAGACGTGAAGCGTAGGCCATGGCCTTACACCTACCCATGCAATCTCATAGCCGCCGCTGTGTGGGCGCCAGACGTGCGGGATGAGCGAAACCAGCCAACACCCGAAAGGCGTTGCCCAGCGAATGCGCCGGAAATACCAGCCAATGCTCATGCATTCGCCTTGCGCTTCTTGCTCAATTGCTCAACCCTCTCTCTAACGCTCATGTTACCGACGATCCGGCCATCGGCCCTCGCCTCGTAAATCAGATCGGTCGGCTTTTTGCCTTTCTTGACGCTCCCGATATAGGGCCGCGACATGCAGGCATAACGAGCTTCATCCGCCACGTGGTCTTCAGCGTCCGTGTCTAAGTCTTCGGGTTTGTCAGGGTCGTGCTGTAGGACCGGCACGGTGCGGATGAAGTCCTTGCAAGTGTCGAATATGAACAGGGCCGGATATTCCCCGTCGCCGGCGAGCCTAGCCCGCATTTGATCCCAGCCGCCCATGGCACCACCGCGTTGGACGCGCGCATTGTCGGCCCTGCGGAATATCACGCCCTCTTTGAGCATCCGCTCGGCAATGGAAGGTCCGCCGTCAGATGTGAACGCAGCCGGGTCTAGAACGCCGTAGGAGACCTTCTCGTCCTTTTCCTTGGCTTTGATGCCTTGGGCGATTTGCTCGGCTGTAGCCCTTATTCCTTCGTTGGGCGTGCCGGTGCAACCGTACCACTCACGATAGCGGACAAGAGCCCCTCGTGGAATGAGACGGCCATCTTCGAATATGTCGTCCTGAGCGACGGCCCACCAGCCCACGCTGAAAGGCTTAGCGAATCCCCAGTCCATTGAGCGGAACCGTAGCCACTGGTCCGGAATTGCGAAAGGCCGCATGACGTGGCGGGCGTGGGACCATCCATCGAAGAAAGCTCCTTCAACAACATCCCAGTCTCCCTCCAGCCATGCACGAACGAGTTCCGCACTGCCGACCATTTGAAGGTTAGCGACGTACTCAGCTCCCAAGTATCGGTTATCGGTGAGGCGGGATGGGATGTAGACGCGCTCACGATTTATGACTTCACCAGTGAAAGGGTTTGTGAAGGGTTCAGAGAGTACTTGCCACCCGGCTGGGCAGGGGTCGATGTACCGGGATTTAACGTGATTGTGACCTGGACCTCCTGGGTTCCCGGTTGCACGGAAGCCGACAGGTACGCCTGCTCCGGACCGCAGAGTAGCCATGAGCTTGGCGATTGGAGCTCGGGAGGGGAAAGTTCCAATCTCCTCAACATAAACTCGACTGTAGCTGTGTCCTTGGTAGGCGTCGGCATCGGCGTCCCTGTCCAGATATGCGAAGCGCAGGCGTGCCCCATTGGGCATCCTCCACATCTTGTCCTGCTCGTGGTACTTGGCCCCTAGGAGCGTGTAGATGTTGCGGCTGCGCTCGATGGTTTCGAGGAGCTGCGTGCGGTCCCTGCGGACCATGAGGCCGATTGCATCCTGGCCGTATTGAGCGGCATGGGATACCCAGTCGCCCAACATGCCGTCAGTCTTGCCGCCGCCTCGGGCGCCGCCGAAGAAAACCTCAAATATCGGACACTGGATTAGTGCGGTTTGTGGGCCGGGCTGGGGCTCCCAGACGATGTTTTCGGTCATTCTGCGTGTTTATTGGCATCCGAGCGGCTACTATTGCAAAATAGTTTGCGCTTTCGTGTCGATTGTTGTTGACAGCCTGCCCAGATGTTGGCATATTAAGGTCATCAACAAGGGAGAACGCAGATGACCAAGACAACCTCAGCCAACGAACTCAAGTGCGACATCCTGGCGAGCAAGTGGCTTGGCAACGCGAACGAAGCCGAGGAAAAGGGCGAATATGCCAAGGCCGAGCGGATGTACCAGAAGGCCCAGTATTGGCTGGACCGTTACAACAAGGCGGCGGGCAATCGATGACCCCCGCATCCTTAATCGCATGGCGTGATCGCCTTCATCTTAACCGGGTGGAGGCGGCTGCCGCTTTAGGCATCAGCCGCGAAACGCTGCGTTTCTACGAGGCCGGCAAGCACCCTATACCGCGCTATATCGCGCTGGCTTGCGCCGCTGTAGCCCTAGGAATCGAGCCGCACGGGCAGCTTTAGCTCGTACTTAGCCCGCCATGAATCAGATTGCAGGGGCTCCGGCGTGCGGACGACGTAATTGTGGATGGTCTGCTCGACGGTCGAGGCGCTTAGATCGGGGAGCACTTTGCGTAAAAGTGCAATGGCTGCCGTGACTTGCGTGGCGGACATCTCTCGCGATCCGCCGACGTGCTCGATTAAGCAACTAAGAATGTTACTGTTTTGAATTTTAACCCGATGGTCGTCTGACATGACGAAACCGGGCTTGCGGCCTCTGCTCATTTTATGATTTCCGGCAATAGTCGGCCTTGCCCTGCGTCAAGCGCCTGGGGTGCAGGCCCGTGGTCGGCCCTATTGTTGTTATTGGGCTCCAGCAGGATCAGCCATATGCAACCAGGGCACATTATGGGGTTGTCTCGGATGATTTGTCAATAGGTGGTGTTGGGAAGCCAATGCGGCCCACAATGAGCTTAATTTCGGTCACCCCATGCGGAAGGGTAAAAGTGAGTCCCTGAGAATATTTCATGCCGCCTCCTTCTGCCTGAATAGCTCGTATAAAGCCTCAATCTTGCCCTGTGCCCGTACAATCCTGACCCTGCGCTCGGCGTAAGGCCCGCTTACGATTTCCGCCGTCTCGCCTTGGCCACGGCTGCGCTTGGCCTTTGCTGTTCTCACGAACGGAATCGGGCGCTGATGAAACAGGGTCGCTATCGTGTGCATGTCCCTGTGTGTGAATCGGGTTGGCCCCTGCCCGTCAATGGAAACGAAACCTTGGATAAACCGGAAGTCGTTTAGCCGGCCCATGTTCTCGCCAGGGTTGAGCCCAACAAAAATATGGCCGGGGAATGCTGGCCTTGCGAGCAGCAGGCGGCGTTTTGCGTGCCGCCGGTTGGCATAGCGCAGGCCGTGTTCTATCGGGATGAATACGGTAAAACCCTCCACCTTGAGTATCTGCTCGGCAAAAAATTCCCGCTGGCGAGTGACTTTGAGAGCATACCAGATCACGATTCAAGCCACCACATTATCGCCGCAGTGGCGGCAAAGCTGAGCAGAACCAAGACTATCGGCGTGGCGATATCTTCCATCACGGCTTGTCCTCCGGGGCCTCTATGAGGCCGATTGTGTATTCGAGAACAATGCGAGATGCATAAACGAGGTCGCGCTGGTGGTCGTCCGCCAAGTGATCAAAACCCTTCACGCCAGGTATGGCGTCCCACAGTTTCTTCGCATGAGCTTTCACGATCTCGTCTGTTAAGCCGGTCATGCCGTTTTCACGTGAAACATTTAGGCGGTCTTTCTTTCCGGCTCTGGATACTCGCTCGGGAAGTACCAGCCACCCTTTGGGGTGCGTGGTGGTGTCTTCTTCAGCACCGTTCGATAGTAGCGCTCCCATGCATCGCCAGCATCCGTGCCGTATTGGACGTAGACTTGCGGCCAGTTCACTTCAACAGGCTTTGGAGGCTGCAAATCCTCATCCTGCCAGCGTCCGTCGTTGAGCCACGTTGCTGGGTGCGGAATGAATTGTTTTTCCTTGCCGGCGCACAATGCCGCGTGTTTTGACACAGCGGTTTTGAGCGTTTCGAGATCGACACGGCCCCTGATGCGCTTCCAAGATCGCAAAGCCTCGTCCTTGCCGACCTTGCGGGGGAACAACTCCCACAGGTTCTCAAATTCCGGTGGATAGACGTGGCGTTGAGGAATAGTTTTATTATTTAATACTGATAGAGAAGTATTATTATCTATATCCCTCATTTGCGGATTTCCGGTGGAATCCGGTGGATTTCCGGTGGAATTAGCGGAATCTTCAGGTGCATTCTCGGGTGTGGAATTCCGCGGAATTTCCGCTTTATTCCGCTTGCGCTCGCGGTCATAAGCGCGGCGACGTTCCATAGCCTCGTCTACCGGCTTGGGCAATTGAGCGTCAATGCGACGGCACGCGGCCTTCAAGGCATCCCCTGAAAGCCCAGCGTCGATAAGCTCGCAAATCACTTGTGCCGTTATCATCCGACCATAGGCTCCGCGTCTTTGCCGTACAGAAACGCATCAAGCGCTGCTGTCTCGTCTTTGAATGTGCCGGGGTTCTTTCCCGCACTCCGCGAATAGTGAATGATTGTCGTGTGGTCGCGGTTGAGGATTCTGCCAAGCTGGTGCAGCGAGGCGCCGAAGTCCCGTCTGGCGATATAGCAAAGATGCTTCCTTGCCCGGACATAGGCGCGGGTGCGAAGCTCGCTCGATAGTTCATCCCGTGATATCCCGTAGACCGTGCATACCGCGACGATGAGGTTGCGAAGACTCGGATGGCCGGCTATTTCCAGGCGCAGTTCGCTAAGGCGATCCAGTTCCGATTGCGCTTCCCTGATGTGACGGCGAATGTCTTCCAATTCGGCCTTGGCCTTCACTAACTCGCCGTCAATTGGATAGAACCTTGCTTTCCGCTCCTTGTGGAGCTTTGCTAGGTCTTGCTGATAGCTCATGGGGTGTCTGCTCCTTTGCCTTCGTGCGGAATCATTGAGAGTTGTGTTTGGACTTGCATCAGTCCTCCCAGGGGTCTTTGTGATGAGGCCAAACGGCGACAAGGCTAATGATGGCCAGCCCGATTCCTAAAACGATGATGGCTTCCCAATTCATTCGTAGTCGCCCTCGCGCTCTAGATTCTTGCGACAAGGCGGAATCCACTGGAACTCAGTCTGGCCCCGCCACCCCTGCATCCAGACAAGCCAGCAATACGCCGTCGCCGTAGTAGCTTTGTTACTCAGGCGCCCCTTGACCATTGGGACGCGCTCGGCAAACTGAGCAATTATGGTCGGGGGGCGGACGCGGAATAGCCCATAGTAGCGCCCGACGCTTTCAAGGAAAGCGATGCGAACAAGTAGAGCAACACCTTTTCTGGCACGCCCTAACGCGGCGAACGCGAACTCCAATCCCAATCGAAATGGTGGGTTGGTGATTACCCAATCGAAGCCAAGCGGGCTGGGCATCAGAAAGTCCACGACATCGCCGTGGCCATACAGGTGCACGTCGCTCGAATATACTTCAGTGAAGTATTCAGCCAATGGCCGCGCCATATGCCCCTCGCCGCAAGCTGGCTCCCACACACTAAGAGACGACAAGCTATCTCCGCCCCCCAAGACGCGCTCGCAAAGCGCCCGCGTTGCCCATGGCGGCGTCGGAAAGAAATCAAGCGAATCGTGTGGCTCGACACGGCGCTGCATGACTGCTGTCGAGGTGTTCTGCGTCATGCAATACTCGCTCTTTGCAGGTGCGGTAGAATGCAAAGCTGTAGACACCTCACGCCGCCCTCTTCAGTGGCGAAGATGCCGAAGTGATAATCACCTCAACGCCCTCGAATGGCTCTTGAGCTAGAGCTATGTTAACGCCCTTGACCCACTCGGTCGTGTCGCCGGGAATGACGAGGTGCTGGACTAGCAAATCCTCAAGCGCCTTGACGCGGTTTGAGACGTCTGACCCCGCCCTGAGCTTGCCGATCAGAATTGTGAGATAGACGGGCTCTTTCCAAGCCTGCGGACGCTGTTGCAGTAAGTCCCACCCTGCGGCTTGCAGCCATGTTCTATAGCGGGCCGTCTTCACCCTGCCCTTGCCTCTGACATTGGCGTAGAGCGAGTTAGTACTCGGCGGGACGTGCAGGAGCTTGATGATCGACTTCATTTTATTTTCTGAACTGTTCCGTATTGAACAGAGCCCGTGGAACTTCCGGTATATAATCCGTGTTCTGACGTTGCCGCAGCGCGCGCCCGATAGCCCTTACCCCCTCGACAGGGGTCGGGGCCGCAAGTGCTGTGCGGGGGGGTAAAAATCATCGCAGCTTATCAGCCGCTACGAGCAGTCTTCGGATGACCTTCGCCAAGACCCGGCGCATGATAATCTTCATGCTCCGTTTCATGAGCGAGTAAGTTGTATCGAGCCTTGAGTTGGCTGAACTCTCTATCAATCTCGTGTTCATTGCGTCTGACCGCGTCTCTGATTATGTCCACCACGTCCCCCGGTGGTCTTAGGGATTCGCGATACCACAGCCTTCGGATTTGGCCGAAGCTAAGCTGCGTCTTCTTTGCTACTCTGCGGATGCAGGATTTGACACTTTCGCCGGGCTCGCTTGGCCTGGCGAGAAGGTGAACCTTGTCCTGCATTTCGGTTCGTAGTTTTTCAATCGCGGGCATGATGCCCCGCATCTCGGATGAATGATCCGACATCTGACGCACTCCAACGGCTACATTCTCGGCCATGGAGACGCACAGAAGAGGCAAAGCCTCCAAAAACCAGGATGGTAACAGCGCGCTGGGGTCGTGGAAAAGCATCGGCGCGCTGGCGGAAGAGATTGCGAATCGCTGCTGCCCCGCAGCGGAGCAAGGCGCCCGGAAGAACGTTCCGCGTAAAGAGAAAGCCGGGCGCCAATTTATTCCCCGCCTTGTATGGGTTGGTCGGGCTGATAGCGTGGCGGCTCAGGCTCGGCGACTCTAGTGTCATGACGCGCCATAGCGAGCGCGGTGATACCGATGGCCAGCACAAGGCCAATGAGTATCAATGCATGTTCAATGCCCATCATGCCCTCGCTAAATAAGAAAAAGCCGAGAGCCGAAGCCCTCGGCCAAGTTTCGCCATGCGATGACCAGGGAGGTGCTGATCGCTTGGCGCGCATAAGGTGGCCCCGACAGGAAACGGGATATGTCGGGGCCGCGCTCGAAGGTGAGGAATGGGGGAGACGCCAACTCCGAGCGTTTCTGAAACTGTCATGCGACGCCCTCGCGATATGAGAGGATGTCGCCGTGGGTAATTCCGGTTACTTCCTTGATACGGATCATCGAGTGATAAGAAGGCCATCGCTCGCCCGCTTCCCATCGCGAAACTGCGGCACAACTAACACCGAGTTGGTCGGCCAGATCGGTCTTGCTGATCTGCCTACTCTCTCGGAAAGCCGTCAGTGGGTGAGTTTGCATGAATACCTTGTTACCAACACGGCAACAGGCCGTCAAGCCCTTTTGTTACCAATCCGGTCAACGACTCAAGATGCTGGGGTTCCTACACTCCGGCATGGTCACCAAGATCGGCGGAAAGCGCAGGCAACACCTCTACATCACGCAATGGCGCGAGGGTAAGGGCTTGTCTGTTGAGAAGGTCGCGGACCGGGTTGGCGTCAGTCGGGAATCAGTATGGCGCTGGGAAAATCAGCAACACCGGCTTAATCCAGGCAAAATCAAAGCGTTAGCCGACGCGATCGGCTGCAATCCCGAGGATTTCTGGCGACTACCAGCGCGCCCTAGCCTTGATGCCATGGTCAAGGACCTGGACGACGACACCTACGAGCTAACTGTCGATCTTGTCCGACGCGCCGCTCGGAAAAAAGCGGTCTAATTCAAACATTTGTGAGATTGTTGCCTATCCGGTAACGATTGTGCTTGCGTTGTTGTTGCCGATTTGGTAACGTCCCTGTCATCAACACAGGGGCAAAGCAAATGACACGGCCAAGTATAGACAATCGCCTCGACGCGCGGGCTGAATTCCTGGCGGAGAAGTTCGGACTATCGCTGCAACTCACAACGATATGGGTCAAGGAAAATCCAGAAAAGGCGCGGCGCCCGATGCTGCCAAGCGCCGTCAACGAACTGAAAGTGTGGGCGAAAACATGATCCGCGACCACCTCAAAACACTAGGAGCAACGCTTTTCGCTTGGGCGGTCATCTGGGGCTGGTTGGCCCTGTTCGTTAGGGAGATACCGCAATGAAGTACATCATCAAATGCAAGGACTGTGTTTACGGCTGCGACTCCATGGAGGACGTAGCTCGGCTTATCAATGTGGAGTGGGACGATTTCATCTATTGCTACGAAATGGAATACGCCGACGTCGCGCCGAACTGCGGGCGCTTCTGGGACATCACCGAGAAAGCCTGCCTGTCTTGGATCGAGTTTTACTCCGGCGAGGCGGAATATGCCTTCGGTGAACTGAGCGTTCCGCTGCAAGTCAAGTTCCACTGCCCCGATGATATAGACGAAATTGAAAGCGAAATTAGGGCGGAAGGCGATTGGTTGCGTGAAGCTGTTCGCGATTATCGCAGTTCAACCGGCATCGTTTTCAACAGGTGATGTGATGGCAAAGAAGCAAGAGAAACTTACGTCCCCAGGTAGGGCATTCCGAACAATCGAAGCCTACATGGAACGCGTCGGCCTTCTTCTCATGGTTTCGCATCAAGCGGCATCGTGGATGGAAGGCAAGTTGGACCCGCAGAAGATATGCGAAGTCATGGGGCCGGAACTGCGAAGGGCCGTGGAGCATGTTCGCGCACTATATGACGAGGACGAGCAATGACAAAGCATTACACATTCTCCGAGATGGCAGACGCCATGAAAAGCTCAACAGGTGATACGATGGGCCGCCATATAACAATCACGTTCGCCATAGCCGAGACAGATGGCCCGCGCGACCGTCGCTATCAGGCGACGTTCAATGACTTTGACCTCGATTGCCCGATTGGCTGGGGTGAGACAGAAGCCGAAGCGATAGAAGACTTACTCGTAATGCATGGATTGCCGAAATGAAAACCTCAGAGAACATCAACGAGCTTGCGGGCGCCCTTGCCAAGGCCCGCGCTGAAATCAAAAACCCCGTCAAGAACAAGACAGTCAGGGTCACACCGCGTGAGGGTAAGGCGTATTCATACTCCTACGCTGAATTGCCATCGGTGCTAGATGCCATCACCGGACCGCTGGCCAATAATGGGCTGGTTATTGTTGAAACCATTTCCCGCGAGGAAAATCACTTAATACTGCACACCCGTCTTGTTCATTCGTCGGGCCAGTGGATTGAGGGCGCTTATCCCATTTTCTGCGACATGACCAAGCCGCAAGTGATCGGCGGGGCGCTGACATATGCGCGGCGGTATGCAACATCAGCCATCATCAATATTGCCAGCGACGAAGACGACGACGCCAGCACAACGCACGGCGAAGATTATAGCATCGCCCCAAAGAATGGCAACGGACAGAAACCGTTCCCGAACGGGAACCCGGATGTCAAATACACCAAGACGACAGCCACCACGCCCCGGGCTGCGATGGCGACCGATAACAACGCCTTCTATGTGAAGCTCCAGAAGGAGATTGACGAACTCAAGACGAAGGATGAGGGCCGCGCGTGGAAGGCCATGCGGGAACTCGACCTGCAAGAGCGCGTCTCGCCAGAGGCCATGCTGCACCTCTCTGAGCGCTATGAGACACAGATGGCGGCGCTACCATGAGCAACGAACTCGTCAGCGATTCCGATGTCAGCAAGGCGCTTGACTATCTCAGAGACAGCGCTGTCCCACTGGGGAAAATTACGGAGCGAGCCACGTTCGCTTCCAGTTATACGAAGCACGTCAAAGCGCTTGAAATGAAAAGATTTGACGGATCGGCGGCGGCGCAGGAGCGAGAAGCACTGGCGGGCGAACGATACCTCGAATCCATCAAGGATGAAGCCGAAGCGGTCGGGGAAGTAGCAACGGCCCGCGCTTATCGTGAGGCTGCAATGGCCAAGATCGACGTGTGGCGTACCCAGTCACGGAACATGAGGGAGCGGTGATGCGCAGCGTCCGTGCGGAGTTCCCGAAGAGTGTAAAGGAGAAAGCCTATGAACGAGCAAAAGGCAAGTGTGAACATTGTAGCCAGGGATTCGATGGAAGGAACCCTCACTACGATCACCATCCTATCGCCGCGTCCCTTGGGGGGCCGGGAAATTTGGCGAATTGCAGAGTGCTGTGCGTCAAATGCCACCGTGCCATCACAGCAAGTATTGATCAGCCTCGGATCGCCAAGTCAAAGCGAATAGAAGAAAAGCGCAAAGGCATCCGTCGATCAAAGTACCAGTGGCGTTCGCGTCCAATGCAAACCAATAGGAGCGACCAATGAACATGAGCGATCTTATCACCCGCGTTGCCGATTTTGTCGATGAAGACGCTATCCAGACCAAGGCGGAACTAACAGCCGCCAAACGTCGCCGTGCCGGAACAATCGAGGCGTTCCGCACCTTCCGCGCCCAGCTCGACATATTCGAGGGCCGGATTCTGGAGGACTACGACGCAACGATTAGCGAGAATGAAAAGCGCCTTGCCAGGATCGAAGCGGCGCCTGAGGCAGAGCCCGGCAATGTCGTCCAGATGGCGGCAGCGGAGTAGCAGCCTGATGGCGAAGAAGACGTGGAAAGCGTGGGGCGGGTTTTGCGATGACACCCTCCACATTGAGCGGATTGACGACGCCTATGGTGAATTGGGCGGCTATCGTGACACCCCGGCTGTGTTCACAAATCTACGCGAGGCCCGGCAGCGATTCCGAGACGTCCGACCGATTCTCATCACCATCGCCCCCAAGGCCAAGCAAAGGGGGAAGACGTAGATGTGTCCCCCCAATGCCTGAAATCTCATGGACGCCAAGAGGAATGAGCCGAGACGAAGCGGCCCGTTACATCGGTATAGGCGTCACCTTGTTTGACGAGATGGTGCGGGATGGCCGGATGCCGGGGCCTAAGATTATCAACTCCCGCAAGGTCTGGGATCGGCTGGACCTTGACGCGGCTTTCCGGGAGCTTCCCTATAGCGCCCCAGCGCGTCCAAGAGTGTTCGCGCTATGAGGGAGGCGAACATGGTCCGTGTGGAATTTCGCTATCTGATAGCCGACATCGACGTTAATGGGAATGTTCGCCGCTATGTCCGCAAGCCAGGGTGTAAAAAAGTTAGACTTAGGGAGAAATTCAACTCTCCTGAGTTCGTGCAGGAATACCTCGCTGCAATGGCCGGCGCAATTAAGGCGCAGCCGCGCCCCTTATCTGGCAAAGCCGACGAAAACAGCCTGCAATGGCTAGTCAACCGCTACTACGGCAGCACCACATTTCGGGAGCTTGGCGATGAAACCCAAAAGGTCAGACGACGAATCCTCGATAAAATTTGCGACCGCAACGGTTCAATGGACTATCGAGACATTACAGGGGGGCACGTTCGTCTCGCTATGGATGCCCTACGGGCCGCTCCGGAAGCAGCGAACGGCTATCTTAAGACACTTAGAGGATTATTTCGGTTCGCCTGTGAAAGAGAACTGGTCCCGTCCGACCCGTCAGCCGGGATCAAAAAGGTCCGCCACAAGACGGACGGCCACCACACCTGGGCGATAGAAGAGGTCAAGCAATATGAAGCAAGACACCCGGTCGGAACAAAAGCCAGATTGGCGCTCGCCCTGCTTCTTTACACGGGCCAAAGACGCGGCGACGTGGTGCGGATGGGGCGTCAGCACGTCGAACACGGTCTTTTGCGCGTCGTGCAGGGAAAGACCAGAGAAGCGCTCCAGTTGCCCGTGCTCCCAATATTGGTGGACATACTCGCCGCCTCCCCCGTGGGAGACCTAACCTATCTCGTTACCCAATGGGGCAAGCCATTCACGGCAGCCGGATTCGGGGGGAAATTCAGGGAATGGTGCGATCAGGCAGGCTTAAAGCACTGCACAGCCCACGGGCTTAGGAAAGCAGGGGCGACCATCGCAGCCGAAAACGGCGCGACCGATCGAGAATTGATGGCGATGTTTGGATGGCGCACCGCTGCGCAAGTCACTGTTTACACGCGGAAAACGGAAAACAAACGGCTGGCGGCGAGCGGAATGCCGCTGCTTACGATGGAGAGGAAATGAGCGAGGACCACCCAAACGTGCCAGCCTATTTCGCGCTGTTCCATCGTTATCACTGGCACTACGCGCCCCCTATCGGGCCGATCCTGCCAGGATATGACTATCAACTCTGGTGCAAGTGGTGCGGGTTTCGAATGACGGTCCCCAACCCGAATAGTCCCAATCCGATCCAGGATCAGAAAGTGGGACTATCGGATGATAAATAGTGCAATGAAATCAACGGGAAAGAAACAGAAACGGCTATGGGTGGCGACCCCGAGTGGGTCTTCGTATTTCAGCGAAATAAGCCGTGAATCCGCGTCCCAACAGCGGCGGTTTCTTCGTGAGGTCTTGCATGATTTCAGGAGGTAGTCCCGATGCAACATGAAATCACGGATGAGATGGTGGAGCAGGCAATTGCGGCTATCGCAATCCACTCGACAACTTACATGCAAATGCGCGCCGCCCTCGGCGCCGTCGCTCCGCTCATCAGGGCGCAGGGGATGGGGGAGGCGGCAGAGATTGCGGCTGCGCGAAAGGAAGATTTCACAGACGATTGTGATTGGGTTAGCGGTTGGCGGACGGCATTTGACCGAATGGAGGACTCCCTCCTCGCCCGCGCCGCAGAGCTAGAGAAGGCCATCCCATGAGCCCTACTCAATACCCTCCCGACGAAGCGGATTTTTCCGAAGAATGGAAAACCGACCTGACCTCCCCCGCGCTGGTCGATGACGAGAAGCTGGTGGAGCGGTTGAATGCGCTATTTGAAGAGATGGACATTGACGCCTGTAAGGAAGCCTCTTCCCGCATCCAATCACTCTCGGCAGAGGTGACGCGGCTGCGGGAGGCGCTGTGGGACTGCCTGCTCTACGGGGTTGAAAATGGCGACTGGGTCGATAAACAAGCCCGCGCCGCGCTCAGCCCGCCTTTAGAAACACATAGCCCAAAACCATAGTGCTAACGACCGCCTCGGCTGCATCAAGGTCGGAAACAAATACGGAGAAATCAGCATCCAAGCCCAATCCCCGCACCCAGAAGCGCAAGGCCCAGTAAAGCATGACGGACGCGACGAGGGTATAACTCCACAGCCGGAAAAAGAAATGCTTCCGGTCTTCCTTGCCTAGATCGGCCTGGAGCCGCTTTATTTCTATTTCAGTGTCAAGCTGTTTGATCTCGCGCTCTAATTGGATTCTGCGCGCGTCGTTTTTCAGCTTCTCGGCCTCGATCAGAAGCTCTTTTTTGTGATCCAAGATTTTAGTGAGCGAGCCGAGCCCCGCCGTGCCCAGGAAGTTCAAAATCATCGGCAGGATCAAGGCGATCATGGCGTCGGCTTCTTGTTGCTCGTCCAGTAGACCGCAATGAAGCCCAACACCCCGGCAAGGCTGTAGGTCGCCGCGCTCTCAAGCTCGGTCGGCGGCGGGTCCGTCTCAAGCCCCATCATGGTCATGACAGCCTGAATAACGAACGTGGCGATCTGCACGCCTGACGTGGCGAGGATGCCGCCGACATAAGCCTTGGCCGCTCCGAGATCGAGGACCATGGCCTAGCCCACAGGCGGGACAACGCCCGTCAGCACTTCCCAGAACGCCGCAACCGCCATTGCAACGGCGGTGAGAAGCGTGGTGATGATGCCCCACGCCTGGGCGAACCCGTACTTGTAGACCAGCACGCCAGCGGCGGCGAGGATGGCAAGCACGGCGAGAATGAAAAACCACATGGCTACTTCCTCCTAAACAAAGATGCGATCAGATCGAGGATGGCTTTCAGAATGCCCCTGGGAGCCGCAGGCGCGGGCGCTGGGGGCTGTTCTATGTCGGGGGGTACTGGAGGTGGGGGGATTGGCGAAGAGCCACCAGAACGCCGGAAAAGGGCCTCCTCATCGGCGCGGCGGTTGACCAGCCCTTGCAGCACCTTGCCGCCAGCCTTGCGCCAGGAGGAGAAGGCATTGGCGGCGCCCTCCATGTCCCCGACGTTGAACAGCTTGACGAGGGTTGATTTGGCAAAGTTGCCCGGCCCGATATTGAAGCACAAAGAGGTCATGGCATCGAACTGGTTCTGGGTTGCCGGGCGGGTGATGGCATTGGCCACGGCGGTTTCGTATTTGACCAGGTCGCGGATGAGAATGTCCTCGGCTTCCTGCCGGGTGATTTTCATGCCGGGGACAGGCTTGGGCGGGCCTGCCATGGCGGTATGGCCGAAACCGATGGTCCAGACGCCAACCGCGTCCGCATAGGCATCGAGCCTGACGCCTTCCCATTTCTTTATGAGGTCGATTCCGGTTCGGCTAGTTTTCATTGCTCAGTTCCATCGATAATCCCTCTCGCCTTCACGCGGCGCGTATTCCCCGGTGATCAGCCGCCATAGGCGGGCATGGGCTATTGCATCAGCCCACGATCTGATCGCGTCTATGCGCCAATCATACTCTGGGCTGATTAGGTTGACTCCATCTCCAGCGCCCGGTTTAGACACTGGTTCGCCAGTTGCATGAGCGCCCGCCGATTTAACTGCGTGTGATGTGATGTGCCGTCTTCCATGAGGATGCGGAGATAGGCGTGGTTGTCCCCGTCCGCGACTATCATCCATGACTTAATGGTCATGTTAGGAACTGTCGGCAGTTGCGCGGGGGTGCCGTCATTTTGAACGCAGCCAAGTGAGGTATTCAGCACCCTGTTCAATGTCATCGAAGGCTAACACCGAGCCGGGATTGCTGGGATCGAATATGGTCAGGATTGAACAGCCATCTTGCTGCTCCTGAATGCCAAGGTGGCGCGTGTGGTCGTCGAGAAATTTGTAGCCGCGAACGCGCAACAGGGTTTGCGTCAGATTGCGTTCGGCATTCTCGAATCTGAAGACGCCCCAATTGTGCTTGTCGCCGCAGACCAACAGGTGAGCCTCCTGGCCGAGCATTGCAGCCTTCATCGGGCCATGCATCGGGTTCCACTGGGAATGGCCCTTGAAATTATGCGCGGCGTGAATGCGGAATTGCGCGGCGTTTGGGAACTCAAGTATAAACCGGGCTTCCCAGTCATGGCAGACGAGCTGTTGAGTCCCGTACCGTTTCGCCATCTGGGCGAGAACGCCAGCGCCATCACCCCAGGCGTCGTGGTTTCCTATCAAAAAGACCAACCACTTGAGGCCAGCCTCAAGCATGAACCATGCGGCTAGTCGCTGAGCAGTTTTTAAGCTGGTGTCTTGTTTAGAATAAAGATGGACGAGCCGCCCCGACCAATTATTCGTGGTATCTCCGATATTTGAAGTCCAGATTCCCGGCGTTTTGTTGCAGATTTCAATGTGCTTTTGAAGCACGGGCCAATTACAGCCGTTATCGTCAAGATGCGGGTCGCCCATCCACAAGATGCCGATAGGCTTCTTATCTTTGACCTTGACCGTGAACCAAGTGTGCGCCTTGTGCGATTCCCACCGCTTTACAAAGCTGTTTGACATGTACCCGATGATTTGCTCAATCGGGAGGTTTTCATCGGGGAATGTTGGCAGTTCAATCGCCGGTTCCGGCACGGCGGGTTCGGCGCGGTTATGCGCTTGCGCCGCCATTACTCGGCTGATGATGGTCTGACGCGGTATCCCTGACGCTATCGCTGCCTTTGACGGGCTGCCGTGCTCCTCGATGAGCAGGACAGCCTCACGTCGCTTGGCTTCAAGCTCATCCTTGACCTTGACTGGAGTTACCATCCATTTTTAGCTTTCGGTCGTTGACGGGAAAGCGCAAACTTGAAACGCAGGTATTCAGAACAGGTCATCGGAAACGCTTAGGGACACGACGCCATCCGTCGTCCCAAAGAATTTGACCTATAATTTTCTCTGATTTGGTCGCCGCAACTTCACTATCGTCGTCATGAGCGATGTGGTGGCCCTCATGAACCAACGTGAAAAGCCTCTCTTTAGGACCGAGGCGTGGGTCAATCTCAATTTTGTTTTTGCCCAGATAGGCGAGGCCATCGGCCCCCTCACGGCCAAGTTTGCGTTCGCGAACCTTGACCATTTGTCACCCTGCGAAACAATGAGCCATTGCAGATGGTGTGAACTTTGCGGGCGCCGAACCCGAATACCCGGCCTATGTAAGACGGCGCATAACCCGCCTCATACATCTCGCGCATAAGGCGGACATCATCAGCACTGAAATGCTCTGCGCGGGCTTTCTGCAAGCGCACCGGGAGCCACTTGCGTTTATATTCATCAGCCGTCATGACGGCTCGCCCGGCTTCTTCTCGAACGCAGCAGAATGGTCGCCGCCGATTGAGAAAACGAGACAGCCTTCAGGGCTGACAAGTACAAAAGTCCATGAGGTTGTTTCAGGATTTCGTGCTAGAATGCCGGTAGAACCGCGCGGGCCAACGCCGACAATGGCGGGCGCTTCGCCTATCGCCTCAAGCCCGGCGAATAGTTGCGCTGCTGGATGACAGACGCGCTCAGGGGATGCGGGGGGAGTTGGCGGCGTTGGTTGCTGCGCGAACGCGACAGGCGCGACGACAAGAAACAGAAAGGCAAGCCCTAAGAGTTTGAGGGGATGTAAAGGCATAGGAACCTCGTTGAGGTAGCGCAGCCATGGAAACGCCCGTCTTGCGAGTGCCGCGTCTTCTCGCGAGGCATGAAGCCGCGAACGGGGAAGCCTTGCTTAGAGAAGTATGAAACTTCGTATCCCGTTTCTGTTTCTGTGACGCTCTCTATGTCCAAAGGCTCGCAGTCCTTTTGCGAACAGCAGGCCAAGTCGTACCAACTATGAGCCAGTGCCAGGTTCACCGTCATGAACAGGCAGAACAGCGCAGCGAGAGCGAGGAGGAGAAAGGCGATATAGTTGGGCTTCATGGCTGTCTCCGGGCGGGCAGCCTGTCCCGTATTTCATTGAGGATTTGACGGCTTTCGCGAGAAAACTCTCTGAACTCTTTGAGTTGTTCTTCAACCCCCGACAAGCGCGAAAACACCTCTTGCCAATCCTTGCGCCTCGCCTCGCGCGTCAGGTCCAAGTAAGTCTGGATTTCGGTTATATCTTTTTTTGTCTCGGCTACGTCAGCCGTTAGCCCGCTAATCCACCATCCGATCCCGAACGTCTGGATTAGAATGGCGCCGATAATTGAAATCGGCACTTTCTTGTCAAGGTGCCATTGGTCATCGTCCATGCGGCCTCCTCATCGAGGTTGCGTGGTTAGGGGGCTGGCGGTCGTAGGAGCGCCCGTCAGTTCCCGCTCATGATTTGACTTGGGGGCTAACCGATCATTCCGCCAGCACGACCGACGCCGCCGCCGACGACGCCTGCGCCGCCACCGGCAGCAGCAGGGGCTATGTAAGCGACCATGCTGCCTACTATGGCAACAGAATCAGTAGGCGAACTCGTCGGAACGGTCCCGATGGTCAGAATATCGTTGGCGGAAACTGAGACAGAATCCGACGTGTTCTCTTTTTCCAGCTCGTCGCCAAGAGTAACCGTCAACGCTGTGTCAGACTGGCCGCCGCCCGTACCCTTGCGAAGCGTCCATGTTCGGGTATTACCCGATCCAGGCGAGACGTTGGCTTTGATATACAGTTTCCGCGCAACAAAATCTATTGGCGCGATTGCATGAACCTGCGATTCCACCGAAGTAGACGCGGCGCTGCCGCCGGCGACAAAACCATATCTTTCAGCGGTTACAGCGCCGCCGGTGAAGGTTATAATTCTTGAGGCCATAATAGATTCGCCAATAATATCTGGCACGAATCGGACTGACCAGCCAGTCGCGCTGTAAGCGGGCGACGGCCCTGAACTTGTCATTGTAAGAGAAATTGTATCATCCGCCGCAAATGTAACCGCGTGGCCCGTGTCTGTGTCATTGCCAGTGACGGCCCCGTCAACAATGCTACAAGTTAGCCCCGTCGAAGAACCATTCTTGTTTATCGTGAACGTTAGCGTATCGCCTCCCGCGCCGGGGGCTGTCTGTACTCGCACATACAATTGGTCCACAACTCCAGCGCAAGGCATACGTGCCGAGACATTCGTTTCCGCCGACGTGCTGGCGGTCACAGAGGCGGGGAGGAAATAAGTCGGGGCTGTGGTCGCAATGAAAAATCCAAAGATGGCTGACTCGTTAGCGACAGAACTTTCAAATACACAGGAGACCGGCGTGCCGTCTGTCTGCGCTGTCGGTGTTCCTGTCGGTTCTGATTTGATGCTAACGTCATCGCCGGCGGAGATAGACAGACTATTCGTGGTATCGCGACCGCCTTGAGCGCCATTCTGAACCGTAAACTCTGGCCCCGAAATCGTCGTGCTGCCGTTCTTGCACATTCCGACGCGGTATGATCCAGACGCAATCGCTGTCTGGAAGACGCCGGTTAGGTATTTGAACGACCCTGCAATCGGGACCGGCATCCGGGTGGCCGCAATTTGCGACTCCCATGTGTTACCTCCAGAGGAAGCAATCGTGATATAACGACTAGCGGAGGTTGACGGAGCGGAAGTATTAGAGTTGGAGCAAAAAATGACTGTTTGCATTTTATGCGCCCCTGTATGTTTGCCACATAGCCATCATGAACCCGACGCCGGTTCCGCTGCTAACACCCCCGTATCCGTGGTAGTCGTTCTTTCCGGTCGTGCCCGAACTCGGCCAATAGCTCGTCATGGTCGTCCAGCGGTCGCAGTAGTCGAGATAGGGATCGTGTCCCCAAAGTGCGTCCGCTCCCATGAGGTGTACGGCCAACCGCGTCCCGATGATGGAAGAACTTGTTGACACCTGATAGGCCCCGGCAGGTGACGGAAGATCGATATTATCAAGCAACCCAGCCGGATCGCGGCATGAGTTTTGGCTTTGTGACGAGTCGCCTATCGTTACCGCGCAATCTTCGCCCCACAATTCCGACGACACCCCCTCGTAAGTATACGCGTCTTCTTCAAATTTTAGTTCCCCCGATGCGCCCGTGACGTAATAGGGAGGCGCCTTCATGTCGTTATCATCAAGCATGATCCCGGCAAAAAGGATCGGCCATTTCCTGCCCCATCCGTGGCCGCCATTCCGTGACCATCCATTACCGTTCACCAGTGAGATCGGATAGAGGTCAATCCCGTACTGGATTAGGCGGTTGGCGTAAGTTTCTGCGTCAGGAATATCAGCGCAGGCGTGAACCGCGAGTTGTGAGACAAATCGCGCGCCATCTAGCCCGTAGGTTGCGCCGTTGTTAACGCCCTTGCAGCGGTTCCAAATCGACGGGCCGGCATCGAGCCACACGCGCGCAAGGGCGCGTGAATTGTTGACCAGAGGAATAGGCGTTTTGCCCGGTGGGACCGCAAGGCCGGGAAGCAAGCCGTAATCAACATCGCTTTGGTTCCAGAGCGTCTTTGTCGTTCCGAAATATGGAGGGCGGAAACTATTAGCCGGAGGTGCTGACGCCACGCAGGTCAAAACAGCGGCATTGAGTAGAACAGGAGCCCCGGCGCCTGTCTCCGGCACTGCCAACCCTTCTACCGAAATGAGGGAATCCCCCGGCGACATTGCAAGCGGGAACACGGCCCGCAAGGAAGCGTTATACGGAAACTGCGCACCTGATGGCCGGGAGTCATAGCCCTGCTGTGCGCATTGGGTCGGGTTCACCATCGCGCCATTCTTGGCGCCGTCCCATGCAGGGGTTTGGGCAACAACAGTGCAGGCCCCTACGACGTAATAATCACCATTCCAGTATTGGCCGACTGTAGGCGACCCTGTGATCGTCCAAGTGATACCATTCTGGGTGATTACGATATCGCCCTCTTCCTCGTCAGTGACGAGAATGGTGAATATCTGATCGCGAGGCGTGTTCACGCCGTCGTCCATTCTGAGCGTGATCTGGTGCTGAATAGCGGTCTCGTAATCAAGCGCGCCCGCAACGCGGAGCTCACTCCCAACGATTGTAAAGAGGCCGTCCGCGTCATCAGTTAGGGACAGCGTATATGGCTGTGAACCGCCGCCTGTGATGGTAAAAGTCCCGATGACAGTACCAATGGACGAGTTCTCAATAATCACATCATTCGACAGACTCGCAATTGGGATGGATTTTCGCTTGAGATAAAGCCTGCCCATCGGCTTACCCCGCAACCGTGTAATAGCTGTAGGTAACGCGGAGATTGCCGGTGACAGGATCGCCACAGGTTATTCTCAAGTCCTCGTTATCGGCGCCGACTGCAATGATACCAGCACCATTGCCGACTTGCTGCCCGCCTGAAGCCGCAAACTGACCTTCAAGGATAATACCGACTGTGCCCGCTAGGGATGCCGCCGGAATGGTTGCAGTCCCAAAGCCGATCTTGACAGCCACGTTCGTCGTGTTCGACGCATCCGCTTTGACGGACAACTGCGTGATAACGATTTTTGAACCGGCAGAAACCGTCAGCAACGCGGCGTCTGTCTGCGCGCCGTCCGAGTCCGCAATAACGTGCGAGCGCGTGATGACATTCGGGTGCCCTCCGATAGTGAACAGAACCCCGGCGAGGTTCGCATAAATGTCCGTGACATCTGCCGTGTCTACCGTGGCGGGGTTCGTGCCATGCGCAATAGCTTTGACACCAATTTTTAGCGGTTCCTCGGTGTCGGGGTCGCCGTGCGCGACGGTCGTGATGCCCGTATCATTGATGGCTGTTTCAACGTCGGCGACAGCATTCAGGACGGCTTCGTCTGCCGTCCTGGCATTACCTGCCCCGTCAATAGAGAGCGGAACATAATCGCCATCCGCGCCAAAATCTGACTGGGTATCTTGCCGAACAGCCAGCATCATGACGCCGGTATCGCCTGACGAATGCGCTGCGTCTTCGGCCTTGCCGAGTGACGAAGCAGTTACGCCGGGAACGATCGACAGCACGTCAACGTCGCCGATGTTATTGGTGCCAGCAGGCAGGGCCGGCAGCGTTACCACATCGACATTGCCGATGTTATTGTCGCCAGCGGCAATGCTTGTGATGTCTACATCGCCAATATCCACACCGCTATTTGCGGCGAGTTTGCCAATGGCGTTCGTCCCCGCCGGGAGCGCGACGTTAGTCGCCAATGACACGCGCTGGACGCCCGTGCTATCAACACCGCTGCCGCCCACCGCATCAACAGCCGTCCCGTCTGCGCCGAGGCCGAGCTTGACACGTTGAACCAATACCCCGGCGCCAATGTCGTCTGCGGCGATTGTCGTGCCGCTACCAGCAGTTACTTCGATGTTGTCAGCCATGTTAGGTTGCCTTTGTTAAAGATGTCACGCGGTGGAGGTGATTGCCATGAGAAGTCCAACGGGCGAACCCACGCCGCCTGGGCCGGCGCCACCGCCGAGCGAAGCGTCGAATGATCCGAGAGATGAGAAGTTGTCGACGCCCTCATCGGCAGCGAGTGCCGCCATTGCGCCGTTAAGTTCTGTGTAAGTGACGCCGAGCTTTTCATTGATGTAGAGCAGCATCCGTTGATTAAATGGCCCCGCAGCTATGCCCTGCCCGTCCCACATGGCGTGCCAATCGCCCTCGTAGTTGAGCGTGGTTCCGCTTTCCGCGCGAACGGATGCTTGTCTAAGTCCCTGCTGGCTCATGATGCCTCACTCGTATGCTGAGTAGATCAGGACAACGAGGCCATCTTGGCCGTCCGCATCGGAGGCCCCGCCATTGCCCTTGCCGGCGACATAATCGCTGTCACCTGAATTGGCGACGGTAGACCCGGAGCCCGCCGTAAAGGTCGTGCTGGTTACGCCCCCGGCTGCATAGCTGGCGCCACCACCACCGCCGCCGCCGGAAGCCGAACCCGTAGCACCAGCTTCGCCGCCGCCACCGCCATGATAACCGGCGCCACCGCCACCGCCATCGCCAGACGCGGAGCCGCCCGCACCGCCGATGCTTATTACATCAATGCCCCCGCCCGGACCGCCATTGATAGTGCCGCCGCCGTCGCCGCCATGATAGGTGCCATCTGTGTCACCTGCCTCACCGTCACCGCCTGCGCCGCCGCTGCCGCCCGCGCCTGCGGCTGATGTCGTGCCGCCCGAGCCGAAGTCACCGCCGCCTGTACCAGACCCGGCAACGCCGTCCTGCGCTGCGCTTCCGTTGCCGCCCGGCCCGCCAGCACCGCCCGCGCCATTGGTATCGCCCGAACCGCCGCCACCGCCACCGCCCGCCATAACCAGCGGGGTTGAACCATTGAACACACCGCTATAGGCACCACCACCGCCACCGCCGGAACCGCCCGCCGTATAGCCGCGCCCGCCCGGTCGAATAGAGAGCGAGGCAATGCCGGTTAGATCAATCGTGCCCTGCGCAAAGGCACCACCACCACCGGCGCCGCCCGCGTTGGTATTTGGATCACCGCCGCCGCCGCCCGCTGCCCAGCATTTTACGATGACGGAAGTTGCGCCGTCTGGCACAGTCCATGTGGATGAGACGCCGAGCGACGTACCTTCATAGGTGTCCACTTGTGCGACCAGGGTTCGCACAACCCTGGGCGCCATGATGCCGGGTAGCGGCATCAGGCAATGGCCTTCAGAATGCCGGTGATAACCACGCGCGTTGATGATATGATATAATAAAATAGCAAATCCTGCGCACCGATAGCCGTCGAAAGCACCGGAGCCGTACCGCCGGCAAATTCATAATCAGAGGCATATGCCAAGGTCCGAGAGCCAGTACCGTCCTGCACAACGCGAATCACGCCGGATTGCCCGGCCTTCTCGTTTGTGCCGTTGCCCAGCGTGCGATTGCCGCCAAGGGTTACGGTGAAATTGATGCCTAGTGACCAGTCAACCGCAATCGTCGCGCCGTCGCTCAAGGCTACTTCGGCAGCCGCCGTCCAGACTTCAGCCGGGGAGAGGGCAAGATTTGCGGTTGCAGTATTATTGCGGAACTCCGCCGCCGTGGCCATTTCGACAACGCCGGTTGCCGAGGTCGTGGCGTCCTGCTTGAGGTTGCCGAACGCGGTTGCCGCGGTAGACGCCCCCGTGCCGCCGTCAGCAATGGCAAGATCAGTACCGCCCGAGGTGGCAAGTTTGCCATTCA